>Ga0247815_10000615_pt1 | contig 27804 bp, 25 predicted proteins | sample UWRJL194509B1_FD_181014 | JGI IMG/M metagenome (GOLD analysis project Ga0247815, IMG submission 181014) | Plant litter microbial communities from Arlington Agricultural Research Station in Wisconsin, United States - UWRJ-L194-509B-1 | ecosystem: Environmental > Terrestrial > Plant litter >...
TGAAAATCGACCAGAGCTTCGTGCGCAACATGCTGGTCGACCGCGACGACCTGCACCTGGTCAGCGCCGTCATCGGCCTGGCCCGGTCCTTCGGCCTCGGCGTCATCGCCGAGGGCGTGGAGACGGTCGAACACGGCGCCCTGCTGATGCGCCTCGGCTGCGACCTGGCGCAGGGCTACGGCATCGCGCGACCGATGCCGGCCGACGAGGTGCTGCCCTGGGTCGCCAGCTTCGACGCGGCGCCGGTGTGGCAGGCGGCCGTGACGCTGCCGCCCATCGTCAGCCTGCACGGCGAGCCGGCGGCCGGCGCCGCGCAGATGCCCTTGTTCGTGCAGGGCTGAGCGCCGAGCCTGGCTAACCAAGCTAACCCACGCGCCGCTCCCGCAGCCGCCGTTCGCTGAGCAGTCCGCCCCGGTCCATCATGTCGTCGGCCGCCGCCTGCGCCACCCGCAGCCGGCGCTTGCCATACCAGTCGCGGATGATCTGGGCCGCCGTCTCCTTCGCGCCGAGGCCGAACGCCAGACCGGCCGCCAGCGCCAACGCGCCGACCAGCGCCACGAACAGCGCGTTGACGAACACGGTCGCGATGCCGAGCTGGCTGATCGCCACGATCACGCCGAAGCCGATCACCAACCCGGCGGCCAGCTTGGCCAGCAGGTCGGCGTTGCGCAAGCCGCTTTCGGCGGCGGCGCCGCGTATCAGCTTGCCCAGCGCGTTGCCGGCCAGGCCGGCGATCACCAGGATCACCACCGCCACCACCACGTTCGGCAGCCACAGCAGCACCTGCCGCAGCACCTCGGACACCGCCGGCAAGCCCAGCGCGTCGAACGCGACCACCAGCGCGATCAGCCGCACGAACCATCGCACGACGGCGCCCACCAGCGCCACGCTATCCATCCGCATGCCCATGTTCTGGACGAAGTCGGCCAGCCCGGCGCGCTGCGCCAGCTCGTTGAACTTCACTGAGCGCAGCAGGACCACGGCCGCCTTCGCCAGCACCGCCGCCACCAGCCAGCCGATGATGAGGATGACGGCGAAGCCGATCAGTTTCGGGATCGCCTGGAACAGCAGCGCCATGGCGCCCGCCAGCGACGTCATCAAGGCCGCGCCCCACTCGGTGATTTGATTTTGCATGATTCCTCCGTTTGGTTAGGTGGAGGCCGGCCGCGTCGGCGCCCGCGCCTCCCCTGTGATAGGCAAGCGGCGGCGGACAAAGTTCCGTGAATCTCAGGTCAGCGCGCGGTCGATCAACTCGATCCAGTGCATCACCGGCGTTTCCGTGCCCGATTGCAGGTGCGCGCTGCAGCCGACGTTGGCCGAGACGATGGTGGTCGCGCCGGTGTCGGCCAGGTTGGCCAGCTTGCGGTCGCGCAGTTGCAGCGACAGCTCCGGCTGCAGCAGTGAATAGGTGCCGGCCGAGCCGCAGCACAGATGGCTCTCGGCGCACAGCACCACGTCGACGCCGACCGCGCGCAGCACGCCCTCGACCTTGCCGCGGATCTGCTGGCCGTGCTGCAGCGTGCACGGCGGATGGTAGGCGACGCGCTCATTGATGACCGCCTTGCGCGCCAGCTCGGCCTCGAACTCCGGCATGATCTCGCTCAGGTCGCGCGTCAACGCGGAGATGCGCCGCGCCTTGTCGGCGTAGGCGCCGTCGTGCGCCAGCAGATGGCCGTATTCCTTGACCATGACGCCGCAGCCGGACGCGGTCATGACGATCGCCTCCACCGTTCCGCTTTGCACCCGTGGCCACCAGGCGTCGATGTTGCGGCGCATATCGTCCAGCGCCGCGTCCTGGTCGTTGAGGTGATGCCGCACCGCGCCGCAGCAGCCGGCCTTGGGCGCGACCATCAGTTGAACACCCAGCGCGTCGAGCACGCGCGCGGCGGCGGCGTTGATGTTGGGCGCCATGCCCGGTTGCGCGCAACCGTCCAGCACCAGCATCTGGCGCGCATGCTCGCGCGTCGGCCACACGCCGGCGCTTTGCCTGGCCGGGATCTTGTCCTGCAAGGCCGGCGACAGCAAGGGACGGAACAGCTGCCCCGCGCGCAGCGCCGGCGTGAACACCGCCTTGCGCGGCAAGGCCTCCTTCAGCACCAGCCGCTTCAAGCGCTCGGCCCAGGGACGTTGCACCCGCTGCTCCACCACCTTGCGGCCGATGTCGATCAGGCGCCCGTATTTGACGCCGGACGGACAGGTGGTCTCGCAATTGCGGCAGGTCAGGCAGCGGTCCAAATGGGTCTGCGTCTTGACGGTGACCGGCGCGCCCTCCAGCACCTGCTTGATCAGGTAGATGCGCCCGCGCGGGCCATCCAGCTCGTCGCCGAGCAGCTGGTAGGTCGGGCAGGTGGCGGTGCAAAAGCCGCAGTGCACGCAGGCGCGGAGGATGGCGTCGGCCTCTTCGCCCTCTGGAGTGTTCTTGATGAAGTCAGCGAGATTGGTTTGCATGGGCGTCGGTCAGTACATGCGGCCGGGATTGAAGATCCCGGCGGGATCGAAGGAGTGTTTCAGGCGCTGATGGATTTTCATCACGGCCGGCGCCAGCGGATGGAACACGCCGACGCTTTTATCCCCACCGCGGAACAGCGTGGCGTGGCCGCCCGCCGCCGATACCGTGCGGCGGATGCCGTCCGCCTGCGCGGCTTCGCCGCCATCGACCTTGAGCCAGCGCTGCGCGCCGCCCCATTCGATCAGCTGCTCGCCGCGCAGGATGATCGCGCTGGCCGCCGACGGCACCGACAAGCGCCACAAGGCGCCGCCGTCGAAATACGCGTGCGTCTGATCGCGCAGCGAGGCCCAGAAGGCGTCGCCATCGTCAATCGCTTCGCCGCCCAGTTTACGTTGAGCCGACACCACGGCTGCCTCCGCTCCGGACAGGCGCAGCGACAGCACGCCTTGATACCAGCAGCTGGCCGATATCGGCAACGGCTGTCCCGCCCATTCGTTCAGGTGGCGCAGCGCGTCGATTTCGCTCATCTCGAAGCGCAGGCCGGCCTCGCTCACCGGCACCGGCAGCACCTTCAGCGACACTTCAAGGATCAAACCCAGCGTGCCGAGCGAGCCGGCCAACAGACGCGAGACATCGTAGCCCGCCACGTTCTTCATCACCTGGCCGCCGAAGCGCAGCACCTCGCCGCGACCGTCCATCAGCACCGCGCCCAATACGAAATCGCGCACCGCTCCGGCGCTGGCGCGGCGCGGGCCGGACAGCGCGCTGGCCACCACGCCGCCGATGGTCGATCCGGCGCCGAAGCGCGGAGGCTCGAACGCCAGCATTTGATTGTGCCGCGCCAGCAAGGCTTCGATCTCCGCCAGCGGCGTGCCGCAGCGCGCGGTGATCACCAGCTCCGTCGGCTCATACGACACCACGCCGGCGTAGGCGCGCGTGTCGAACACCTCGCCGCTGAAAGCCTGGCCATACCAGTCCTTGGTGCCGCCGCCGCGTATCCGCAGCGGGCCGTTGGCGGCGGTGGCGGCGCGTATGCGCTCGCTGAATTGCGCGGCGATGTCGGTGTAGGTATCGGTCATATCAAAAGCGGGGCAGATGGGCGAACGGCAGCGCGCCGCCGCTGACGCGCATCTTGCCGAATTCGGCGCAGCGGTTCAGCGTGGGGATGGCCTTGTCCGGATTGAGCAGGCCGTGCGTGTCGAAGCCGCGCTTGACCGAGAAGAAGGCCTCCAGCTCGGCCGGCGCGAACTGCACGCACATCGAATCGATCTTCTCGATGCCGACGCCATGCTCGCCGGTGATGGTGCCGCCCACCGCCACGCACAGCGCCAGGATCTCGGCGCCGAAGGCTTCGGCGCGATGGAACTCGTCGGGGATGTTGGCGTTGAACAGGATCAGCGGATGCAGGTTGCCGTCGCCGGCGTGGAACACGTTGGCGCAGCGCAGGCCGTAGGTGATTTCCATCGCCGCGATGCCGGCCAGGACCTCGCCCAGGCGCTTGCGCGGGATGGTGCCGTCCATGCAGTAGTAATCGGGCGAGATGCGGCCCGCCGCCGGGAAGGCGTTCTTGCGGCCGGACCAGAACTTCAGGCGCTCCGCCTCCGACTGCGACACCGCGATCGCGCTGGCGCCGGCCAGGTTCAGCACCGCCGACATGCGGGCGATTTCCTCTTCGACCTCCTCGACGGTGCCGTCGGCCTCGCACAGCAGGATCGCGGCGGCGTCGGTGTCGTAGCCTGCCTTGACGAACGGCTCGACCATGCGCGACGAGGTCTGGTCCATCATCTCCAGGCCGGCCGGGATGATGCCGGCGGCGATCAGCGCGGCCACCGCGTGGCAGCCCGCCGCCACCTCGTTGAACGAGGCCATGATGACGCGCGCCGTCGCCGGCTTGGGCACCAGCTTGACCGTCACCTCGGTGACGATGCCCAGCATGCCCTCGGAGCCGATGAACACCGACAGCAGGTCCAGTCCCGGCGCGTCGAGCGCGCCGCCGCCCAGTTCCACCACCTCGCCGTCGATGGTCACCATGCGCACCCGCAGCACGTTGTGGATGGTCAGGCCGTACTTCAGGCAATGCACGCCGCCGGAATTCTCCGCCACGTTGCCGCCGATGGTGCAGGCGATCTGCGACGACGGATCGGGCGCGTAATACAAGCCATGCTGCGCCGCCGCCTCCGAGATCGCCAGGTTGCGCACACCCGGCTGCACCACCGCCGTCCGCGAATACGCGTCCATGCGCACGATGCGGTTCAGGCGCGCGGTCGACAGCACCACGCCGTCGGCGATCGGCATCGCGCCGCCGGACAAGCCGGTGCCCGCGCCGCGCGGCACCACCGGCACCTTCAGCTCGCGGCATACCTGCAGCACGGCGACGATCTGCGCCTCGCTGTCGGGCAGCACCACGATCATCGGCATCTGCCGGTAGGCGGCCAGGCCGTCGCACTCGTAGGGACGGGTGTCCTCCGGCTCCGACAACACGGCGCGCGCGGGCAGCACGAGGAGCAGCGCGGCGGCGACCTGGGCGCGGCGGACGGCGAGATCGGCCAGCAAGGCCGCATCGGGAATGGCGGTGTTCATGGGAGCTGCGCCTGAAAACACGAATGAACTTCGATTGTAAGCACAAACGCCGCCGCCGGCGAAATTTCTAGCCACTTTGCGCAAATACACGTTAACACCGCCAAAACCAGCTTACCCTCGGAGTAAAATATTTAGCACAAGAGAGTGAGGCCGGAAATGGACATAGTGAAACTGTCAAGCAAAGGGAACGTACCCATCCCGAAAGCGATTCGCGAACACCTGGATCTGTCGGCGGGGACTGAATTCATCGTCAGCATTACCGCAACCGGTTTGGCGCTGACTCGCGCGGCTTCTGTTAAGACGTCTGACGAAGCGATACGTGGCATGCTCGCGAAGGCGGGGCGAACGCTTCCAAACGAAGCGGTCCTCAAGGCACGCGTACTGTCGGCCTTAAAAACAAAGGACGACGCCAGCAAGGATTAGCCGTCATGATTTCACTGGACACAAATATCCTTGCGCGCTTCTTACTCAATGACACACCGACTCAAGCCGCTGCGGCAGAGCGGCTACTATCGGGCACGGAAAAGTGCGCGGCCCCTGTGACTGTCTTCTTGGAACTTGCGTGGGTATTGGAATCGTGCGGTTGCACACGCGCCGAAATTGCGGATGCGATCAGGCTGATTTGCGGTTTGAAAAACTTCACAATGCAAGACTTGGGCGTGCTTATCTCCGCTCTGCACTGGTACGAAAACGATATGGATTTTGCGGACAGCCTGCACTTGGCAATGAGCACTGGATGCAGCGAATTTAAAACGTTTGATAAAGCGTTGGTCAAAACGTCTAAAAAGCTGACTACTTCCCCTGCCGCAAAATTTCCTTAGCGCAAAAACTTCGCCTCAAACATAAATTTACTTCATCTTGGACGCGCATTGTCGTATTCTTCCGGGCGCAGCATCATCAATTCACTGGAACAGCGTATGGCATACAATTTTGAACAAGTTTGGCTGGAGGCGCTGGAGCAGCGCTTTGGCGTGGAGGCGAAAATCGCCGAGGTGGCGCTGGCGAATCGTCCGCGCATGCTGATTTATTATTTCCCAGACTTCCCGGAAAAAGACATGCTGACGGCGGTCACCGCCGGGCTGTCCAACGCCAGCCACCCGGCTTGGAAGGTCGGCAAGCCGGAACTGAGCTTCACGCTCAAGACCAAGGACACCGGCTGGGGCAGCGCCGCCGCCTACATCGCCCAGTCCTTCTACAACGACAGCTCGTTCCACTACCAGGCCTCGTTCAAGCTCGATCAGCCGATGTCCGGGGACAGCGCGATGAACGCCTGCTTCGTCTATCGGCCGCAGTTCATGAACGATGAGCAGATCAAGTTCGAGCTGCCCGACCGCACCATCTTCCTGGCCGGCCTGTTCCCGATGTACGACGAGGAAGTGGCCATGTACGAAACCAAGGGCTTGCAGGCGTTCTGGAACACCCCCGGCTTCCACCCTTACGACCCGACCCGCGCCAGCATCGCCGGCAAATAACCGACACCAGGAGCCAACATGGGCAACCGACTTTCGAAGATCGCCACCCGCACCGGCGACGGCGGCACCACCGGCCTCGGTGACGGCAGCCGCACCGACAAGGACAGCGTGCGGATCGACTCGATCGGCGAAGTCGACGAGCTCAATTCGCATATCGGCCTGCTGCTGTGCGAAGACATGCCGGCCGACTTGCGCGAGGAACTGGTCACGATCCAGCACGACCTGTTCGATCTCGGTGGAGAGTTGTGCATCCCGGGCTACCAGATGATCACCGAGGCGCACGTCGAGCGCCTGGATACGCTGCTGGCCAAGTACAACGCCACGCTGCCGCCGCTGACGGAATTCATCCTGCCGGCCGGCTCGCGGGCGGCGTCGCAGGCGCACATCTGCCGCACCGTGTGCCGCCGCGCCGAACGCGCCATCGTCACGCTGGGCAAGACGGAAACCATCCACGAGCATCCGCGCCAGTACGTCAACCGCCTGTCGGACCTGATGTTCGTGCTGTCGCGGGTATTGAACCGCTACGCCGGCGGCACCGACGTGCTGTGGCAGCACGAGCGAAAACGCGGTTAATCTCCACCAAACAGCCGCGCCATGCCCTTGGCCATGCTGAGCCGCGAGGCGTTGGCCGGATAAGCGTTCGACATCAGCGCGCCCTGCTCGCCAGCGGCCAGCTTGCGGTAGAAGCTGACCATGGCGGCGGGCGGCCATCCGGCGCGGTGCGCCAGCGCCATGCCCAATTGATCGGCCTCGGATTCCTGCAGGCTCGATAAGCTCGACAAGCGGATCTGCAGCGACAGGTCGCTGTCGAGCCGCTCCATCACCACCTCCAGCGGCACCGCCGGGAAACGGTTCAGGAACAGCGCCTCAGAGAAGGTCTCCCGGTGATGCTCGGCCACCGCGTGCGCGACTTCGTGCGCCAGCAGCGTCGCCAGTTCGCCGTCGCTTAACTCCAGCTGGTGCACGAAGGCGCTGCCGATCAGGATCTTCCCGCCCGCCATGCAGATCGCGTCGACCTCGGGATCGCCCGTGGTGTGGAATTCCCACCGCCACTGCGCCGTCTCCGGCTTCAGCGCCACGGCGGCGCGTATCAGGCCGGCGCCGATGGCGTGCAGCCGCGCCAGCAACGCGCGGTCCTCATCGAGCTTGCCGGCCGCCGCCAGATCGACGGTGCGGTCGATGTAGCGGTCCTCCATGCGGGCGTCGACTTCGTCGGCGCTGAAGCTGAGCTCCTGCGCCCGGCCGGACTCCGGCACCTGGGCGCGCGCGCCGGCGTGCGCCAGGAACAGGGCGATCAAGCCCGCGGCGAACAGTTTCATCATGCCTCCCCGGAGCGATCTGATATAAACGGTTTATATCAATATACGCCAGACCAGGCCGAAGGCAAGGATAAAGATCAATCTGTTGCGTATCCGGGAAGACGGGCGATTTCCGCCGCCAGGTGGTCGAGCAGCAGGCGCGCGCGCAGCGGCTGATAGCGGCGCGACGGCGACAGCAAATGCAGCGGCTGCGGCGGCCCTGACCATTCCGGCAGCACCGGCGCCAGCGCGCCGCCGTCGAGCAGATCCTGAACCAGCCACAAAGGACACAGGCCGATGCCGCCGCCGGCCGCCAGGCTCTCGCGGATCGCCAGCGCGTTGTTGACGCGGTAGCGGCCGCGCGTCTGGATGGTTTCCGTCTGTTCGCCGCGCCGCAACGCGAGCAGGTCGCCGTCGGCCAGCCAGGCGAAGCGGATGTAGTCGAAGTCCTCCAGGTCCTGCGGCCGCAGCGGTTCGCCATGCGCGCGCAGGTAGGACGGCGCGGCCACCAGCTGGCGCGGCGACACACCGACCAGCCGAGCCACCGCGTCGGGCGGCAGTTCGGTGCCCTGGCGGACGGCGATGTCGACACCTTCCTTGACCAGGTCGACCATGCGGTCGTCGAGTATCAGTTCGATATCCACCTTGGGATGGCACGCCAGAAAGGGCGCCAGCAGCGCGTTGAGGCGGAACTGGCCGAAGGCGGTTGGCGCGTTGAGGCGCACCAGACCGGCCGGCGTGTCGGTCTGGCCGCGCGCGTCGGCCACGGCTTCCTGGTACTCGGCCAGCACGCCGAGTGCGCGCTGGTAGAAGCGGGCGCCCTGTGGGGTCGGATGCAGGCTGGTGGTGCTGCGCTCCAGAAGGCGCACGCCAAACTCGCGCTCCAACGCGGCCATCAGTTTGCTGACCGTCGGCTGGGTGATGCCCTCCTCGCGCGCGACGGCGGACAAGCTGCCCAGTTCGACGGCCCGGGTGAAACAGCGCATTGCGCGCAGGGTATCCATGATGACCTTATTCCATTTTTGAATGAAGTATAGTCAATTTCATGGCCTTCTGTGGGGCGTTGGAATGATCTATCGTGGGCTTCTGATTTTTCAAGGAGTCCAGGATGAACAAACTTATCGCCTCCGCAGTTTTGGCGGGCATATTCAGCGCGCCGCTGCATGCGGCGGAAAACTGGGTCGCCAGTTGGGCAGCCAGCCCGCACGCCGCGTGGAGGGCGGAGGATTTCGCGCTGCCGACCGGCGTGCCGGCCGCGCTGGAGCGGCAGACAGTGCGCGAAACGGCGCGCATCAGCATCGGTGGACGTCGGGTGCGGATCGTGCTGTCGAACCGCTACGGCGCCCAGCCGCTGGCCATCGGCGAGGCGCGCCTGGCGCGCGCCGCGGCCGCCGCCACGGACGGCCGCATTGTGTCCGGCACGGATCAGGTACTGACTTTCGGCGGGAAACGCGGCGCCGTCATTCCGCCCGGTGCGCAGGCGGTCAGCGATGCGCTGGAGACGCCGGTGGCGGCGCTGGAAAAACTGGCCGTCAGCGTCTATCTGCCGCGCCTTACGCCGTTGTCGACCTTCCACTGGGGCGCGCAGCAGACCGGATATATCGCCGCCGGCAATGCCGTAGGCGCGACCACGTTGTCCGGCGCCCTGCCGCTGCAAGGCCGCGCGCTGCTGGCCGGGATCTGGGTCGATGCGGCACAGCCGGCGCGCGCGGTGGTCGCATTCGGCGACTCCATCACCGACGGCAACGGCTCCACGCCGGACCACGACCGCCGCTGGCCCGACTATCTCGCCGCCCGCGTCAGCGTGAACGGCGCCGGCCCGGACTTCGCCGCCAGCGTCGCCGTGGTGAACGCGGGCGTCTCCGGCGCGCGCCTGCTGGGCGACCGCATGGGCGCAAACGCCGCAAAGCGCTTCGAGCTGGACGTGCTGGCGCAGCCCGGCGTGCGGACCGCGATCATACTGATGGGGATTAACGATATCGGCTGGCCGCAAACCACTTTCGCGCCGCACGAGGCGCCGATGAACGCCGAGCGCATGATCGCCGTCTATCGGCTACTGATCGCGCAAGCGCATGCGCGCGGCGTGCGCATCGTCGGCGCCACGCTCCCGCCATTCGAGGGAGCGCTGCAAGGCACGCCGTTCGAAGGCTACTACACGCCCGCCAAGGACGCGGTGCGGCAGGAGGTCAATCGGTGGATCAGGGAAAGTGGAGAGTTCGACCAGGTGGCGGATCTGGACGCGCTGCTGCGCGACCCCGCCCGCCCCTCACGCATGCGGCCGCGCTACGACAGCGGCGATCACCTGCATCCCGGCGACGCCGGTTACGAAGCGATCGCCGACGCCATCAACCTTTATTGACCACGACCAGGCGCGGTTCTTCGCCGCCGAAGCGTTTCTTGATCGACGCGGTGATGCCGGCGCCGTCGAGGCCCACGCTGGCGAGCAACTTGGCCGGGTCGCCGTGGTCGATGAATTTGTCGGGCAGGCCAATCATCAGCAGCGGCTTGACGATGCCTTCGGCGGCCATCGCCTCGGCCACGGCGGCGCCGGCGCCACCCATGATCGCGCCCTCTTCCACCGTCACGAAATAATCGTGGTCGGCGGCCAGCTTGCGCACCAATTCCACGTCCAGCGGCTTGACGAAGCGCATGTTGGCGACGCTGGCGTCGAGCGCGTCGGCGGCCGTCATCGACGGCGCGACCATCGAACCGAAGGCCAGGATCGCGATCTTCTGGCCCTTGCGCTTGATTTCGCCCTTGCCGATTTCAATCGCGGTCAGCTCCTGCTTGATCGTCGCGCCGATGCCGGCGCCACGCGGATAGCGGATCGCCGCCGGACCGTTGTAGCGGTAGCCGGTGGTCAGCATCTGGCGGCATTCGTTTTCGTCCGAGGCGGCCATGACCACCATGTTCGGAATGCAGCGCAGGTAGGCCAGGTCGTAGTTGCCGGCGTGGGTGGCGCCGTCGGCGCCGACCAGGCCAGCGCGGTCCAGCGCGAACGTGACGTCGAGGTTTTGCAGCGCCACGTCGTGGATCAACTGATCGTAGCCGCGCTGCAGGAAGGTCGAGTAGATCGCCACCACCGGCTTCAGGTTTTCGCACGCCAGGCCGCCGGCGAAGGTCACCGCGTGCTGCTCGGCGATGCCGACGTCGAAGTAACGCTCGGGATATTCCTGCTCGAAGCGCACCATGCCCGAACCTTCGCGCATGGCCGGTGTGATGCCGACCAGCTTCTTGTCGGCGGCGGCCATGTCGCACAGCCAGTCGCCGAACACTTCGGTGTAGGTCTTCTTGCTCGGCGCGGCGGCCGGCTTGATGCCTTCGGCCGGATTGAACTTGCCGGTGCCGTGGTACAGGATCGGCTCGGCCTCGGCCAGCTTGTAGCCCTGGCCCTTCTTGGTCACCACGTGCAGGAATTGCGGGCCCTTGAGCTGCTTGATGTTCTGCAGCGTCGGGATCAGCGAATCGAGGTCGTGGCCGTCGATCGGGCCGATGTAGTTGAAGCCGAATTCCTCGAACATCGTGGCCGGCACCACCATGCCCTTGGCGTGTTCCTCCAGGCGCTTGGCCAGTTCCAGCACGGGACCGGGCAGCATCGATTTGCCGACGTTCTTGGCGGCGGCGTAGAACTGCCCCGACATCAGGCGCGCCAGGTAGCGGTTCAAGGCGCCGACCGGCGGCGAGATCGACATGTCGTTGTCGTTCAGGATCACCAGCAGGTTCAGGTCTTCCTGCACGCCGGCGTTGTTCAACGCTTCGAAGGCCATGCCGGCGGTCATCGAGCCATCGCCGATGACGGCGATGGCGTGGCGCTGCTCGCCCTTGATCTTGGCCGCCTGCGCCATGCCCAGCGCCGCCGAGATCGAAGTCGACGAGTGGGCGGTGCCGAAGGTGTCGTATTCGCTCTCGTCGCGCTTGGGGAAGCCGGAGATGCCGTTCAACTGGCGCAGCGTGTGCATGCGGTCGCGCCGGCCGGTGAGGATCTTGTGCGAGTAGGTCTGATGGCCGACGTCCCAGACGATGCGGTCGTGCGGCGTGTTGAACACGTAGTGCAGCGCCACCGTCAATTCGACCGTGCCGAGATTGGACGACAGATGGCCGCCGGTCTTCGACACCGAATCGAGCAGGTAGGCGCGTAGTTCGTGCGCCAGCGGCGTCAGTTGGGTGTACGCCAGTTTGCGCACATCGGCCGGGGATTCTATTTTTTCGAGCAAGTTCATTTATGCCTTCCGCTGCACGATCAAGTCCGCGAGTTCGCGTAACCGCAGAGCTTTATCTCCAAACGGCGCGAGCGCTGCGTGCGCGTCGAGCCGCAATTTCTCCGCCAGCGCGCGCGACGGCTCCAGGCCCAGTATCGAGACGTAGGTCGGCTTGTTGTCGGCGGCGTCCTTGCCGGCGGTCTTGCCCAGCGTGGCCGAATCGGCCGTCGCGTCGAGCACATCGTCCACCACCTGGAACGCCAGGCCGATGGCGCGCGCGTAGACGTTCAGCGCGGTCAGTTCATGTTCGTCCAGATCCTTGCCGGCCAGCGCGCCCAGCACCACCGAGGCGCGCAGCAAGGCGCCGGTCTTCAGCTGGTGCATCCGCTCCAGCTGCTCCAGCGTCAGGCTGACGCCGACGCTATCAAGGTCGATCGCCTGGCCGCCGCACATGCCGGCCGAGCCGGAGGCGTGCGCCAGCAGGCGCAGCATCGCCATCTGCCGCGCCGGCGGGACCGTGGTGGCCTCCGACAGCACCAGGAAGGCCTGCGATTGCAGCGCGTCGCCGACCAGCAGCGCGGTCGCCTCGTCGTAGGCCACGTGCACCGTCGGCTTGCCGCGGCGCAGTGCGTCGTCGTCCATGCACGGCATGTCGTCGTGCACCAGCGAATAGGCGTGGATCATCTCCACCGCCGCCGCCGCGCGGCTTAAAGTGGCGGCGTCGGCGCCGAACAGCGCGCCGGCCGCGTACACCAGCAGCGGGCGCACCCGCTTGCCGCCGCCCAGCAGCGCGTAGCGCATCGCCTCGTGCAGCTTGACGGGGATCGTCGTCGCCGGCGGCAGGAAAGCGGATAAATCGTTTTCGGATCCGGCCTGCACGGTCTTCATCCAGTCGTCGAAGGCCGCGCTCATTGCTGCGCCTCGCCGCCGTCGACGAAGGGCTTGAGCATCTCGCCCTCCAGCACCTTGACCTGGGATTCCACTTTTTCCAGCTGCGCGGCGCAGAACTTCACCAGCTCCGAGCCGCGCGCGTAGGCGGCGACCGAGGCTTCCAGCGGCAGCTGTCCCGCCTCCATTTGCGCGACCAGTTGCGCCAGCTCCGCCATCGCTTCTTCAAACGAAGCGGGAGCGAGGGCGGCGGCGGTCGCGTCGGCAGTTAATTTCTTTGACATAGTCACTCAAGTTTCAAGGCAAAAACACCTGCCAGCGCAGTGTAGTCCGATATTTTAGAACAAACCACCTTATCCGGTGGAACTATAGCGGCCCAGCGCGGGCGGACTATGGATTTTATCGCAACCGTCCGCATTTTCCCGAATAACATGGGTTTTTTGCAATACCCGGCCCATAAAACGAGCACAGCGGTCCGCATGGAAGGGGTAAAACCCGGTATAATCTCCGGTTCTGTCCGAAATACCACCTCAACGCAGTTGAATGCGGGTCTTACGGATTCTGTCTCTCTTTGGTTTGCTGTCGATATTAAGGGGGGTTGGGATGTCCGATCTGGGTACCCACGCCAAGCTGGCGCGTCCGCACGCGCAACTTCCGGTTCACGTCTACTTCGACGACGCGCTGCTGCAGCGCGAAATGAAGCAATTATTCCAGGCCGGCCCGCAGTACGTGGGCCATGAGCTGATGGTGCCGAACACCGGCGATTTCGCGACCCTCGTTTCCGAAAACGAAGGGCGTATGCTGGTGCGCAACGCCAACGGGCTGGAGCTGCTGTCCAACGTCTGCCGCCACCGCCAGGCGCTGATGTTCAACGGCCGCGGCAACGCCAACAACATCGTCTGCCCGCTGCATCGCTGGACCTACGACCTCAAGGGCGAGCTGATCGGCGCGCCGCACTTCCCCGAGACGCCTTGCCTGAACCTGCCGAAAACCACGCTGCAAAGCTGGAACGGCCTGCTGTTCGAGCAAAACGGCTACAACGTCATGGAGTCGCTCAAGGATTTGTCGGTCACCAAGGACCTGGACTTCTCCGGCTATATGTTCGACCACGCCGTGGTGCAGACCTGCAACTACAACTGGAAGACCTTCATCGAAGTCTATCTGGAGGACTACCACGTCGAACCGTTCCATCCGGGCCTGGGCGGCTTCGTCAGCTGCGACGACCTGCGCTGGGAGTTCGGCCGCGACCACAGCGTGCAGACGGTCGGCGTCAACAAGGGCTTGCTGAAGTCGGGCTCCGAGATCTACAAGCGCTGGCAGGAGCAGGTGCTGAAGTTCCGCGGCGGCGAACCGCCGCCGTACGGCGCGATCTGGCTGACGCTGTATCCCAACATCATGGTCGAGTGGTATCCGCATGTGCTGATCGTCTCGACCCTGTGGCCGGACGGCCCGCAGCGCACCAAAAACGTGGTCGAGTTCTACTACCCCGAGGAGATCGTGCTGTTCGAGCGCGAGTTCATCGAGGCGGAGCGCGCGGCCTACATGGAAACCTGCGCCGAGGACGACGAGATCGCCCTGCGCATGGACGCCGGCCGCAAGGTGCTGATGCAACGCGGCACCAGCGACGCCGGCCCCTATCAATCACCGATGGAGGACGGCATGCGCCACTTCCACGAATGGTATAGAGCCAACATCGATTTATAAAGGTATCGGATGCAATCACTTTGGATGTTGTTCGCAAGTTTCATGTTCGCCGTCATGGGGGTGTGCGTGAAGCTGGCCTCGGAAGAGTTCTCAACATCCGAACTGGTGATGTACCGCGGCGTGGTCGGCGTGACCGTGCTGGCCACCGTGATCAAGCTGCAGGGCGGCAGCTTCCGCACCAGCATGCCCGGCGCCCACCTGTGGCGCGGCGTCATCGGCGTGATTTCGCTGTGGCTGTGGTACTACTCGATCGGCCAGCTGCCGCTGGCCACCGCGATGACGCTCAATTACATGTCGCCGATCTGGATCGCCGTGTGGCTGTTCGCCATGGGCTGGTGGCACGCCAAGGGCGAGGTCAAGTGGCCGCTGATGGTGGCGGTGGCGATGAGCTTTGTCGGCGTCACGCTGCTGCTGCGCCCGGCCTTCCACGCCAACCAGCTGACGCCGGCGCTGATCGCGCTCAGTTCCAGCATGATCACCGCCATGGCCTATATGCAGGTGCGCAAGCTGGGCCTGGCCGGCGAGCCGGAAAACCGCGTGGTGTTTTATTTCACCGTGATGAACCTGGTGGCCGGCCTGGCCGGCGTCTACCTGACCGCCGGCGCCGACGGGCCGGTGTGGCACCCGATCGACAATCCGCGCAGCGCCGCGCTGTTGCTCGGCATCGGCGTCTGCGCCACCAGCGCGCAGATCGCCATGACGCGCGCCTACCGCCTCGGCAACACGCTGGTGGTGGCCAACCTGCAATACACCGGCATCGTGTTTTCCAGCATCTGGGGCGTGTTCGTGTTCGGCGACGTGTTCAGCTGGCACAGCTGGGTGGGCATAGCCATCATTCTCGCGTCGGGCGTGGCCGCGACGTTCTACAATACGCGCAACACCGAACGCGGTAAGGCCATCGCCACTACCGATCCGATCGCCAGCGAAGTTTAAGGAACCCGACCATGCACACCACCCTGATCGACGCCACCACCCTGTCGCAGCACCTGGAGGATCCGAAGTGGGTCGTCCTCGATTGCCGCCATGACCTGATGAACCCGAACGCCGGCAGCGACGGCTACGCCATCGGGCACATCGCCGGGGCGCAGTTCGCCAACGTGGATACGGATCTGTCGGGCGCGAAGATTGGGCCGGACGGCAAGTTCCAGGGCCGTCATCCACTGCCGGGACGCGCGGCGCTGATCGAGACCCTGCGCGGCTGGGGCATCAACGACGATACGCAAGTGGTGGCCTACGACGCGCACGGCGGCATGTTCGCGGCGCGGCTGTGGTGGTTGTTGCGCTGGGTCGGCCATCCGGCGGTGGCTGTGCTCGATGGCGGGCTGGTGGCGTGGCAGTCGCAGGGCCTGCCGATGGTGACGCTGGCCGAGCGCCGCACGCCGGGCTCGATCAGCGAGCATGATTCGCTGGTGGCGACGGTGTCGGCCGAGGATGTGGTGGCGAATCTGGCGACCCAGGCGCGCACCGTGGTCGACGCCCGCGCGGCCGACCGCTATCGGGGCGAGAACGAAACCATCGACCCGGTCGGCGGCCACATTCCGGGCGCGAAGAACCGCTTCTTCAAGGATAATTTGACGGCCGACGGGCGCTTCAAGACCGCCGAGGAACTGAAGGCGGATTTCGCGCCGCTGTTCGACAGCGCGCCGCAAGCCATCATGCAATGCGGCTCCGGCGTGACGGCCTGCCACAACCTGCTGGCCCTGGAAATCGCCGGCCTGCCCGGCGCCGCGCTGTATCCGGGCTCGTGGAGCGAATGGGTGTCCGACCCGGCGCGCCCGGTGGCGACCGGGAGCTAGGAATCGCGCCGCTGGCGCGCCCAGCGTATGACGAGAATCCCGCCCCGCGAGATGGTGTAATCAATCGAGTGGCCAGTCTCGGGAATAGCGAATCTACGGGTATTGCCCCGCTCGGTCGGCGTACCAATTGCTGGCTGAGTCGCAATCACATCCAATGCATTGTTTAGTCGTTGCAAAACAAGCTGCCCAGCGACGAAATCCTGCGCGTTGATACGCGCCATGGTCTGATCAAGCGATTTTTGCGCAGCCAACGACCAGCGTATTGCCAGCTTAGCCGGTTTTACGCTTAAGTTTGACATTGGCTTCCAAGATACGTCGAGCCTGCGCCATCACCTCTTCGTGCGGGATCGTGCGACCCGCAGCAATATCGTCCTCGGCATCCAAGTCTGCTTGGACGCTCTCTTCCACGTCGTCAAAACCATAGCGCCAAACTTCGGGCCATATTGTCTCGGGACTAACTTTAGCAAGCGCGGCCAAGCGTTCAAGGCGAGCGCGGTCGTCTGCGGAGAGGGCCGCTAGCGCTTCTGCTTGCTTTTTTTGTTTGGCGTTCATGACCATCATGATACTCCCGGCGGCGCCTGTGGCAAGCGCGCCGGGTTGAGCGGTCACAAGGTCAGTGACCGTGCGTCAGGAACAGCACGATCACCACGCCGGCGGCGATCAGCAGCACTTGCGGGATGGTTTCGCGCATTGTGGCGCGACGCTGCATTTGCGGCATCAGGTCGCTGACCGCTATATAAATGAAGCCCGACGAGGCGAACACCAGCACATACGGAATCAGGCTGCTGGCGCGGTCCAGCGTGTAGTAACCCAGCAAGCCGCCGACGATCGCCATCAAACTGCACAGCAAATTGTAAACATACGCCCGCGTGCGCGAAAAGCCGGCGTTGAGCAGCACGATGAAGTCGCCGATCTCCTGCGGGATCTCGTGCGCGATGATGGCCAGGCCGGTGACCAGCCCCAGCTCCGGATTCGCCAGAAACGCCGCCGCGATCAAAATGCCGTCGGTGAAGTTGTGCATGCCGTCGCCGACCAGGATCATCCAGCCGGCCTTGCCCGCCTCGTGCTTGTCGTGGCCGTGATGGTGGTGGTGGCCGTCGCCTTCGTGATGGTGCGAATGGCGCAAGATGGCCAATTTTTCAAGCAGGAAGAACGCCAGCAAGCCCGCCAACAGGGTCGCGAACAGGCTGCGCGCGCTGGCCGTCGATTCGAACGCTTCCGGCAGCGCGTGCAGCAACGACGTCGACAGCATGATGCCGACCGACAGGCTGACCATGCGCTCCACCACCTTCGACAGCAGCGTAAACGAGAACACGGCGGCAGCGGTGATGCTGACGACGCCGGCAAGGGTGGTCGCCAGTAAGATGGAGATGAGTATGGGATCGATGTTATAGCCTCTAGTACCTGGAGCCGTGCCGCGCGCAGGCCGGGGGCGCTATTTTACCCCCCCTGACGCATTTCTGTTGCATTTGGCTATTTCAGGTCAAAAGACGCCGTTTTGCTTGAACCACGCCTGCATGCGGCCCCAGCCGTCCTTGGCGTCCGCCTCGACATAGCTCGGGCGGTAATCGGCGTGGAAGGCGTGGCCGGAATTCGGATAAATCACGAAGGTCGATTTGTTCGGTCCCTTGGCCAGCGCGGCCTTCATGATCTCGATCGATTCCTGGCTGATGCCGGTGTCCTTCAGGCCGTACAGGCCCAGCACCGGCACCGTCAGAGCGCCAGCGATATCGACCGGATGCCTGGGAAAGTTGGCGTTCGACTCCCCCATCAAACGGCCGTACCAGGCTACGCCGGCCTTGATCGACGGATTGTGCGCGGCGTACAGCCAGGTGATGCGGCCGCCCCAGCAGAAGCCGGTGATGGCGATCTTGTCGCCGTCGCCGCCGTTGGCCTTGGCCCAGGCGACCACCGCGTCGAGGTCGGCCATCACTTGCGCGTCCGGCGTCTTGGAGATGATGTCCTTCTGCAGGTCGGCGATCGAGGAGACTTTTTGCGGATCGCCCTGGCGCACGAACAGATCCGGCGCCAGCGCCAGGTAGCCCAGCTTGGCGAAGCGGCGCGCGACGTCGGCGATGTGCTCGTGCACGCCGAAGATTTCCGAGATCACCAGCACCACCGGCAGGTTTTTTCCGCCTTCCGGCTGCGCGCGGTACACCGGCACGGCCTGGCCGTTGACGGTGACGGTGATGGTGTCGGCGTGCAGGCCGCCGCCGTCGGTCTTGACGACCCCCTGCGCCACCACCGGCATCGCGGCGGCGGCGAAGCCGGTGCCCAGCGCGACCTTGATGAAGCCGCGGCGGTCGACGCCGTCCGACAGAGAAGTCTTGGCCAGCAAACTCTCAGCATCCCGTTTCAAATCATCCATGCGATTCCTCCGTTAGTGTGCTTCATCCCAATTTTTACCAATCCCGACTTCAGCCGTCAGCGGTACTTTCAATTGCGCCACACCCGCCATCAACTCCGGCAGTTTTTGCTTGACCAGCTCCAGCTCGGCGTCCGGCACTTCCAGCACCAGTTCATCGTGCACCTGCATGATCATGCGCGTGCCGAGCTTGGCCTCTTCCAGCCAGCCCTGCACCGCCACCATCGCCAGCTTGATCAGATCGGCGGCCGTGCCCTGCATCGGCGCGTTGATCGCGGCGCGCTCGGCGCCCTGGCGGCGCGGGCCGTTCGGCGAATTGATCTCCGGCAGCCACAGGCGGCGACCGAACACCGTCTCCACATAGCCGCGCGCCTTGGCTTGCAAGCGCGTGTCATCCATATACTGCTTGACGCCCGAGAAGCGCGCGAAATAGCGGTCGATATAGCTTTGCGCCGCGCCGCGCTCGATGCCCAGGTTGCCCGCCAGGCCGAACGCGCTCATGCCGTAGATCAGGCCGAAGTTGATGACCTTGGCGTAGCGGCGCTGCTCGCTGCTGACGTCCTCCGGCCCGACGCCGAAGATCTCGGCGGCGGTGGCGCGGTGAATGTCGACACCCTCGGCGAAGGCGCGCAGCATGTTCTCGTCTTCCGAGATGTGCGCCATGATGCGCAGCTCGATCTGCGAATAGTCGGCGGAAACGATGTGGCTGCCAGGCGGCGCGATGAAGGCCTCGCGGATGCGGCGGCCTTCCTTGGTGCGGATCGGAATGTTCTGCAGGTTCGGATCGTTGGACGCCAGGCGTCCCGTCACCGCCACCGCCTGCGCGTAGTTGGTATGGACGCGGCCGGTGTTCGGGTTGATGCCCTTCGGCAGCTTGTCGGTGTAGGTCGACTTCAGCTTGGACAGGCTGCGGTATTCCAGCAGCACTTTCGGCAGCGGATAATCCTCGGCAAGCTTTTGCAGCACCTCCTCGTCGGTGGACGGCGCGCCGCTCGGGGTCTTCTTCACCACCGGCAGCTTCAGCTTCTCGAAGAAGATCTCGCCGATCTGCTTCGGCGAGCCGAGGTTGAACGGCTGCTCGGCCAGTTCGTGCGCCTTGGTTTCCAGTTCGGCGATGCGCTTACCCAGTTCGATCGATTGGGTTTCCAGCAGGTTGGCGTCGATGTGCACGCCGTTGCGCTCGATCTTCTGCAGCACCACGGCGGTCGGCAGCTCGATGCTGCGGTAGATGTAGTTCAGCTTGGCGTCGCCCTCGACCTCACCGATCATCGCCTGGTGCAGGCGCAGCGTGATGTCGGCGTCCTCGGCCGCGTATTCGGTGGCGCGGCCGATCTCCACCTTGTCGAAGGTGATCATGCTGGCGCCCTTGCCGCACACGTCGACGAACGGAATCGTGGTGTGGTTCAGGTGGCGCAGCGCCAGGCTGTCCATATCGTGCGGCCGGTGCGATTCAAACACATACGACTGCAACAGCGTGTCGTGGTGGATGCCCTGCAGGCTGACGCCGTGGTTGGCGAAGATGTGGCTGTCGTATTTGAGGTTCTGGCCGACCTTGAGCTTGCTCGCGTCCTCCAGCCACGGCTTCAGCTTGGCCAGCACGTGCTCGCGCTCCAGCTGCTGCGGCGCGCCTTGGTACGAGTGCGCCACCGGGATGTAGCAGGCCGTACCCGGCTCGACCGACAGCGAGATGCCGACCATCTGCGCCGTCATCGGCTCCAGCGAGGTGGTCTCGGTGTCGACGGCGGTCAGCGGCGCGGCGTTTATCAGCGCGATCCACTTGTCCAGTTGCTCGTCGGTGAGCACGGTTTCGTAGTTGGTGTTGACCTTCGGCGCTTCGCCGAACATATCGATGGTCGACGACACCGCGCCGCCGGCGGCGGGCTCGGCGGCCGGCGCCTTGAAGCCGACCGGCGCCTGCGGCGTCGTGGCGCCCAGCTCGCGCAGCAGCGTCTTGAAGCCGTACTTGGCGAAGAAGGCCTGCAGAGTGTCCTTGTCCTCGACGCGCGCGACCAGCGATTCGCCGATCGACGCCATGTGCCCGGTCAGGTCGCAGTCCAGCTTGACGGTGATCAGCTCGCGGCCCTTCGGCAACCACTCCAGCGCGTTGCGCAGGTTCTCGCCGACCGCGCCGGTGATCTTGTCGGCGTTGGCGATCACGCCGTCCAGCGAGTCGTACTGGGTCAGCCATTTGAGCGCCGTCTTCGGGCCGCACTTCGGGACGCCGGGCACGTTGTCGACGGTGTCGCCGATCAGGGTCAGGTAATCGATGATGCGGTTCGGCGGAACGCCGAACTTGGCCAGCACGCCGGCCTCGTCCATTTTCTCGTTGGTCATGGTGTTGATCAACATGACTTGCGGGTTGACCAGTTGCGCCAGGTCCTTGTCGCCGGTCGACACCACCACCCTCATGCCGGCCTGGGCCGCCGACAGCGACAGCGTGCCGATCACGTCGTCGGCCTCGACGCCGTCGACCATCAGGATAGGCCAGCCCATGGCCTTGACCGCCTCGTGGATAGGCTCGATCTGCAGGCGCAGGTCGTCCGGCATCGAGGCGCGGGTGGCCTTGTATTCGGGATACATGTCGTCGCGGAAGGTCTTGCCCTTGGCGTCGAACACGCAGGCGATGTAGGCGGCCGGGTAATCCGCGCGCAGCCGGCGCAGCATGTTGACCATGCCGTGCATGGCGCCGGTCGGGTGGCCGTCCGGGCTGCGCAGGTCGGGCAGCGCGTGGAAGGCGCGGTAAAGGTAGCTGGAGCCGTCTACTAACAACAGGGTATTTTGCATAGGAACTAAATAATGGTGAGGGCAAAACAGTGATCGCTTTGCCACGAATGCCGCATTATCGCAGGTTTTGGCCTGGCGTCCGCCTGCCGGAGCGCGTTTTCAAAATTACAATTATTCACACTCCCCCGAAGGAAACAGGGCTTTAAACACAGCGATGGGTGTCTGTTTGTTACAATGGATCATACATAAAATTTCCGCGCTTATTTACCAAGCTGCTTATTGACAAGGCGATCCCTCATGACGCGCATTTCCACCCTCTGGCCCGCCCTCCTGCTGACGCTCAGCGCCCACACCGCGTTCGCCCAGTCGACCCCGAGCCAGGCTCCGCCGAAACTGGAACGGATCGAGGAAATCGCCGACGATCCGATCACCGTGACGGCCAAGCCTGCGCCGGAAACCAAGATCACCGAAAAACGCGACAACAGCGGCAACGTCACCGAAGCGACCGTCAAAAGCGGTCCCAGCACCTATACGCTGAAGCCGAACCGGCCGGTAGGCACCTCGCTGCCGGGCGACGCGACCAGCGGCAACAACCGCGGCCCGCAATGGACGGTGATGGAATTCGACCTCGGCAAGAAGAAAAAGAAAACCACGGAAGAGGAAGGCGGATCGGACAACACCGCGCCGCCGGCCAAGTAAGGCACCAACACGCAACCAAGCGCGCCTGCTCCGGCAGGCATCCGCGGCGCGCCCAGCCGGCGCGCCGGCTCACCGAACCCATCAAGCTTTCACATGGCAGTGTTTACCCCGGTCACCCTGGATGATGTCACCCAGTGGATCAAGCAATTTCCCCTCGGACCAGCGCTGGAGCTCAAGGGCATCAGCTCCGGCATCGAGAACAGCAACTTCTTCCTGACGACCGAGCGCGGCGAGTATGTGCTGACGATCTTCGAGAACCTGTCCTTCGAGCAGCTGCCGTTCTACCTGAACCTGATGCGCCACCTCGCCGACCGCGGCGTGCTGGTGCCGGCGCCGGTGGCCAACGACAAGGGCGAGCTGATCGTCGCGCTGCACGGCAAGCCGGCGTCCATCGTCACCAAGCTCGACGGCACTTCGCAGATGACGCCGAAGCCGGTGCATTGCGCCGAAGTCGGGGCGATGCTGGCGCGCATGCACCTGGCCGGCCTCGACTACGAGCTGGCGCAGCCCAACCTGCGCGGCCTGGAGTGGTGGAACGCCACCACGCCGCAAGTGCTGCCCTTCCTGTCGGACGACAAGGCGCACCTGCTGAAAGCCGAGATGCACTTCCAGGAAACCTTCGCCGGCTGCGACACCTACAAGAAATTGCAGCAGGGCCCGGTGCACGCCGACCTGTTCCGCAACAACGTGATGTTCGACGGCGAGCGCCTGACCGGCTTCTTCGACTTTTACTTCGCCGGCTGCGACAGCTGGCTGTTCGACGTCGCCGTCACCGTCAACGACTGGTGCATCGACCTCGACACCGGCGTGCTCGACGCGGCCCGCGTGCGTGCGCTGCTGGACGCCTACCACGCCGTCCGACCGTTCACCGCCGCCGAGCAGACCGCGTGGCAGCCGATGCTGCGCGCCGGCGCCTTGCGCTTTTGGCTGTCGCGCCTGTATGATTTTTATCTGCCGCGCGAAGCCGAAATGCTGACGCCGCACGATCCCACCCACTTTGAGCGCATCTTGCGCGAACGTATCGCCACCCCGGCGCCGGAGCTGTTCTGATGGCTAATCTTTCCGCACGCGTCGGCTGGCACTGGGTCAAGCAAGGCCTGGAGGTGTTCCGCAAGCAACCGGGCGCGCTGATGGCGTTGTTCTTCAGCTGCATGTTCCTGTCGCTGTTCTCGCTGTTCATACCGCTGGTCGGCGGCATGGCGCCGCTGCTGATGGCGCCGATGTTCAGCGTCGCGCTGCTGCAGGCCTGCGCCGAGATCGACCAGGGCCGGCGCGCCATGCCGGGCTTGGTGTTCACCGGATTCCGCAAGCCGGTGCGCAAGCCGCTGCTGCTGCTCGGCGTGCTGTACCTGCTGGTGATGATGCTGTCGCTGGCGGTGCTGAGCCTGCTCGACGGCGGCGTGCTGGTGCAGATGGCCACGCGCCAGATCCCGATGGACCAGGCGATGCTGGAGAATTCGCGCAGCGCGCTGTTCGTCTCGTCGGCGGTGTACATGGTGGGCTGGATGCTGACCTGCCTGGCCGCGCCGCTGATCTACTGGCAGAAAATGACGTTGGGCAAGGCGCTGTTCTTCAGCGTGGTGACGGTGCTGCGCGACATCAAGGCCTTCATCACCACGGCGGTGGTGCTGTTCCTGATGTTCCAGGTGTTCACCGCGATCCCGGTGCTGCTGTTCGACTCGCCGCAAATCGAAGTGACGGCCATCTTCACCATCTTCCTGATGATGATCGTGCTGATGCACTGCACCTTGTACGCCAGCTACCGCCAGATCTTCGGCGCGCCGCAGGCTGAGCAGCCGGCGGCGGTCGATCTGAGCAAACCCGAGTAACTTTCAGCGGCCCAGCCGCTCCAGCTTGGCGATGCTCAGGTCGAGCACCTTCATGCCGGCGCTGCCGAAGTTGATTTGCGCGCGCGCGTTGGCGCCGCTGCCCTCGATGTTGACGATCACGCCCTCGCCGAACTTGCCGTGCGCCACCGACTCGCCGATGCGCCAGCCGGCGCCGGCCGGCGATTTCTGCGCCATCTTCTGCGCGATCGCGTTGTCCGAGCCGACCAGCGGCACCTGATCCCAGGCCGACTTCTTGTTGCCGGACCAGTGCGACTGCACCTTCGGCGACAGCCACTTCAGCGATTCCTCGGGCAGCTCGTCGAAGAAGCGCGACTTCATGTTGTAGCGGGTCTGGCCGTGCAGCATGCGGGTCTGCGCGAAGCACATGTACAGGCGCTGCCGGGCGCGGGTGATCGCCACGTACATCAGGCGGCGCTCCTCCTCGACGCCGTCATGCTCGCGCGAACTCGATTCGTGCGGGAACAAGCCCTCCTCCAGCCCGGTGATGAAGACGTTGTTGAACTCCAGCCCCTTGGCCGAGTGCACCGTCATCATCTGCACCGCCTGCTGGCCGGCGGTGGCCTGGTTGTCGCCGGCCTCCAGCGACGCGTGCGACAGGAAGGCCGACAGCGGTGACATCACGGCGGCCAGCGGCGCGTCGGCGTCGAGGATCTCGAAGCCGTCCTCATTGACGATCGGCACGCCGGACTGCGCCTGCGACTGCGGGCCCAGGTGCGCCGGAGCGCCCTGGCCGAAGCCTTCTTCCGACACGAACTGGGTCGCCGCGCTGACCATCTGCTCCAAGTTCTCGATGCGGTCGGCGCCCTCTTTTTCGGTCTGGTAATGGGTCAGCAGTCCGCTGGCCTCCAGCACCACGCGCACCAGTTCCGGCAAGGCCATCTGCTGGGTCTCGAAGCGCGCGCCCTCGATCAGCTTGACGAAGCCGCTTAGCGACGAACCCGCCTTGCCGGCCACATGCGGCACCGCCGCGTACAGCGAAATGCGGTGCTGGTCGGCGGCCGCCTGCAGCGCCTCGATCGAGCGCAGGCCGATGCCGCGCGTCGGGAAATTGACCACGCGCAGGAAGGCCGAATCGTTGTGCGGATTGTCCATCAGTTGCAGATAGGCGATCGCATGCTTGACCTCGGCGCGCTGGAAGTAGCGCAGGCCGCCGTAGACGTGGTACGGAATGCCGGCCGAAAACAGCGCATGCTCGATCACGCGCGACTGCGCGTTGGAACGGTACAGCACCGCGATCTCGCTGCGGGCGGCGCCTTCGGCGATCAGGCTCTTCGACTCCTCGATGATCCACTGCGCCTCGGCCAGGTCGGAGCTGGCCTCGTAGACGCGCACCTGCTCGCCGTGGCCGGCGTCGGTGCGCAGGTTCTTGCCCAGGCGCTTGCTGTTGTTGGCGATCAGCACGTTGGCCGCGTCCAGGATGTGGCCGTGCGAGCGGTAGTTCTGCTCCAGCTTGATCAGATTCTTGACGTTGAACTCGCGCTCGAAGGCGCTCATATTGCCGACGTTGGCGCCGCGGAAGGCGTAGATGCTCTGGTCGTCGTCGCCGACCGCGAACAGCGCGCCGCCGCCGCCTTCGCCGTGGCCGGCCAGCAGCTTCAGCCACTTGTATTGCAGATCGTTGGTGTCCTGGAACTCGTCGACCAGGATGTGCTGGAAGCGCTGCTGGTAATGCTGGCGCAGCGGCTGGTTGCGGCTCAACAATTCATAGGTGCGCAGCAGCAACTCGGCGAAGTCGACCACGCCCTCGCGCTGGCACTGATCGTCGTACATCTGGTACAGCTCGCACTTCTTGCGCTCGTCGGCGTTGTAGGGTTCGATCTTGTCGGCGCGCAGACCCTGGTCCTTGGCGCCGTTGATGAAGTACATCACCTCTTTCGGCGGAAACTTCTCGTCGTCGACATTGTTCGCCTTGAGCAAGCGCTTGATCGCCGACAGTTGATCCTGGGAATCGAGGATCTGGAAAGTCTGCGGCAGCGCCGCGTCGCGATGGTGGGTGCGCAGCAAGCGGTTGCACAGGCCGTGGAAGGTGCCAACCCACATGCCGCGGGTATTAATCGGCATCATCGCGGACAGGCGCGCCAGCATTTCCTTGGCGGCCTTGTTGGTGAAGGTCACGGCCAGGATGCCGGACGGCGACACCTGGCCGGTCTGGATCAGCCAAGCGATGCGGGTGGTCAAGACACGGGTTTTGCCGGAACCGGCGCCCGCGAGAATCAGGGCGCTCTGGGCCGGCAGGGTCACGGCAGCGAGTTGTTCGTCGTTGAGGTTATGAAGAAGATTTTGCATCCCGCGATTATACCGGCAGGCGGCCAAACTCCGGGGTCAGAGCTAAAAACTGGACACGGGCTCTACCGTAGCGAATGCTACGGTAGAGCCCGTGTCCAGTTTTTAGCTCTGACCCCGGAGTTTAGGACATGGACGGGGCCGGGGTGGCTTTGCCGTTTTTGACCGACTCCCGGATCAGCTCCTTGAGCGTGCGCTCGGCTTCACGGCTGGCCTTGGCTTGCTCGCGCCCCAACTCCTGCATCCGCTTGCCGAGCTCGGCCATCGGCCGGCTGGCTTCCGACATCTTGGCGCCGAGCTCGCGCAGCGGCACCTGCGCCGCCGCCAGTTGCGCGTGCTGCGCGGCCATTTCACGGCTGTATTGCGCCATCTGCCGCTGCAACGGCTCCATCTCGGCGCGCAGTTTTACTTGCGCCTCGCGGAACTTGGCGCCGCGCTCCTGGCTATAGTCGCGCTCCATCTCACGCGCCGCTAGCTCGATGCGGCGGCCGATCGCTTCCTGCTGACGCCCGACCGCTTCCATCTTGCGCTCAATGAGCTCCATGTCGCGGCTCGGGGCGCCTTCCGCCAAGCGGGTTTTGGCTTCCATCTCGGCGCCGATGGCCTCCATGACCTTGCCGTGGACCTCCATCTTGTCGCCCTGCTCTTCCATCGCCGCGCCGATGCGGTTGGACGCTTGCCAGGCTTCGTTGGCCTTGGCCACCACCGCCGGGTCCTGGATCACATACGATTTGTCGCCTTCTCGGAACCAGATGAAGTCGCTCTTGATGGCGCGGCGCATGTCGGCGACCCGGACCAGCTCCTTGCGCGAGGCGGAGACGATCATGCGGTCGCTGTCGCGCGGAACCAGCGCGTAACTCAGGCTGGCGTCGCGCTCGCTCATGCCGGTGCGCTCGATCCGTATCGGCGGAACGGCGAACGAAGCGCGCACCGCCGGTATCGCAGGCGCCGCCGCGACCGCGGCAATGGCCGGCATCGCGGGGGCCGCCGCCGCAGCAGGCGTGGCGGCGATGGCCGGCGCCGCCGCCACCGCTTCGATCAGCATGGGCGCCGCAGGAGCGGCCGGCGCTGCGGGAGCGACCGGCGCCACCGGTGCCACCGGTGCGACCAGCGCCGGCGCGGCGGGAGCTTCAGCCGCTTCGGCCGGTTCCGGCAAAGCCGGCAAGGCGGGAGGCGCGGCGATTTCGATCAGGGCCGGCGGCGCCGGCAATTCCGGAGCGGCAGGCGGTGGCGGCGCGGCGTGGGCGTAAAACACGGCGCCGGCGGCGCACAGGCCGAGCAGCGGCATCGCCATCTTCCAGCTCACCGGTTCGACATCGGGACGCAGCAGGCGTTTAATTCGTGACATGAGATTTCCTCCATGAGCCGCATGGGCTAGTTGTGTGGTGGCGAACTGGAAACGATCCAGCTCCGACAGGGCTTGCGCCAGCTTTTGCGGCTGGCCCAGCTTGGCGACCGCCAGGTCGTCGGCGATTTGTTCCCGCTCGATCCGTATCC
>Ga0247815_10000616_pt1 | contig 27801 bp, 26 predicted proteins | sample UWRJL194509B1_FD_181014 | JGI IMG/M metagenome (GOLD analysis project Ga0247815, IMG submission 181014) | Plant litter microbial communities from Arlington Agricultural Research Station in Wisconsin, United States - UWRJ-L194-509B-1 | ecosystem: Environmental > Terrestrial > Plant litter >...
TGCTTCCGTACGCCCGCCGAATCAGGACTCGGTGGTGGCGTCTTCATCGTTGTCCGCGCCGATAACGCCTACTCGAACCACATCATGACCACCAAGGGCCAGATCGCCAACTACGACGACACCGCCACGGTCATCTACCGTCCGTACCACCTCTGTGGTGTCGAGACCTCGACCACCCTGCTCGTCGCCGGATTGCTCGGACTCAACACCGGCAGCAACGACTACAAGCCGAGCTACGACCTGGTCAAGGTCGCCGCGGTCGATATCGCCGCGGGCGATGTCTTCGGTAACGACCACAGCCCGCAGCTCACCGCACGCATCGTGCCCGGTGTAGCGATCGGAACCGGGCATCCGGCATCCGCTCATCTACTGACCGGTAACCGCGCGAAGGTCGACATCGCCAGGGGAACGGTCATCACCTACGACATGGTCGACCGCCCGGATGACTCCGTGCTGTGGGGCCTCCGAGAACTTCAGGACAGCACCTTCCTCGCCTAGGCGAAGAAGCCCCGAGTGAGGGGATTGCCCTGCTCCCGACGGCACAGCTGTGTCGGGAGACAGCATGGCCTCGCCATGCAGAACCACCAGAACCATCCGATCCACCAGAACTACCAGCATCACAACGTGAGCGGCACCCGTCACTCACGACGCGGCCCTCGGGCTCGCGGGTAACTACGTAAAGGAGCGTGGCACACATGATCACAGCATTGGCTTGGGTGATGATCATCGTCTTTATGGCGCTGATCATGGCACGAAAAGTACATCCGTTCGTCGGGTTGGCGTTTATTCCGCTCGCGTTCACCGTCCTCGGCGCCTTCCTCGGAGTCTTCAAGGGAGCGGTCGGTGAAGCGCTCGAGAAGCCGGCGGCAGATGTGACGCTGCTCGACCAGTTCCAGACCTTCGGCGACTGGGCGAAGGACGGCATGGTCACGACGTCGGCAACGGCGTTCCTGCTGCTGTTCGCGATCCTGTTCTTCTCGGTCATGCTGCACGTCGGTGTCTTCGACCCGATCACCAAGCGCATCCTGAAGATCGCCAAGGGTGACCCGCTGAAAGTGATGATCGGTACCGGTCTCATCTCGGCAATCGTGTCCCTCAGCGGCGACGGCACGACGACGACCCTGATCGTCTGCACCGCGCTCATCCCGATCTACAAGAAGCTCGGCATGCGCCTGCTCGACCTCGCGGTCATTCTCATCCTGATGAACACGATCCTCAACCTGCTGCCGTGGAGCGGTCCGACCGCCCGTGTGCTTGCGGTTATGCCCAGCATCGACCCGAACGAGATGCTCCGTGCGCTCGCACCGGGAATGGTCGCTTCGATCGTCTTCGTCATGCTGATCTGCGTGTTCCTCGGCTTCCGTGAGCGTAAGCGCCTCGGCATCCAGGAGCTGACCACCGAAGAAATCGACCGCATGATGGCGAACTTCGACTCGAGCGGCGGAAGCAGCGTTGATGGCGGTGGCCAGGGCGTTGCACCCGACGGAACGCCGATCACCGATGGTTCGGGTGGCGGCACCGCGGTGCTCACGGTCAAGAAGAACAAGGTCGTGATGACGATCAACTCGATCCTCACGATCGGCTCGCTCGTTCTGCTCGTCCTCGGAGTATTCGCCCCGGTCTTCATCTTCCTGGTCGCGACGCTGCTCGCCTTCCTGATCAACTTCCCGAAGATCCCGAAGCTCAAGGCGTTCATCGACTCCGCATCGCCCGACGTTCTGCAGACCGTCATCATGGTCATCGGTGCCGGAATCTTCCTCGGACTGTTCTCCAACTCCGGAATGTCGGATGCCGTTGCCCAGAGCATGGTCGACTTCATCCCGGCGTCGCTCGGTTCGCAGTGGCCCATCATCACGACGCTGATCTCGGCGCCCGGTGGCTTCTTCCTCTCGAACGACGGATTCTTCTACGGCGTGCTCCCGGTGCTGTCGCAGGCCGGCCAGGCCTATGGGTTCACCGAGTTCGAGATCGGCTACGCGTCGCTCATGGGCCAGGCGTTCCACATGCTGAGCCCGCTCACGGCGTTCATCTACCTGCTGCTCAACATGACCGGCCAGGACCTCGGAAAGTGGCAGCGTTCAGCGGGAAAGTGGGCGCTGGGTATCTTCATCATCCTGATCGCCGTCTCGCTCATCACCGGCCAGATCAGCCTGAACAACTAGGTGTCGGGCCGGCCGGCGGAGCGATCCGCAGCCGGCCCGCAACTGGTCGACCACTAATACTAGAATTACTTCGGCAGTACATCCCGAGGAGGCAGCCGCAATGTTTACCGTTTTCGTCACCCTTGACATCGAACCGGGCCGCATCGACGAGTTTGCCGCGGTCATCGCCGAGAACGCGCAACTGTCGGTCGAGAACGAACCGGGATGCCTCGTCTTCGATGTCAACCAGTCGACCGAAGTGCCCGGACGTTTCTACCTCTACGAGGTTTACGTTGACGAGTCGGCTTTTGTGCTCGATCACAAGGGCTCCGACCATTTCGCCCGGTTCGTGAACCAGTCGGCAACACTGGTGATCCCCGGTTCGAAGCGGGAAACCTTCGCGGAGCGAACTGTTGCCGAGAAGAAGACAGAAGAGAGAATCCGATGACGCTATCTGCGAAACGTCCGCTGATCGCACTCGTCAGCGCTGTTCCGGCTGCCATCGCACCGGCGGAAGCGGCCTTTGCCGAGGTCTTTCCCGACGCGCAGGTCTGGAACATCCTCGATGACCGCCTGCTCGAAGAGGCGGATGACCGCGGCGGAATCACGCCGGAGCTGTCAGACCGAATGGTGCGGCTCATCCGTCATGCGGTAACCGAGGGTGCTGACGGCATCCTGCTCACCTGCTCCATTTACGGCCAGGTCGCCCATGCGATCAGCGACCAGGTCGACGTTCCGTTGTTCGGCGCAGACGACGCGGCGTTCGACGCTGCCGTACAGGCCGGCTACCGCTCGATCCTGCTGATCGCTCCGGCATCCGGTCCCCTGGCTGACTCCGCACGCCGTCTTGCCGAAACCGCTGACGCCGCCGGTGTCGAGCTCGAAATCGTTCCCGTCGTGGCCGACGGTGCTGCACTGGCGGCACGTACCGGTGACCTCGAGGCGCTCGTCGCGCGGTTGCACGACGCGTACGCGTCGGTAGCGGAGCCGGTGGATGCCATCCTGCTCGGCCAGTACTCGATCTCTCCCGGAGCGGCGGGGCTTGCCTCGCTCACCGGATTGCCCGTACTCGCGACGCCGCAGCGCGCGGCAGCAGCACTCAAGGCCGCCCTCGAAGCGGGAGTAGCCGAATGATCGGCGCGATCGCCGACGATTTCACCGGTGGAACGGATGTCGCCGTCGCGTTCCGCAGGGCGGGACTGCGCACGGTTGTGGTGTTTGGTGACCCGGCGGGAGAAACCGACCTGCCAGAGCATGACGCCCTCGTTGTCGCGCTGAAGACTCGCACGATCGATGCGAGTGAGGCGGTTCGTGCGTCAGTCGCCGCGGCCGAATGGCTGCGGGACCGCGGCGCCGACCAGCTGTTCTTCAAGTACTGTTCGACCTTCGACTCCCGGCCCGACGGCAACATCGGTCCGGTCGCCGATGCGCTCGCCGACCTGCTCGGCGCACCGCGCGCGGCGGTCGTGCCGGCATCGCCAGAGCACCTGCGCACCCAGTACCTCGGTCACCTGTTCGTCGACCGAGTGCTGCTCTCGGAGTCTCCGATGCGGCACCACCCTCTTACCCCCATGACCGACTCGTACATTCCGCGTGTGCTCGAATCGCAGACGTCGCGAGCTGTTTCGCTCGTTGGCCTGGCCGACGTGCAAAAGGGCCGGGATCACATCCGCTCGCTCTTCGACGCCGCAGAAGCCGACGGCACGCGCTACGTCGTCGTCGACGCGATCTCCGACGCCGACCTCGTCGAGATCGGCTTTGCCTGCCTTCCCGATGCGCTCGTTACCGGAGCGGCCGGGCTCGCCGGCGGGCTCGGTGTCGCACGGTTTGAGACCCTGCGCGCTCGCGGTTCTGACCCCGTCGGACCGCTACAGAACGATCCGATCGGTGCCGTTCCGGCCGCGGTGCTCGCCGGAAGCTGCTCGGCGCGCACGCTCGAACAGATTGCCTTTATGCAGGCCGACCACGAGTCCTACCGGCTCGACCCCATCGGCACTCCCGATTCGCGGGCGCTCGCGGATGCTGCACTCACGTGGGTCGACGAGCGCACGTCGCAGCGCGCTCCGCTGATTTACTCCTCGCTGCCCCCGGCTGAACTGCAGCACGTGCAGGACGTACTCGGCGTCGACGGTGCGTCCAAGATTCTCGAGACGGCGATGGGTCTCATTGCTACCGGGCTCGTCGACCGCGGCGTACGCCGGATCGTCGTTGCCGGAGGCGAAACTTCCGGCGCGGTCGTCACGGCGCTTGACGTTCCCGGCGGCGTTATCGGCGAGGAAGCAGCGCCCGGAGTTCCCTGGATCTACACCACCGGCCCATCGCCGATCGCGTTGCTGCTCAAGTCCGGAAATTTCGGGGACGCCTCTCTGCTGTCGCGTTCGGTGGACGCATTTGCTCCGACGGAGCTCGCCGTATGAGCGCGCCGGCCGAGGCGTTGACCGAAGCGCAGGCGCGCGATGCCATCGTGCAGGCGGCGCGGTCGATCTTCGATCGTTCCCTCACTCACGGCAGCACGGGCAACATCAGTGTTCGGGTTGGCGATCGCATCCTGGTCACTCCGACCGGCAGCAGCCTTGGTACCGTACTCGCCGAAGAGCTGTCGGTCATCGATCTGAGCGGAAAGCACGTCGACGGCGCCAAGCCGTCGAAAGAGGCGTTCCTGCACGCGGCGGTGCTGCGGGCGAGGCCGGCCGCGACCTCCGTCATCCACACCCATTCAACGTATTCGGCCGCCGTGTCGTGCCTTGCGAACCTCGATCCAGCCAACGCGCTTCCGCCGCTTACCGCGTACTTCGCGATGCGGATCGGCCGCCTTCCGCTGCTTCCGTACCACGCACCCGGTGACGACTCGCTCGAGGCTCTCGCCGAAGCGATGGCAGCCGATCACCTCGCGCTGCTGCTGAGCAACCACGGGCCGGTCGTTGCCGGTGGCACGATCGGAGCCGCTCTCGATGCGCTCGAAGAGCTCGAAGAGACGGCGAAGCTGTTTCTTTTGCTGAACGGTCATGCGACGCGGCCGCTCACCGACGAACAGGCGAGCAAACTGGCTCCTCGCTAGTGCCGGGTTTCTGAGGTGCTGGGAGTACTGACCGGTTTCGCCATCATCGCGGTGGTGATCACCGTGGGCTATCTCGTCGGACGGTTCAACATCGCCGGCGACAACGCGCGCCAGGTCTTCTCGCGCACGGCGTTCTTCGTCACGAACCCCGCGCTGTTGTTCACCATTCTCGCCGGGACCGACGTTCACAAGATCTTCTCGACCTCCGTGCTTGTCGCGGCATCCAGTGCGTTTGTCATTGCGGGGCTGTTCGTTCTCGCGAGCCGGCTGTTCTTCAGGCGATCGGCGGCCGAGACGACAATCGGGGCCATCTCGGCATCCTTCGTCAATGCCAACAACATCGGTATTCCGGTCGCGATCTACGTCGTCGGTGATGCATCGCTCGTCGCACCCGTCATCCTGTTGCAGCAGCTCGTTTTCACCCCGGTCTGCCTCACAGTTCTCGACCTCGTCTCGGGCGGAAAGCCGTCAGTGCGCTCGATTGTGACCCAGCCGATCCGGAACCCGGTGATCATCGCATCGGTTGCCGGAGCAATCGTCTCGGCGCTCGGCTGGACAATTCCCGAGCCGGTACTCGCGCCACTCGAACTGCTCGGCGGATCCGCTGTGCCGCTCGTGCTGATGGCGTTCGGCATTTCGCTGTACGGGATGCGGCCGTTCCAGGCCGGTCGCGAGCGGGTGGATGTCGTGGTCGCGACGATTCTGAAGTCCGCCGTCATGCCCGCGGTCGCGTACCTCATTGCCCGATTCGTTTTCGGAGCGACCGGCAGCGAGCTGTTCGGTGCCGTGGTCATGGCGGCGCTGCCCACGGCCCAGAACGTGTTCCTCTTCGCCAGCCGCTACGAGCGGGGAGTGACGGTCGCCCGCGATGTCGTGCTGCTCAGTTCCATTTCGGCCGTTCCCGTCTTGATCATCGCCGCCGTTCTACTGAGTTGAAGGAAACACCGTGACCGACCTGACCCTGCCCACCCGGCATCCCGACCGCAATCTCGCGATGGAACTCGTTCGCGCCACCGAGGCTGCGGCAATCCGTGCGAGCCCGTTCATCGGAAAAGGCGACAAAAACGCCGCCGACGGTGCTGCGGTGGATGCGATGCGCGCGTTCCTCGGAACCGTCGACTTCGACGGAGTCGTTGTTATCGGCGAGGGTGAGAAGGACAACGCGCCAATGCTCTTCAATGGCGAGCGGGTCGGCACCGGTCGTGGGCCGGCGTGCGACATCGCCGTCGACCCGATCGACGGTACGAGTCTTGCCGCCGCTGGTCGCCAGGACGCGCTTTCGATGATCGCCGTCGCCGACCGTGGGTCGATGTTCGACCCGTCGGCCGTGTTCTACATGGACAAGATCGTGACCGGCCCGGACGGCATCGGCGTGATCGACATCAGCCGGCCGATCGGTGACAACATCCGTGCGCTCGCGAAGGCACAGGGGCGTTCGGTGGAGGACCTGCGGGTCGCTGTGCTCGACCGCCCGCGGCACGCGCGGCTCATCGAGGAGATCCGCGAAGCAGGGGCGAGCACCCGCCTGCTGCTGGATGGCGATGTTGCCGGCGGAATCAACGCTGCACGCGGCGACTCGCGGATCGACATCTGTGTCGGGACGGGCGGGACCCCGGAAGGCATCATCACCGCCTGCGCAATCAAGGCGCTCGGAGGACTCATCCAGGGCATCCTGCGGCCGAAGGACGACGACGAACGACAGCGTGCGATTGACGCCGGGCACGACCTCGACCGGATCCTGCACGCCGACGATCTTGTGCGCAGCGACAACACCTACTTCGTGGCGACCGGCGTGACCAACGGCGGGCTGCTGCGGGGAGTGCGCAAGGAGGGCAACCTCATCCACACCGAGAGCATCGTGCTTCGGTCAAGCTCGGGAACCACCAGGCGGGTGACGGCCAACCACCTCGCCGAGCGCTGGCTGTAGCGGAGCTACGCCGCGAGCTCCACGCGCACTGCCGCGTCGAACTCGGCGCGATCGAGCGTCGCACCGAAGACCGGGCCACCGGGTTCGAACGAGCGGCCGGCCGCGAGCGAATCGAGGGTGACGACGTCGTAGCCGATGCGCTCCACGATCCTGGCCACGACATCCGCTGCTGCTGCATCGTCGGACGCGACGCCCAGCGCCTTGCGGTCGGAGGCACCGACCGGGCGGCGCTCGCTCTCGAGCTCGTGGTAGCCGATGTGGTTGAACGCCTTCACGACGGTCGACCCGGTGAGGCGACGCTGCACTACTTCGCTGCTGCTGAGCAGTTCGTTCTCGAACAGCTGCTGAACGCCGTCGGTCGGTGCCCAGTAGTTCATGAGGTCGACGACGAGTTTTCCGTCGAGCGATGAGGCATCGAACGCGTCGAAGCGGTGCAGCGGGATCGCGAGCATCACGACGTCCGCACGCTCGATCGCGTCTGCGGCCCAGCGCGGTTCGGCGCCAGGGGTGAGGATCTGGGCGATGAGCGCGATCTTCTGGGGATCAGCGGATGCCGCCATCGAGACGTCGTATCCGGCCTCAACGGTCACGCGAGCCATGGCCGAGCCGACCCGGCCGGCGCCGAGTACGGCGATGCGGGGGAGCTGCTCGATCGCTGCGTTCATCATGGTCCTCTAAGTCTATGCGTTTACATAGACGTCAACGAGGGAGGGCCGTGGGGAATTCCCACGCGCGCCATCCCGCCGGTTGAGCCCGCCGAAACCTGGTGTGGACGACAACTCAGTCCAACTCGAACAGGCTCACCCGATCGGCGAGATACCGCTCGAGCGGGATGCGGCTTCCCGACGCGAGCCGCACGAGCACGACGTGGCCGTCCAGTGACAGCGGGCCGGAACCGACGCGCAGAGCGGCATCCGACAGGTCGAGCGGCGTGAAACCGTGATTGATGGTTTCACCCTCGCGGAACGGTCCGCGAGCGGCCGCGCGCCGGTATTCGCGCTTGAGCTCGGCATCCGCTGACCGGTTGGTGACGGCGATCTGCGGTTCGATCGCCCGGGTGATCTCGCCGGTTGCGTAGAGCCCGCCGAGGCGATCCAGCAGCACGACCCCGAGCCGCCAGGCGCGGCCGATCGGCGACAGGTATGGCTTGCCGCGCAGTCGTCCGATGCCGCGGTCGCGCAGTTCGGCGAGGGACTCATCCGCCGCACCGATGCGCTCGAGATCGGCGACGGTGCGAGCGAGCAGCGCATCCAGCTCGGTCATGCCTCCAGTCTCGCAGGTCGCTCCACGGTGCCAAATGAAGGACTGAAACGTTTCGGCAGGTTCCCGGCCCGCGACCGTCCGCGGGTGAGTCGCCGAGCGTTCCTTCATTTGGTCCCTCAGCTCCGGGCTGCGAGCACCTCGAGGTAGTGCGGGTTGTACATGAGGCCGAGGATGTTGCCGAACGGGTCGATGACGGATGCCCCGATGAAGCCCTCGCCGAAGTCCATCGGAGGCTGGTGCAGCGTCGCGCCAAGCTCGACGGCGCGGTCGATGGTCGCCTGCACGTCGTCGACGTGCCAGTACAGGATGACGCCGGCGGGCCCCGTTGCGGCCGACCCCTCCGGTCCGATCTGGCCGAGTACAGCCGAGTCGATGAGGCCGAGTTCGTGGCTGTAATCGCCGAGGCGGAACTCGGTGTAGCCGGGACGGGTGAAGTACGGCTCGACGCCGGTCAGCTCGGTGTACCAGGCCACTGCGGCGGCGTGGTCGGCGACGGGATAGACGGCGGTGGTGAGTCCTCGAAGCATGGTGTCTTCCTCTCTTCGTGCCGACCGGTGTCGGCGATTGATTCCATATTGCGCTTCTAAAGTGCTCACCTTTTGACTACTTTTACGGCGAAGATTGACTCATGCGTGCCGACCGGTTAGTTGCGACCCTCCTGCTGATGCAGGCGAGGGGACGAGTGACGGCTGCCGAGGTTGCGGCAGAACTCGAGATCTCTATCGCGACCGCTCGGCGCGACTTCGAAGCACTGTCTGCCGCAGGAATCCCCGTCTATCCGCAGTCCGGTCGCGGCGGAGGCTGGATGCTGCTCGGCGAGGGCCGCACCGACCTCAGCGGGTTGAACTCGTCCGAGGCGCAGGCACTGTTCCTGCTGCTCGGTCCCGCGGCATCCGTTGCCCCCGACGCGCAGTCCGCGCTGCGCAAACTCGTGCGCGCGCTTCCGGCGTCATTCCGCAGCGATGCCGAAGCGGCCGCGGAGGCGATCATCGTCGACCCGGCAGCGTGGGGCGATCGCGAGCGCAGCCGACCGGATGCCGTCGAGAGACTGCAGTCAGCGGTCGTCTCGAGACGGGTCGCCGAGGTCAACTATGCGAACCGTGCCGGCGAAGCCTCGACGCTCATCGTCGAACCGTGGGGGCTCGCCGACAAGGATGACGTCTGGTACCTGATCGCCGGAGTGCGCGGCAACGATGAGCCAGCCACCCGCACTCTGCGGGTCGATCGGATCCGCGAGCTGCGCATCACGGACGAGCGATTCGAACGCCCGGCGAACTTCGACCTGGCCGCCGAGTGGTCGAAGGTCGTTGCGATCGTCGAGTCCCGGCGGTCGCTCGTCGATGCCGTTGTGCTCGTGGATTCTGCGCTGGCATTCGTGCTGCACGACCAGTTCGGCAGGCACAGCGCGGCAGACGGACTTACGCCGGACGGCCGCGCGCGGGTTCGTGTCTCCGCGCCATCCGCCCTGACCATTGCGCAGCAGCTCGCAGGCTGGGGTGACGCGATCGACGTCGTTGAGTCGGATGCGGTGCGCGCCGAACTCGCGCGCATTGGCGCGGAGCTGGCCGCGCGCTACCGCTGACCCCGGCCCCCGCCGGTTGAGCCTGTCGAAACCCAGCTCCCAATCCGTCACCCAACCCGCTCCACCGGTTGCCGCAGCACCGTACGCAACTTGTCCGGAGCCGATCTCCGCGGATCCGCGAGATAGATCTCGTGATGCTTGCCGGTCTCCCGCAGCCCGTTCTGCGGAATGAACTCGCCGTGCAGCCGCGCAATCGTCGGCGCCTCGTGGTCGTACGGGCCGACATGCATGACCTGCACGCACAGCCCCTCGTCGATCGTCTCGACGCGCAGGGTCTCGATCAGCGGAGCCTTCTTCTTCGCCGCGGTCTGGGCGAGTAACGAGCGGATGCCGTCGGCCGGCACCCAGTCCGGCTGGCGGATCAGCATGGTCCAGCGCCACTGGGACTTGTCGAGTCCCGCGAAATCGAGCGCGGCATCCGACCACCACAGTCCCTCGAGCGGAGCGACGACGTAGTCGCGGTCGAGTTCGCGTTTGCTGTGGAACTTCACCGCGTACGACGCCGCGTACAGCGCCCCAACCGCGCTCACGTAGTCGGCGGAACTGTTCGGGTCGCCGGCACCATCGAGCGCGAGGAACACCATCGGCGGAACCTCGACGACCGTGAATTCGGCCGGGGGAGAGTAGAGCTCCTTCTGGTGCTTTTTGAAGTCGAACGTCGCCATGCGTCCAGTTCTACCGGATGTCCGTCGGCGGCGGTACAGTCTCGACATGGCAGAGCCGCACCCGCAGGTTGTCGATCCGCAGCATCCGCTCGTTGAGCGCGTGCGCGCGATCGCGCTGGAGTATCCGGAGGCGGTCGAGGTGGAAACCTGGGGGCGCCCGACCTTCCGAGCTGGCAAGAAGATCTTCGTGCTCGTCGGCGCCGGAATGGAGAACCCGTTTGCGATCATTTTCAAACCCGCAGCGGATGAGCGACTCGCGCTCGAGCAGGACGGTCGCTTCTGGTCGCCGCCCTATTGGGGCCCCGGCGGCTGGCTTGCAACGGGGATAGAAGGAGCGGATGTCGACTGGATCGAGCTCGCAGAATTGATCGATACGTCGTACCGCGAGGTAGCTCTAGTGCGCCAGATCGCGCAGTTGGACAAGACCACCCCCAAACGGCTGGTATAGTTTTCCAGTTGGCTTCTGCACCTTCGTGCGAAACCGACTGGCATGCGCCCGTAGCTCAGCGGATAGAGCAATTGACTACGGATCAATAGGCCGGGGGTTCAAATCCCTCCGGGCGCACCACCGAATAGCCTCGTAATCCCAGTGATTGCGGGGCTATTTTCATGTTCTGGAGGGTGAAACCTTCAAAAACCCTACTAACGCATTAGCTCGCGCCTGATTCATCCGGTCAGAGACAGCGTCAGGGTCGTCTTCAAACAGGTCAGCGTAGGTGTCGAGGGTCATCGCGGCCGAGGCATGCCCGAGCATCCGCTGGACGGCCTTCGGGTTGGCGCCCGCACCAGTTGCGATGCTGGCCGCAGTGGGCCGGAGGTCATGGGGGTGAGTTCCGGAAACGAATCGGCTATCAGGAGTGCGCAAAACCCGCGATCCCAAATCGAGTAAAGGCTGACAAAGGTTGCCGCTGGCTTCGGTCATGGGCAACTGGGTCCCGGTCGGACATGGCTCAGGCGAGGCGCGCGAGGCCGCAACCCGGGCAGTACCAGTAGGGGGCTTCGGCCGGTCCGATCAGGCGCAACCGCATAAGGCACGACGGCAGTTTGGTGTGCCAATCCCGATCAGATCGTCCATCCCCCAAACGGTAAGCCGAGAGTGCCGAAGCCGCGAAGTTATCAACACCTGCTCCGGCAACGATGGTCGTTAGCGCCCGCTGCTCACACCGCTGTCGCCTGGTAGTTCGCCGCGCTGAATGAGCGCGCGTCCAGTCGTGATCCATGAATGAATGGTTTCGACCGCGTACGGTTCGGAGTTCTCGTCCCGCCGCTGTGCAACGCCGATGAACGCACCATAAAACTTCTCGCCAACCATCGCGCCGTGAACCAAATATGGCTTGTTGTACTCCGGCTGCGGCGGGATCTCAATCAACATGAACATGCCGGAACTGTCGCCCGTAGGCACCGCAGTAACAGTAAGTCCGACGACGGGCGGGTACAGATACTGGTCGATGAGTTGACGGTATCGGAATGCCTCACTCGGTTTGAAATCGAGGGGGGTGAGCTTGTCAACAACGTCTGATCCGTTGATCTTCGAAGTGCTTACGCCAACAACGATGATGCCGCCGTGATCCCCGTTGCAGAATATCGCCACGTCTCCTGCGAGGTCGACTTTGCCGTTCGCTGTCGGGAAGGCGTAATGGCTCGACTTTGCGTCGAACCACTTGCCCTCCGGCTGACCGACTAAGGCTGCCGCGTGCCCGCTTTTCACCAAACGAGTCGCTGTTTCCAGAGTCAGTACGCCCTTGTTGCTCGCATCGAGCAACGCCACGATGTCCTCGCCGGCGCTCAATAATTCCAGAAGCGGTCGGTCCCGCGGTGCAAAGTCCAAGCGGGCACGCCCCCACCTCCCCGACAATATCTCTAAGTAATGCTCGGTGAGTTGGTGTTCGTCGAGCAGCGGTTGGAGGAGCTTCCTGATTTCGTTTTCCTCCTCCCCGTTCTCCCAAGACCAAGGCGGTACAACGAATTCGACTAAGAGACGGACGCGTTCGCCGTTGATGTCGAAACTGACCGGAAGCGCACCGGACTCGTCTTCGTCGTAGTTGTCGTCGTCATCATCGGTGACGTAGATCTGGTCTGGTTCGTCATTCGGGGTGAACGCCGCTTCGAGCTCGGACGCGAGACAGCCGTCTAAATGCGGTCGGCGGACGATGACTCGGTCGGTGTGTCGTGCATAGTCGTACTGCTCATCGCCGAAGAAGATAAACCCGTCTTCGTCTTCGCCGGGGCGGCGAACCCCGGCGCGCCGGGCATTCGGATCCGTGACGTCGCCAGTCATGGCAGTTCCCTTTCCAGCGTGATGCCGGTCGCAGCAGTCAACGCCCGGGAACCGGAGCCATCCGGAATTGGGTTTCTACCAATTCAACGTTGACCGGCTCGTCGGCGAGTAGCTGACGGAGCGCGAGCGCTTCTTTCGGGACATTTTCGTTAACATTCGCGATGCGGATCTCGACAATTGGGAGGTCGTCGCCCGTGTGTCCTTGGGCGCTGGTGCGGACCATGATGTGAGTGCTTTGACCGAACACGTTCTCGTGGGGCACGACCCACGCTCCTGTCGGTCCTGCCTGTCCATAAAGGCGGACTTCCCGTTCGGATTCGAATGCGATGTGCTTGAGGTAAACGATCGACCTTAAGATGCATTCCATCCCGATCCTGTCGATCGCGGTGTCCGCATCCCCACGGAGCGACTCTTCGGATTCGCAGAGCGTCTCAAGCACAGCAAACAACCGGCGCGTGTGATGCTCTTGCCCGGGTGCGTCATAAATGACCCGCCGCCAACCAGTGGTGAAGGTAGGCGCCAACCGACCTCCGTCAGCCACTTCCTTGGGCACTTTTGTCATCAGCCGTTCAGTGGCTATGCCGAGCGCGCAATAGCCGTAGCGTGACCATTGCGCGACAGAATCTTCGTCCAGCGAAGCGCACAAGACAAATGAGTCCGCCCGGCGTTCATCAGAGAGATTTCGGGCGGCCCTTTCTATCCAAGTCCCGATGCGGTCCGCAAAGGCGGATTCCGGTCTCTGGCTCTCCCATCGATGTGTCACTAGATTCATGCCATAAAGCATCTCTGCGCGATCATTCATGGTTACAACAGACGACGCCCAAAAAGAACGATTCTGAATCACGAGGTCGGCTACGGCGGGTGCTGTGTAGTGCCAAACGGTTTCATTCCGCAGCCGTTCGGGAAGTACAGCATCGATCAGTACGTCGAACTCGGTCGATTCGTTCATAAGGTCACATTAGGACAGGAGGCGAGAGCGGCGGACTGATTCGACTCGTCGCAAAGGTTGCCCCATGGACGATAAATCGGCCGTTAAAGCACCTGACGATCAGAGTCAGCACCTGGTTCTAGAACTACCCGGTAAAGAGCTTGATTGAAGGCACGCCATCGGCAGTTCGAGCGGGCAGCTGATCTGACACACTGTGTCAGTGGGCAACCGAGATCGCGATCGTGCAGTTGTACTCCTCGGCGCCGGCGCATCTCGGGATGCGGGACTACCCCTAACCGAGGAGCTGGCTAGACGGCTGGTCGAGGACTTCGATGCCGAACTCGCCGCAATGGCCCAGTGGGATAGGAATCGTCCCACACAGGCAGGCGTAACGCGAGCTCTTCATGCCGTGTATGGCGCGATGGTGGCTCACGCAACGTCCCGAGGCGAGAGCCCCCTCACGGCAGTCAATGTCGAACGGCTAGTTTCGGCTGTGCGGTTGCTTCGCGACCGCAATGATCATGAGGCCACTCCGTTCGTGGCCGAGTGGCTTCGGGTCATTCAGGAAATTGATTCACACACGCTGAGCGTCTCCGATTCGGAACTTGAAAAAACGATCTCCTTTGATCTGGATCGTGGAACTCTAGCCTCGGGCCTAGGCGAACAAATCGCACAGATAGCGCGCGACATCAGCACACCGGGGGACGGGGATGTCTTTCGAGAACTAGAAAAGCAAATACTCCAACGGGTAACGAAGATCCTTGCGAAGCCGTCGACGGTCGACTATCTCACGCCGTTGCTAGACCTAGCCGTATCGCAGCGTGGCGGACTCACCATTGCCACTCTCAACTACGACACAACTGTAGAGATGGCCGCTCGCCGGGCGGGGGTTAGCCTAACCACGGGGTTGCATGGATGGCGGCCCGGTATCTCTCCTTTGTTCCCTCCGATTGACGGCGTCGTAAACCTTCTAAAGATCCACGGATCCGTGGACTGGACGCGCCGACGCCGAGACCCACGTGCCCCTGAACACAACACTTTCGCCCGGTACATTTACGAAGACGAAGCAGATCCGATGGACAACTCGGATCCTCTCATCGTCATCGGAGACCGAGAAAAGCTAACTGCTGAAGGCCCCACCTTGGGACTGATGCGCGCATTCGAAGAAGCATTAATTGAAGCCGATCGACTCGTGGTAGTTGGGTATTCATTCCGTGACGCCCACATCAATACCGTTGTAGCCAATTGGCTCGGTGCGGAGACTAGCCGGACGATAACAATCCTCGACCCGGGATGGACCACACCACCACGAATGGCGATCCGGTATGAGAATGACGTCTCGTTTTGGGATGGACTGCGCTACGAAGCGGGAATATCGCTTGAGGCTCAAGGCGGCAAAGTGCTAGTGCTTCCCGCCAAGGCGAAGGACGGGTTGGCGCGGGCCCTCGTGGAGGTGCCACTATCGAAGCTGACGCGCGAGATAACGGTTGTCGCGTGCCTTGACTTGGAACAGCCGTTCCTCCGAATCCGAAATCAAGGTTACGACCTTCACGACGTCGAGGTGGGAGCCACGAATTACGCCACATACCTCCAGCAACAACCCATCGCTAACCTTCGGCTAGGCCTTGACGTTCCCGGCGCGGAAGCGGTTTCTATCCCGCTCCTCAGGCATAACGAGACTCGGATCGTGTATTTCGACATCGAGCATGACCACGAACCACGCACCGAATTCCATCTGACGGGCACGAGCTGGAGACGCCACGAGCGAATGAGCTTCGATGTCTATATTCGGGATGATCCTGGTCGCTGGGACTGAACAATGTCATTCCTAACATCGTCCTCACGACGGAAAGCCCCCACGGAGCAAATCCGCGGAGATCGGTCGACCAGCATTTAGGCGGATTCGCCGAGGGCATGAGCGCTCGACGATGGTCGGTCCTCGAACGGGATTAGCCTTCCGGCAGGGCATCAGCCACGACGAGGGTGGCACCGTGCTCCGCAGCAACGTACACATTCAGCTGGAGAATGCCTAGCACTCAGGATTGAGTCCTATAACCGGGTTCGGGCCTGACATCATCCTCGCCGGAGCATTGCTCTCAGGGCGCGCGGGTCTGCAACGGCTGCAACTAGCCTTCGGCGGAGTCGCCGACCCGGGTAGGAGTGCGATGGGATCCGGATGCTACCGCTGCTCGAGAGACCGCACGCGGCTAGCGGGTACCGGGCACGGCTCGGGAACAGGCCTCCCGTGTTCACTTCAGCGTCACCTACGATCTATCAATCGATACCCCTCTCCGCTCGCCCTAAGAATACGCACGGGCTGCACACGGGACGAGATCACTGGCCATATCCGCGTACCTCGGGGCCTACCGGCTCTGGTCCCGCTCTTCTGTGTTCAACCGCAGCCCCGGGCTCGCGCAGTAGCGCTGCTCCTGGACCGTGCAGAAATCCGAAGGCGGAGTAGCCTCCGGCGTAGATGCCGCCTGATGATCTTCAGGAGAACGTGCTGCGTTCGACTGCTGGGCGCGATTGGTAATCGCCCGCATCAGTAACGCGGCTAGGTGAGCCCGGCCCGCGGCTCTCGATCAAATAGCCGTCCATGTTCATGCTTCCGTTTGATGAGCCAACTAATTCGTCCGTTCGCTCCTCATCAGCCAGCGGGGACGGCTCAAGCACTGTGGGCAAGGGGCGAGTAAGGCCCGCGGTCCAAGGTCAGCGGTACGGCCACGCGCGGGACGTAGCCCGACGGCTAGAGATGAGTCCGGTGTACTGCCGGACCCGTAGCCGTCATGATGGGCGAATGGACGAGCAGTCAGACCCCCTGCCGATGAACCCTCTGGCGTCTGTTAGATGTCACTATCGCCGGATTTCTCTTAATAGCGCTGTCTGAGCATCCGCGCTACCAGCTGACCCATGGTGGTGTAGCGATATAGACTCAAAAAACACCGGGGCAAGGAGATTCACATGTCGGGAGACACGCGGGGATACGAGCTGACTACGTCGCTCAGCATCAACGGCACGTCGGCAGAATTACTTGACGACCACGTGGTTCGAGTCGAGAAAGCTCTCGTTCAGGCAATCGCTAATCACGGAGCCATCCGGGCCTACTACGTTAGAGCGGATTACGACGCCGTCGAGATCAAGATCGGCCTTAGATTCGAGGGCATGGAAGCCAAATACGTGGAGGGCACCGCTAATGACGCCATCTCAGAAGCGATCGAGATCGCTTCTGGCACCTCATCCGGCGAACCTCTAGCCGTGCGCGAAGAATCGACCCTCGTACCGGCATGAGTTCATTGGAGCGCGTCGCTTCGCGCGTCCTTTGGTTGTGGCGCTTTGCGAAGGGTTGGCTGCCACAGGCATTGGCAACGGCAACTGGTGTGATATCGATCATCTGGGCCAGTTACGGCGTGAAGATCTGGAGTGACGGCCTTTGGGCGCTGATAGTAGCCATTGTGACCGCGGTCGGTTCGGTGGTTGCACAGTTCGCGCTGCAGAAACCCTCGTATATGGAGCTTGCGCGCCAAAAGGAAGAGGCGGAAGCCGCTTCGGAGGCGAAGTCCGAAGCAATAAAGAAGTCGCTCGACGTGTTGGCCAGGCACCTTGCATCGCATTGCAAGGCAGCATCGAATAGCGATCGAGTCTCCGTGTACTACTGCCACGGAGACCAGTTCGTGCTGGTGGCCCGATACTCGATGCATCCCGTCTACAACGAGCGAGGACGACGGTCTTACCCTTTGGTCCAGGGCGCTCTAGGCGACGCTTGGAACCGAGGGTTCGCGATCACTAACCTGCCCGTCACTCGCAAGGCTTGGAATAAGAGTCTGGAGAGCAGCCACGGTTTCGACGCTGAGCTAGCCGCCAGCTTGAAAATGCACTGTCTCGATATCGTGGCACTCCGTATCGACGTTGACTATCATCCGGTTGGCGTAGTCGTTTTCGAGTCAACAGAAAGAGGGCGCGTCACGCAAACGACGCTCGACACCGCAAAATCCTCGATGCTCTATCAGGCGCTCAGCGAACTCGTCAACGCTGTTGCGACGCTCACGGCTCCAGTAGAGGCGTTCGTGAAAGCCGCTGCGGCCCGCGAAGTTCCCCCCGCGCCCGATTGGAAAGAAGCCCCGAAAGCGCCGAGCGCGATTTTCGAGAAGACGAATTAGTCCACATCCGGGCCCGAGCCCTCGACCGGCCCCCTATTGATGCTGGTCCCGTTTACCACGCTCCTGCAGGAGCAACTGCAGGCGCAACCGTCAAGCTCGATCTCGCCGAAGATCTGCGCTGTCGCTGGCGGAACCCGCAGAAGAGCGGATTTATTGCTGAGATCCCCGTTGACCCCGACGCCGCTAGCTGGCTAAGCCATCGAAATCCGCTGTGTCCAAGGCTGAAAGCACTCTCGCGTCGTCGAGCTCTCCCAGATCGTCCATGTCCTCAGCCGGCCAGACGCTCGGCAATGGCTAATCGAAAGGGTGCGCGTTGCTGACGTGGCGGCGCGAACCATCACACCCTCGGCGTGAGCCTAAGTCTGAAAGTGAGTCCGGTGAGTCCGGTGAGTCCGGTGAGGCTGCCGAGGCTCTTGGCTACCGGACGCCGAGTGACCGTGAACTGGTCACGCTTATTGTTTGGGACGGCTTGGGCGTAGGCGAGGCCGGGGCAGTACTCGGCTTGAAGCTGGCAGCGGCGCGTCGTTCTTACCAGCGGGACAGGTCGGCACTCAGAGACAGGCTGGCTGGTGGCGAGACGGCTCAGGACCGCGCTTGAGACGGGTGATTCGCTGTCGTTGTAGCCGCCATGAAGCGTCCCAACAATAAGCGACCGAATCTAGATACCGAGCTCCTGGCTCTCGCAATCGTGCTGGTTACCCGAGCGTTTGTAATTTAGGTCAAAAACCCTACAAAAACCCTACAAACGACGGAGATCGGTACGGTTCCGAAGTGATCAACCGACATCAATCTGCCGCGTAACCGGAGGAATCTCGCCTGAAATGCAGGTCATTCCGGGGCTGTGGGGAGAGTTCAAATCCCTCCGGGCGCACCATTCGAAAAAGCCCCACATTCGAGCGGGGCTTTTTGTTTCCTTTGGGCGTGCTCGAGTGAATTAAGTGCGTCGTGAGTGTCGGGCCTCCTCGGTACTATCGTGCCGTGCCGACTTTTGAGGATGTCCGCGCGATCGCCGCGACGCTGCCCGGGAGTGAAGAGCGCGCGACAACTGGCGGAGCGGCGTGGTTTGTGCGGAACAGGGTCTACGCCTGGGAGGCCCACGCGTGGCCGAGCGTCGCCGCCGATGTTCGAGCCATCATCGAACGGGAACCGGTCTTCGTGGTGAAAGTGCCCGCGGAAGAGTACAAGCGCGCGTACCTCGACGGATGGCCCGACGTGTTCGTGGGGCAGACCACCGGGTGGAGCGAGCCCAAGATTGCCCTGCGGCTCACTCGCGTCGAGCCGAAGCTGCTCGTCGAGCTGGTTGTCGACGGCTGGTACAGCCAGGCGCCCAGGTACCTGCAGCGCGCGTATGACGAGAGAACGTCGAGCTAGCGGATGACGGTTGCCGCTTATTGCGTCCAACGTGCTCGAACAACGCCGTCGGAATCGGGTAGTACCGCACTCAGTAGAGGGACCGACTCGTCAGCGTAGATCGACATGATTGCTGCAGAACGGGCGCTGGCCATTTCGGCCTTGAATAGGGCTGGGAATTCCGGGTCGACGTATCTGTCGGCAATCCGTCCTGTCTGGTCTTCCCAGACGACTTGAACAAGATCGTCCTGCAGGAGTTTCAGCACCTCGGTGACGTTTGTTGACAGGTCTGGCCGAAGCTGGAGAACCGATCTCGGCAACAAGCTCGCGCGAACGGAATTAAGGTAGTCCGGAGTAAGTCGGTGCCACCGTGGCTGGTTCCGTACAGCATTTGCTTCGAGTAACAGTGAACCGTGTTCGGTGACAAGACCCGCAACGTCCGTCCAGAACTCGGCATCGGCCGGGGGATACATAAGATCGTCCGGGTCCCACACAGAGTATGGTGACCGCGAAATTGGTTCGACGAACAACCCCAGATCGTGAGCAGCGGCTATGGCGCGTTCGCTCGAAGTTGTTGTGCCGATGTATAGGTATTGGTCGTAACCGATGTGAATTGCAAACCGGTCGTCCACTTCTAGTCGGCACCACGCACCATTGTCGCGGAGCATCGCTCGGACGAGTTCGCGCCCGACATCGAGCGACACGACTGCCCCATCGTAGAAGCAGTCGGAACCCTCCGGGAACAGGCCCAGTAGTCCATCGCCATCGACGGTCGGTTCGACGCCGAAGTTGACGAAGCCCGCAACCCCAGGTTCGCGGATCGACAGGGTCGTCACTCCGGCGTCCTTGGCAAAGGCGGAGATAGCGTCTAGATAGGCCGCTTCGACTGGTCCGTGGTCGCTCCTCGCGTCTTCCGCGCCGATATACGCGCCGTGGTCGTTGCGATCCGCGGGATTGTATTTTGTTACTTGGAACGAGAAGTTGGGGTCAGGCGGCTGCGGAACCGGAGATACCTGCTTAGGGTTATTCATCACCTGAGCGGGCGAACGAAGCTTTGTGATTGCACACGGTCATCGTATTGCAAGACGTAGTTGCGTTTCGTGAGCTCCGTCGTGCAATACAGTCGAGCCGGGCTGTTGCAGCCGGGCGCCCAGATACCTGCGGCGGCGTATGACGAGGGACGTCGAGCTAGCGCCAACAGGCCGGTCGATCTGGCTCAGACGCGGTCAGCGGTCTCCGCCCAGGCGAGCTCACGCAACTGCGCCGCTGTCACTGTCGACCTCGGGAAAACCTTCCCGTCGCAGGAACCTCCGCGGAACACCGTGATGGAGTCTGCGAGTTCCGTCAGTTCCTCCTCTTCGCTGGAAACCACGATCACCGCAACGTTCTTCTCCTGGGCGAGCGTGCGGATGATTCCGTAGATCTCTCGCTTGGCGCCGATATCGACACCCTTGGTCGGTTCATCGAGAAGAAGGAGGAGCGGCGCCTGAAGGGTGGCGCGTGCGAACAGCGCCTTTTGCTGGTTTCCACCGGACAGCGAAGTGATGGGCGCCGCCGCGTTGCCGCGGATCGACACCTGGGAGAGCACCGTGTCGGCCGAGCCCTTCAGCGCTCGCCAGTTCAGGATGCCACCGCGGATGTATTTTCCCAGGACGGGAAGTACAACGTTCTCGACGGGCGACATCTGCGGGATGAAGCCATCGAACTTGCGCTCCTCAGACAGGAACGCCACTCCCGCCTTGATGGCGTGCGCCGGGGACTTCGGACGAAAGCTCTTGCCGAGCAGCTTCATGTCGCCGTCGGCGAACGGAAATGCGCCGTAGACCGTACGAAGAAATCTTGTGCGGCCGGAACCGACCAGCCCGTAGATGCCGAGGATCTCGCCCGCGTGCACGGTGAGATCCACGCCGTTCAGGTTGTTGCCCGACAGACCATTCGCTTCGAGCACCGGTTCGCCGAATTCGTTGATTCTGGCCGTTTCCGAGATCGTCTCGACGCCCTCCAGCGATGTTTCGCCAACGCCTTCACCCACAATCGCGGCAACTGCAGCGGTATCCACTGGCCGGCTGTCGTGGTGGTCACCGACGATGGCTTCGATGACCGCGGCACGATCCACGTCGTTCGCCGAGCCGTCGAGAACTATCTGGCCACCGGAGAGTCCGATGATGTGGTCCGCAACCGCGAACACCTCGTCGAGTTTGTGATCGACGAGCAGGACTCCGATTCCCTGCTCAGACGTCAGGCGCCGGATGATGTCGAGAAGGTGATCGACCTGTTCCTGCTCGAGGGCCGTGGTCGGTTCGTCGAGCAGTAGGTACTTAGCGTTTTGGTTGATGGCGCGGGCCACCTCGACCATCTGTCGCTGCGCGACGGGCAGCGAGGAGATGAGATCGGATGCGCGGGCGGTGATGCCGTACTCGGCGCAGAGCTCGTCGGCTCGTTTGTTCATCTGACGACGGGAGAGCAGGCCTCCGTTGACGGTTTCCTGGCCGAGAAAAATGTTCTGCGCGACGGTGAGCTGGTCGACGAGGGACAGCTCCTGGTAGACGCACGCGATCGCGGCGGCCGAAGCGTCGCGGGGACTATGGAACTCCTGGGGCTGGCCGTCGATCCGGATGGTTCCTTCGTCGGGTACTTCTGCGCCGGAGAGCGAGCGAAGCAGGGTCGACTTCCCGGCTCCGTTGTGGCCGATGAGGGCGGTGACCTGTCCGGGGCGGATGCGAAGGCTCACGTTGGTGAGCGCTCTGGTCGGGCCGTAACTCTTCGATATCGAGTCGACAAACAGTCCTTCGCCGGTCATGGCCGTTCTCCTTTGATACGGGTTGTGCGATGGTGCGACTTCACAGTCGGGTTCATCGGCGGCCGGGTCGCAGGACCCGGCCGCCGACATTAATCCGTGAGGGCTATCCGAACTCCTTGGCGCCGACTTCTTCGCCGGTTGTGTAGAGCTTCAGCGGCTGGAGTACCTCGGCAGGCACGTCCTCTCCGCTGAGGTACTGCTGCACGTTGTCGAGAACGATTTTTGCGTACTCGTAAGGTTCCTGCGCGGCGCACGCCACGTATTCGCCTTCCAGGGGAGTGTCGGCTGCACAGAACCCGTAGACCTTGATGCTGTCCGACTTGCCGGCTTCCTTGATGGCCTGAAGAGCGCCAACGACAGCGGGGCCGGTGTCACCGAAGATCACGTTGACATCGGGGTTACCCTGAAGCAGTTCACCGGTTACCTGGAGCGCGACTGCCGGGTCGACGTTCGTGTCGAGGGTCTCCAGAACTGTGGCGTTCGGGTTCGCCTTGATGGCCTCAGTGAAGCCCTCGTCGCGCTGGTTTGTCGGGATCTGTGACGGTTCACCGAGAATGCCGACGACGAGCTTGTCGGTAGTTCCGAGGTCAGCGATTGCCTGCTCGCCGAGCTGCTTTCCACCGGTGGTCTGGTCAGCGCCGACGTACTGGATGATGGTGGCGCCCTGGTTCGTGAGCCCCTCCGGATCGATGGTGACATTGACGGAGAAGACCGGGATGCCGGCCTGGTTCGCTGCCTTGACACTCGCGACACCCGTGTCGGAGTTGACGGCGTTCAGTGCGATTGCGCAAACCTTCTTTTGGACGAATGCGTCAATCTGAGCCAGCTGGTCGCTCTCGTTGTCATTGGCGATCGCGACGTCGACCTTGTAGCCGAGTTCTTCAGCGTGATCCTCGAAACCGCCCTGCATGGCGATGTAGTAGGGGTTGATGGTGTTGGGAAGAGCTACCCCGATGGTGGGATTCTCATCCGCACACGAGGCCGGAAGATCGCCGGAAGCTTCGGTCTCGCCGCCCTCTCCGGTTGCTGCGTTGCTGCAAGCAGCGAGGGACAAAGCGAAGACGCCGACGGCGACGATGCCGAGTGCCTTTCTGAATTTCATTGTGATTCCTCTCGTAGTGATTTTTGGTGGTGCGGATGGGGAACTAGTTGTTTGTGGATACCGCCGCCGAACTGGCGTCGGAGACTGTGGGTGGTGGCGTCGGTGTCTTCTTGGCAAAATCCGGTCGACCCGAGCGTGAGCGACGGAGGGTGTCGAACGAGACACCGACGAGGATGATGACGCCGATGACGAGCGACTGCCAGTAGCTCTGCACACTGAGGACGTTCATTCCGTTGGAGACGCCGGCGATGAGGACTGCGCCGATCATCGCTCCAAGGACAGTGCCGACCCCACCGAAAAGTGAAATTCCGCCGACCACCGCTGCGGCGATCGAGTAGAAGAGTTCATTTCCGGTACCGGTGGCGGGGAATCCAACCATCAGGCGAGAAGTGACGATCATGCCTCCCATGCCCCCGCAGAACCCCGAGATGGCGTAGACGAGGATCGTCGTGCGTGCGACGTTGACCCCGGCGAGGCGCGCCGCGTTCTTGTTGCCACCGAGCGCGTAAATGTGCACGCCCTGGCGGGTCATCCGCAGCCACAGGCCGGCAATGATGGCGGCGACAAGGAGCAGCAGCACGGGCAGGGGAATGCCGGCGATTCGCCCCTGACCAATCCAGGAGAAACCGACGTCCTTCACCTGAATGGAGTTCGCGCCGGTGATGATGAGCGGGATGGCGAGCGCGACACCCTGGGTTGAAAACGTTGCGATAAACGGTGGAATTCGCACGAAGTGGACGAGCAGCCCGTTGAGGATACCCAGTGACGTCGCGGCTGCAAGAGCGAGAACCATTGCGAGCTGCCACGGGACGCCCGCCTGCATGATGAGCGCTACGAGCACTCCGGACATGGCGATATTCGCACCCGTCGACAGGTCAATGCCTCCGGTGAGGAGGACGAAAGTCTGCCCAAGGGCGAGGAACCCAATGACCGTGCCGTTGACGAGGAGCGTGAATCCGTTATCAAGGGTGCGGAAGTTTGGCGAGAGCACGCTGAAGACAAGCAGCACCGCCATCAACACGATGAAAATGCCTGTTTCGTCTGGCAGTCGACGCTTCTTCACGTGAACCTCCTTGTTCCTGTGGTGAGTGGGATTGGTGTGAGAGGGCTAAGGGTTGGTTGGGGTGAACGCACCGTCGAGGTCCGTCCAGTCGGCCGCACGCACGTAGGTGTTGCGGATCTCGGTGTAGTCATGGCCGGCTGGTTCAGCGACCACACGTGAAGGTGGCGCCCATTCGTCGCGGACGGTGGTGATGTCGACGTTCCGCAGCACGGCCGCCGCCTGGATGGCCGCACCGCCGGCTACGGCATCGGCCGCATCCGTGATCTCGACGGTTCGCCCGGTGATATCGGCGACAACCTGGCGGTATGCGGCGCTGCCAGCCCCTCCACCGGTGACGATGAGTCGACCGGAGAGGTTGAGACCGGTTTCTGCCATCCGTCGTTGACCCCGTTCCATTCCAAGGACAACTCCTTCGAAGGCGGAAAGGGCGAGCGCTTCGCGGGTGGTCTCGCTGCTGATGCCGGCCAGGACGCCGCGCGCGTGCGGACGGTTTGGCGTGCGCTCACCGTCGAGGTACGAGACGAACACAGGTCGGTCGGCGTTCCGCGGCGCCGACAGTGCCAGGCGCTCGAGCTCTGCGTGGTCGACGCCAAGCAGGCGAGCGACCGTGTCTGTCACTTTCGCCGCGTTCAGGGTGCAGATGAGAGGGAGGTACGCGCCGGTTGCGTCAGCCACAGAGTTGACGATGCCGGTGTGGTCAAATACCGGAAACTCGCTGGTGGTGAGAACCACCCCGGATGTCCCCAGAACGTAAGCAAGATCTCCGGGTGTGATTCCGAGGCCGACGGCACTGGCGTGCTGGTCGCCTGCTCCCGCCCCCACGCGCGCGCCGGGTCTGACGCCGAGTTCCGCTGCCACGGATGAGCTGACGACGCCGGCCTGTTCGGACGGGAGAAGTACCTCGGGAAGCATGCCGGCCCAGTCCTTTGACGAATCCACCAGGTCGAGCAGTTCCGTCAGGTACTGACCTTCGGGGGCGCTGTAGTAGCCGGTGCCGCTGGCGTCGGAACGGTCGGTCACCGCGCGCCCGGCAAGCCGCCAGGTCAGGTAGTCGTGGGGCAACAGGACCGTCGCCAGTTCGGCGAAGTTGTCGGGCTCGTGGTCTTTCAGCCATGCCAGCTTGCCGATCGTGAACGACGGGGGAGGCAGAGTCCCGACGCGATCGACCCAGGCGTCGCCGCCGATAAGTGAGGTGAGGTGCGCAATCTCGGACGCCGCAGTGGTGTCGTTCCACAATTTAGCCGGGCGGATGACGTGCCCGCGAGAGTCCAGGGGGACGAGTCCGTGACACTGGGCGGCAACGCTCACCGCTGCGATGTCGTCGCTGGTGACGCCCGCGTTCTCCCGTGCCTTGGCGAAAGCGATGACGGTCGCTGACCACCATTCGGCGGGGTCCTGCTCGCTCACCGGCGGGTACGTCGGAGTGTGCGGCGCACGACCGGAGCCGAGCGTGGCGCCGGTATCAGCGTCGCGCAGCACGACGGTTGTTGATTGGGTCGACGAGTCGACCCCGGCAACTACTGGCATTGTCAGCTGCTCTCGTGGCTGGTAGCCGCGCGAGCGGGGCGCTCGTCTACGTACGGGGGAATTTCGATCTCGTCGAGCTGTTCGGGGAGGCTCGCAAGAAGTCCAACGGCTCCGCCGGGGTGGGTGAAGTGCACGCGCTCCCAACTGACCGCACGCGCTCGCATGAGCACGACCGCGAGAGCATCGAGCCAGGTGCTGTGGGCGAGGGTCGAACCCATTGCAAGGAGGTTGCCGGGGTCAGCGGAGGGATAGTTGCGAAGTTCGATGGTGATGTCCGCCAGCTGCCCGAGCGGCGAGTCGCCCTTGGCGGTGATCGCGACGACCGTTGTGCCGACACTTTGAACGCGCGCGACGAGGTCGTTGATCTCAGACGATGACCCGCCTTTGGAGAGCGCGAACATAACGTCGTCGGCTTCGACTGCACCCATCGAACCGTGGAGCGCATCGCCCGCGCTCAGGAAAAATGCCGGCGTTCCGGAGACGGAGAACAGGTGGGCCGAACGGCGAGCGATGAATCCGCTCGTTCCGGCGCCGGTCAGGACGACCTTGCCCGTCATGCTCTGCAGAAGGGATGCAACCCTCACGAACCGGTCATCGATCTGGTCGAGGACATCGAGGAGGGCTTCGGCTTCCGCGCGAACCTGCTGACGTCCCGCTTCGATGATGGCGGAGTTGATGGAGTCGGTCATTCTCGGTCCTTTTCGCACGACGGTGTGTACGGCATCAGTATGGACACCGCTCTGCACGAATGTCAACCTATCCGCTCAAATGAGCGGCCCAAAACGCGCGACAAGCCCTATCATTGACACCAGTCGATGGGGCCGAGAGTAGGCCGCAGCAACCTCCAAACGATGGGCCGCCATGTCTCCCGCACTATCACCCGGGGCCGCGATACTCGCCGCGACAGTCGCCAGACGGTTCTACATTGACGGCAACACCAAGTCAGAGATTGCTGACGGAATGGGGCTCTCTCGATTCAAGGTTGCGCGACTCCTCGATCTTTCCGTCCGTGAGGGCATCGTCAAATTCGAAATAGCGGCGCCGAACTCTTTCAACAGCGAGCTGTCGGAGATCCTTCGAAAGCGCTTCGGGCTGCGGCGAGTGGTAGTCATCGACGTTCCGGACGAGGAACGCACCCAGGTCGGCATCCGGCACGCCGTCGGTCGCGGGGCGGCAGCCGTGTTGAGTGACCTCGTCACCGAGTCCGATGTCCTCGGGATCGGGTGGGGTAGAACTCTCAGCGCCATGTCTCTCGAGCTGACCGACATCGCCCGTTGCCTGGTGGTGCAGATGGGCGGCATGGTCGGCTCCGTCGCCGAGAACTCCCTTGAGCTCGTTCGGAAAATCAGCGAGGTCGGCGGCGGACAGGCATATCCGCTGTTCGTGCCGCTGATTGTTCAGGATGCCCAAACCGCGCGGAGCCTCGCCAGTCAACCGGGCGTTGCCGCAGCCATCAAGCTTTTTGACTCCATCACCGTCGCGGCCGTGGCGGTCGGCAGCTGGGTGCCGCCCGACTCGCAGATGATGGCGAGCCTCCCCGTCCACGAGCGCGAGGAACTCGCTGCGAAAGGCGTCGCCGCAGAAGTTCTCTCGACACTCATCCTGCACGACGGCACGATTCTTCCCGATCTGCAGGACCGCTCGATGGCCACCGGCATCGACACTCTCCGCCGCATCCCGGAGCTCGTGATCATCGCCGGCGGCGAGACGAAAGCCGAGGCAGTGCACGCGGTGCTGAACGCGGGCCTCGGGACGACCCTGGTGACCGACAACTCCCTGGCCGAGCTCCTTCGCCACATGTAGGCGTCGAATCGGCGACTTAGTCGTGTGAGTGAGCGGCCGCGTTGGCTCGCAGGAGTGCGATCTGCTCGGCAGCGCTCTCGGCTCCGAACACGCTTGAGCCGGCAACGAACGTGTCAGCTCCGGCCGCAGCAGCGATCGCGACGGTGTCCTCGTTGAT
>Ga0247815_10000617_pt1 | contig 27796 bp, 26 predicted proteins | sample UWRJL194509B1_FD_181014 | JGI IMG/M metagenome (GOLD analysis project Ga0247815, IMG submission 181014) | Plant litter microbial communities from Arlington Agricultural Research Station in Wisconsin, United States - UWRJ-L194-509B-1 | ecosystem: Environmental > Terrestrial > Plant litter >...
CCCACAAGAGAGTTGACCTGCTAAATACCAGCCAGTACTTACTGTATGAACGTGCATTAAATGGAAACGCGGGCATTGGTTTACCGCCAAGGTTACAGCCAGCCAGTTTTAACTTGCCGATATATACTGGGGCAACGCAAACCTTTGCGGAAACAAATACAGACTGGCAGGATGCATACTTTAAAAGCGGTTTATTAACAAGGCAGAATATTTCCTTATCTGGCGGTAATGAATTCTCGAAGTTTTACAGCTCGGCAGGTTATTATAATCAAGACGGTGTTGTGCAGGGCCTGGGTTATCAACGCGGCAACTTTCGTATAAATTCGGAACACAGAATATCTAAGGGAGTTACCTTTGGTGAAAACCTGTACCTGGTTTATTCGAGGCAACGATCAGAAGGCTCTACCGGAACTCGCTCCAAGCTGGTCAACGTAGTAAGAAGCCTTCCTTATTTGCCGGTTTACGACCCGACTACCAACGGTGGTTACCGCGGTGCGGAAAACAGTGTAGATGGCTCAGATCCAACCAACCCCTTAGAAGATGCGGTATTATTAGGCGATAACCACAATAATACGTCGAGACTCTTCGGCTCAACCTACCTTAATTTTCAGTTTACCCCCTGGCTTTCGTTCCGCTCTACTTTCGGTCTAGACCATTCTGAAGTCACCATACATAGCTTCAGTCCGGTGTACGATGATAAAGGAAGAAGCGCAACCGTTGCCACAATTAACGACCAAAAGAATAATAATGATTCCTTTTTATATACTCAGCAGCTAAATCTCAACAAAACATTAGGCCAGCACCACATCGACTTTACCGCAGTATATGAAACACAAGAGGGTAAAAGTTCAAATGTGGTATCGTCTGGAAACCAGGCCACTAATCTGATCCAAACATTTGCAGGAGCAACCAATATCAACCTGGTTTCTGCCAAAGACCGGAGCTTTTTAGTATCTTATGTAGGACGGCTGAATTATGACTTAGCAGACAAATATCTGTTCAGTGCAGCAATCCGTAGAGATGGTTACTCGGCATGGGCACCGGGCCATAAATTTGCCACCTTCCCATCAGCCTCTATTGGCTGGCGTATCAACGAGGAGAATTTCATGAAGCATATACAAGCTATCTCTGAATTGAAGTTGAGAGCAGGCTTCGGTATAACGGGACTGGCCTCAGTTGGTAATTATGCGTGGCAGGCGCTGGTGAATGAAAATGCCTCTACCTATCCCTTTAATAATACCTTAACTGTTGGTAATGCCACTTACTACAACCAGTTAGGGAACAAGGAACTGGAATGGGAAAAAACTAAACAGCTGAACATCGGTATCGACCTTGGACTGCTGAGGAACAAGTTTACTTTATCGGCAGAATATTACAAGCGTCAAACCAATAACCTTATTTTGCAAGTGCCCACACCCATGTCATTCGGGCTGAATAAAGTGGGGGTATTTGCCAACGTAGGCTCTATGTATAATAGTGGCTTCGACTTTCAATTGGGATACCACGACCACGGCGGCAAATTCAAATACGACATTACCGGCATTATCAGCACAGTAAGAAATAAGGTACTGGCCTTAAATTCAAACAATGCCATCTTAGATGCTGGTGCTGATGCTAATTTTGGAAGTGGTTTCGCCATTACACGTACACAGGCTGGTCAGCCAATACAGTCATTTTATGGTTTCGTAACCGATGGAATCTTTCAATCGCAGGAACAGGTCAACCAGAGCCCGGTGCAGGTGATAGGCAAAACAGCACCTGGAGACATCAAGTTTAAAGATTTAAATAATGATGGGGTGATCAATTCAGACGACCGCACATTTCTTGGTAGTAACCTTCCTAAATTTAACTACTCGCTTAACTTCTCGGCCAGTTATCGGAACTTTGATGCATCAATCTTTTTGCAAGGGGTTCATGGTAACAAAATCTACAATGCAGCGCGGGTAATTGAAGAGGGGATGACGCGACTTTATAATGCTGGAACTGCGGTGTTAAATGCATGGACACCAACAAATACCAATACTGATATCCCACGTGCGATCAGCGGAGACCCAAATCAAAATAGCCGTACATCTGACCGATGGCTGGAAAGCGGCTCATTTCTGAGGTTCAAAAACCTCACTTTAGGCTATAATATTCCAAAATCCAGTCTGAGTACGTTTTTACATGGATCAATTACCAACCTGCGTGTCTACGTCGCTTCACAAAATCTATTGACCATCACCAGTTATAAAGGCTGGGATCCGGAAATAGGGTATTCAAATGGCTCTTTAACCAGCGGTGTTGATTATGGCCAATACCCATCAGCCAGGTCATTTTCAATTGGACTTCAAGTAGGACTTTAATATATAAAACACATGTACTTCAAAAAAATTACGCTTTGTTTAGGTCTCCTCACTGGCCTTTTATTCTCTTGTAAGAAATTAGATCAGCTAAACCCAAGCTACCCGACGGTAGAAACTTACTATCAAACCAGTGCGCAATTGGTTGGTGGCACCAACTCCATATACGTATCCTTTCACGCCGGCTTTCTGGTGGGCAGGGAATGGTTTTATCTGAATGACTTGCGGAGCGACGAGTTTGCCGCAGGCGGCGGCCAGTTAGAAGTTGTGCGCGCGCAGCTGTTAAATGGCTCTGCATTACCCAGCAACACCCAAATGTCTACGGTATGGAACGGCTTGTATATTCTCATCCACCGGGCCAATTCTATCATAAGTAATGCAGCAAAGGTGCAGGATAATCCGGCACTCAGAGACCGTTGTGTGGCCGAAGCCAAATGCCTGCGTGGCTGGGCCTACTATAACCTGGTTACCTTGTGGGGCGGAGTTCCGATAAGGCTGAGTCCTGTTGATAATATAGCCGACTTCTTACCCCGTTCAAGTACCGACAAAGTGTATGCCCAGATCATTGCAGATCTCACAGAAGCAGCAACGGTATTGCCTGCTTCGTATACTGGCGCCGATTTAGGCCGGGTAACAAAAGGTGCCGCCCAGGCTATACTGGGCAAGGTTTATATACAGAAAGGCGACTATGCTTTGGCAAAAGCTGAATTTGAAAAGCTTAGCACTTCTGGCCTGTATGCACTTACTGATAATTACAGCGACAACTTTGATGAAGAACACGAATTTAACAGAGAGTCTGTTATGGAGGCTATCTATTTTGACAAAGGTGATCGTAAATATGATGCTTCTTTTACCGGGGATGGCGCGGCTACGGCACAAACTACTTTGAGAAATCAGGAGTACAATCCTTTATCATGGCGAAACCTGATCCCTTCTGATAAGTACTTAAATGAGTTTGAAAACACAGCCACAGGATCTGCCAAAACGGATCCGCGATTGGCGGCAAGCGTTTACTTAACCGGCGACAAATACGATAGCGGAAACACTGCCATCACAGATGCCGACCAGAACGGCAGTGCTTCTATAATTAATGGCAAAACCATTAAAGCAGGCTGGCGCAAATACAACTTGATATACAAACAAGCCAAGGCGGTAGCCACCAAAACTTATTATGGTGGTATTAACCAGAGAGTAATCCGTTATGGAGATATTATATTGTTACTGGCCGAATGCGAAAATGAACTGGGAAACACCGTTAGCGCAGTAAGGTATTTGAACCAAATCAGGAGCCGCCCCAGTGTGAGCATGCCCGTTTATCCGACCGCAAATTTTCCTGTGAATAGTAAGTCGGACATTATTAAGGCACTGGTTCACGAAAGGATGGTAGAACTGGGTGCAGAGGAAGTAAGAAACTTTGATCTTTTAAGATGGAGGAAAAAAGGTTATTTCAGCACTGACCCTTTACCGTACTTCCGCGTTAACAGAGATGAACTGTTACCTATTCCACAAGATGAAATCGCAAATAATCCGTCTATAGGTGCCGGAGATGTTGCTGCACAGAATCCGGGATATTAATCTGTAAAAATAATAAGATGAAACGTAAACTGATTGCAAGAATTGCGCTACTGTGGTTGCTAAGCCAGTGTACACTACAAGCTGCTAAAGCCCAAAAATTTACCCTTCCGGTATTGCCTGATACACAGGTAGAGGTTGATGTGAAACCGGAGATGTTATACAGCCAGTTGCGCTGGATAGCTGCCAACAAAAAGGACCTGAAGATCCCAATCGTTTTACACGTTGGCGATATTGTGAATTATGACAACTGGGAGCACTGGCACCGCGCCAGTAAAATATTTGAGGTGTTAGACAGCGCAAAGATGCCCTATGCATTAACCTTAGGTAATCATGATACGGAAGCTGTTGGTTTTCATAACGGCGGCGCGGCGCCCGGAAATGTAAATGCAAACCTCAGGAAAACAACAAAGTTTAATACCAGCTTTCCGGTAAAGCGTTTCACCGCGCAAGCCGGTAGGTATGAACCCAATAAAAGCGACAATGCGTTTTACACGTTCAAAGCCGGCGGTTTAAAATGGCTGGTACTTACCCTGGAGTTTTGTGCAAGACAAGGGCCGGTCGACTGGGCAAATACAGTGATTGATAAATACCCCAAACACAATGTGATCATTTTAACCCATTATCATTTAACTCCAAAAGGTGAAATTAATCAGACCAACGCAGGTTACGGAGATTTAACGAACCAGGCCATTTATGACCAGATGATCAAAAAACACCAAAATGTGCTTTTTGTACTTAGCGGACATGTGGTGACGTCAGCCCACCGTACAGATGTGGGCGACAAGGGCAATACGATCTATCAGTTGTTGCAAAACTATCAGTCATTTGACTACGGAGGTGGCTATATCCGCCTGCTGGAGATTGATCCCCAGGCGGGAACATTAGCAGCAAGCATGTATTCTCCGTATTATAACATCACCAAGAAAGATGAGTCACAGTTTTCAATATCTGGAATCAAGTTTATCAAATAAGACTTATTTGCTAGCGAATTCCTTTTGGCTAATAGTTGTTTAATGGCAAGCAAAGCTCGAAATCACTTGTTTGTTCAATAAAAGGAGGTTGTCTCATTGATGATATGAGAAACCTCCTTTTACATTTATTCATTGTAATGATATTCACTGGGCTGGGGTATCCCGGGCAGTGGCTGGAGCTAACAAAGCATCATTGTGATGCCCTTTAAACAGTTAAGATTGCCCTTTTACGATAATCTGTAGGACTCAAGCCTGTTTTCTCTTTAAAAATTCTGGAGAAATAAAAGTAGCTGTCAAACCTGAGGTCATAAGCGATTTCTTTGATAGGAATTTCAGAGTTATTCAGGAGTTCTTTAGCGCGTTCAATTTCCAATTGTATATAGTACTGGCCTGGCGAAAGACCAGTATAATTTTTAAATACCTTTCTAAACCATGAATATCCTACTTGTAGTTCTTCAGCCGCCTTCTCTGGCGAAAAATCGTTAATAATATTGGACCGGAACAGCAATCTGGCTTTATTTATAATGACCTCTTTCTCTTCCCGTACCAGCGGTAGGTTTACCTTTACAACTACATCCCAGTATACTGAACAATCGCCTTTGTTACCATCTGGTTTGATAGGCCCGGTAACTATCAAACAGGTTGTAAAAGCTATTCAATAGCTTTTTCTTTTGTGGCCTAACAGTGCGTATTGGCAGCATTTCTATAATTACCGTAAGTCCACAGCTAGCAGTAGACTCACGGTGATTAACAAATTGAAAAAAGCTCAGAATTTGGTAAAGCTTTAGATACGGTTGGCTATATATCCCGCTACCTCAGCCAGTCGGTTACTAAAACCCCATTCGTTATCATACCAGCTTGCTATTGACAAAAGATCTCCTTGCTTTGCAGTCAGGGGCAAGTCAATCAAGGCAGAGTGTGCGTCCCCAACAATCCTGGCTGATGTCCACTCATCTTCCAATACATCCATTACACCGGCCAGCTCGCCCGTGGCACTCGCTTTACGAAAAGCATCGTTCACTTCTTCAGCCGTGCATGGACGGGTAGTGATCAGATTTAATTCAGCAATACTGCCAGTCCTTGTTGGCACACGGTACGCCTTGCCGGTAACTTTCAAGTCATTCCAAATAAACTGCAGTGCCTTAGCGGCCCCGGAGGAGGAGGGGATGATGTTTTCAGCCGCCGCCCATGAATCCCTGCGTTCAGGCATGGGCTGGTCGGTAAGCGTTTGCGAATTCGTGTAAGAGTGAATAGTAGAAAATAATCCGTATTCGATTCCAAATGCTTCCCTGATCACTTTGATTGGTGCTGCAAGTGCGTTGGTTGTACAGCTTCCCATACTGATAATTTTGTGCTTGTCCTTATCAAACGTATCCAGATTTATACCCTTCAAAAGTACCGCGTCACAATCGTTCAGCGTTTTACTTGGTGCACTGACGAGCACATATTTAGCCCCATTGTCTAAATGAACCTGTGCACCTTCCCGCTTAGTGGACCTTCCTGAACAATCTACCACCAGTTCCACACCAAGCGCCCCCCAATCGGGGACTGCTTGAGAAGAATTATGATAGCTGATACTATTGCCATCAAATATAAACTCAGAGCCTTCCCCAGAAACTTTTCTGTTCCAGTATCCGTAATTTGTATCCACAGCAAATAGCGCAGCTAAAGTTTTAATATCTTTAACATCAGCAATAGCCGTGGGAACAAATATTGATTTTTCTAAAGCAATTCTTGCGAACTGACGTCCAATGCGCCCAAAACCGTAAATCCCTATTTTCTTCATATTCTAATTATAAGTTACTTGCTAAAATTTTTTGTCCATATTCATTGAACATTCAGTAAGAAATGATCATTGATCTTGTGTCCAAATAAGCAATGTCTGTTCCGGTTTTTATATCTCTGTAAATCAGTTGTTTGATTTGTTCAGTACGCCATTACTGGTCGCGTTATTTCGCCAATCAGCGATTAAAAGTGCGTGTTATTAGCCGAAAGTTTTAGTTGAGTGATACCCCCTTTCTCTATTATCCGGTGATGTTTTAATTTAATGTTTCAAGCCACTAAGCTCTTTTATAAATATGATCATTTCCTTCTCGTTAAGGGATGCAAATCCTATTCTTAATGAATTATGCGTAACGCCTGGCGATGCATACCTGCTTCCGTCATTCAGGTAAATGCCACGAACACCAAGTTTACCGGATAATTCACTTAGCTGATACATGTCATTAAATGTGGTCCACACTGCCATACCTCCCAGGGGCTTATTGAACTTTACCATTTCTCCTATCTCATTGGTCATCAGTTCGCAGAAAAAGTCCCGCCTGGTTTTGTAAAGCTTAACCGATCTGGTGATATGCCTTTGCATTTCTCCGCTGCTGTATAAACTTGCTACCGCTTCTTCCATTACGATATCTCCCCGTATCTCCATCATTTTCTTGAATTGTACCAACTGCCATATAAATTCTATGCTGCCAACTATGTATCCCATTTTTATAGACGGCGCAAGCGTTTTAGTTATGGAGCCGATATATACTACATAACCTTTATGATCAGCACTGGCCAATGGTAGTATCGGACAATTATCATAGTGGAAGTCATAGTCATAATCATCCTCTATAACTGGAAGCTTATAAATTTGAATGAGATGCAGTAGTTTCATGCGCCTTTCAGCACTTAAGGTTACCGTTGTTGGATGATGGTGATGCGGAATGATGTATAAAAGGTCAGGTTTCTTTGTTTTGCATATCCTTTCTACCTCATCTATATCCATACCGTTTTCGTCAACTTTTACTTTAATGAGGACCGCACCTGCCGCGGTAAAAACTTCGTTGGCCAGATTGTAATTGAGGTGCCCGACAATAACGATGCTCCCAGGTTTGATGATCATTCGTGCTGCCATGTATATCGCAACCTGCGCCCCGCGTGTAACCACAACTTGTTCCTTATCTGCATTGATACCTCTTGTTTGAGATAAAAACAACGCTAGTTCGCTTCTTAGGTTAACCGAACCGGCTGCTGTGCTATTTAATAGAAAATTATTAATGTATTTTTTGCTGAACAATGATTTGTACTTACTCAGTAAAATCGATAAAGGTGCTACTCTTGAATCAGGATATCCGTCATCGATAAGGATATCGTATGATCGCTGATGGGCTTTTAGTGGTGGTTCTGGCGTAAGCTTATGATAAAAGTCTGGTTGTATTGCCTTGTTTTGTAAGGGTTCGCTCTCTTTTCTAAATGATCGTGGTTTGATAATGGGCAATTGTCGCGATACAAAAATGCCCTTCCTCGGTATCACTTCGATCCAATCCTGTATCCTTAACTCCTCATAGGCTGCGACAACAGTTGTCCGGTTAAGTGCCATTATTTCTGCAAGCATCCTGCTTGACGGCAGGCCATAACCTGGCTTGATTGTTCCGTCAATGATCAGCTTAATGATGCCATTAGCTACCTGTTGATAAACAGGTGTGGATGATGCTTTTTCAATGGAAATTAATGATCTGAATGGAAGTGTCTGGACTGGCATGATTCGCAAAGCTGGACGGTTAAGGCAATCCAGCCATGACGTAATTTTACAAAAAAAAAGATAGAGATGAAAGTATTACATATCGACAGCAGTGTCCGCGGCGATTGGTCAGTTTCTAAAGAACTGTCGGCGCTTTTTATTGCAGAATTAAAGGAAACTGATACAGACACAGAGGTTGATTACCTGGACCTGGCCCATAATATTCCTGCGCACCCAACTGCATTAATGATAAAGGCAAATTATACACCCGCGGCCGATCGGACCCCGGAAATGGTTGCTGAGCTTCAGGAATCTGAACACCTTGTTGATAGAATGCTTGCAGCAGATACTATTGTAATAGGGATGCCAATGTATAATTTTTCAGTGCCGTCAATCTTCAAGGCATTTATTGATAACATTGTTCGGATTGACCGCACTTTCAAAATGAGCGGTCAGGGTATCGAGGGGCTGCTGCTAAATAAAAAAGTATTCGTCATTAATACGCGCGGCGTTGACTTTAACAATGATCATATGAAAGATATGGATCAGTTGAAACCATATTTGAAAGCTATTTTCGCTTTCGTAGGTCTGACAGACCTAACTTTTATCGATGTATCTCCTGTCCAGTTTTCAGAAGCCGAGGCCCGTGAAAATGCTATTAACAGAGGCAAAGAAGAAATTGTACGCATCGTAAAAAGTCTAAAATCTATTGCATGATGATTACCATAAAATCAGCTCAAACTGTTGAGGACATTCAATACTGCTCAAGGGCATTGTTGACATTCCGCCCGGTGTTGCAACCGGAAACCCTTCAGGAACAAAGCAACAGAATGATGAAGGAGGGCTTCAGACTGCTATATATTCCAGATGATAATAAAAATGAAGCTGCCGCTATTTTAGGATACAGAGCTTACGGAATGTATAGAACGGGAAGAATTATTTACATTGATGATCTTTTCACCTTTCCGGAACACCGTGGTAAAGGTTATGCAGGTGCACTGTTGGATCATATCGACCAGATTGCGGTAAATGAGGATATTGCCTCGGTGCATCTGGATAGCGGGTACCAGCTTCACCCGGCACACCGTTTATATTTAAACAAAGGCTTTGTATTACCATGTCATCATTTCGCCAAGACAATCACATAAATCAGGCTTTCAACTAAGCCTGTTTAAAAATTATTAAATATTCAATTCAACATATAGATAATCAGCATATGAAAATCGTAATTATCGGCGGTACCGGCCTTATCGGTACAAAAGTAGCAACACACCTAAACGAACAAGGACATACAGTACTTGCTGCTTCCCCATCAACCGGAGTAAACGCGTTCACAGGTGAAGGTCTTAAGAAAGCCTTCGAAGGCACGGACATCGTTATAGATCTTTCCAACTCTCCATCATTTGAGGATGGACCGGTAATGGAATTCTTTGAAAAATCCGGACGTAATCTTATTGCGGCAGAATTGCAAGCTGGCGTTAAACATCATTTGGCTCTGTCAATCGTTGGTGTTGACCGTATGTTGGATCTGGGGTACATGCGTGCAAAAAAAGTACAGGAAGATCTGATCAAGGATTCAGGTTTACCGTTTACTATCATTCGTAGTACACAATTTATTGAATTTATACCAGCGCTTGCCGGTGCTGCGACCCAAGGTAATGAAGTGCATGGCTCACACGTCGCATTTCAGCCAATTGCCGCGGATGACGTAGCTGAATTGGTCACTAAATTTGCCCTGCTTACTGCTGATAATCTTACCCCCGAAATCGCAGGCCCCGAGCGCCGGGCGTTAAGCGATTTTTTTGTAGAATATCTTCAGGCAAAAGATCCAGAAAAAAGTGTTGTTCCTAACCAACGGGACGAATACTTCGGTGGTAAAGTACCGCATGACGGTTTGGTACCGCAAGGGGGAGCTACATTAGGTAAAATTGATCTTAAAAAGTGGCTGTTACAGAACAATAAGTAACTGGCTATCAGCTACTCGTTTTGATGATAAAGTAGCATCTTAATCAGCTTCCATAAGTTTTATGGGAGCTGATTGAGTGAAAATTGGTATAGAGTAAGATGGTCTGCCTAAACTTATTTATTAAGTAGTAAGTGCAAAGATTTAATCTTACCGTTTTCAACTATTGCAACGTCGCTGCCAGTTGCTACCGGGGCTTGTGAGGGAATACCAAGTTGCCAGGTAATATGTTGTACCTGATGATTGATTCTCGATGGGGCAGTGAGCTCAAAAGCGAATTCTGGGGGCCATGTGCTTTGTAGCTTGCTTATTAAATCGTTAATCTCGTTATATCCGGTTATTGCGGCGCCGTCATTTGATTCGTAGAACACGATGTCTGCCGCATAAACATCATGCATTGCTATTAGTCTTTGGCTTGCATCCCTGTCATTCCAAATAATAAGGAGGCTGTCTTCTAGAAGTTTCGGTGTAGTTTCCATATTGATTTTTATACTTAAAGTTACAATGATGACCAGTTAGAGTTGTTGACTTAAGTCAACAAATATTATCGATAAAAGGCGATGGAAATCCTAAATCCCATATTTGAAGAAATAAAAACAACCTTTAAACCCTCAGAGCAAGCTGTTCTGAGGGTTTTTATACTGAAGACAGAATTTATACTGAAGACAGAATTGACTCCCCCAAGATATGATTAGATAAAATCAGTAGAGACTGAAACTCTTTCCCATTTTTCCATTTCCTGTTGCAGTTGATCAATTTTGTCTTTTGCCCTGATGAAAGAGTCACTGCCAAGGAAAAGATTTACAGCAGGGCGGTCACTATTGACCAGTTCCAAAAATGCATCAGCAATTTTATCGGGATCACCTGGTTGAGCCCCGTCCATGATTTTCATCTTTTCGTGATATTCGCTTAAAAAAGCATAGTCTGCAAGATGATTTTTATTGTAGGATATGGAATCTGGCTTAGCAAAATTAGTCCTGAACCAGCCCGGCAGTACATTTGTCACCTGAATACCAAGCGGGCGTAGATCATTGGCCAGGGCCTCGGTCAGGCCACTCACTGCAAATTTAGCAGCACAATACATAGACCAACCCAGACCAGGGGCAAATCCTGCAATAGAGGAAATATTAATGATATGTCCTGACCGTTGATCACGCAGATAGGGAAGGGCCTGCTGTACTACGCGTACAACTGCAAAAAAGTTAACCTCAAAATTCTCATTGATCTCATCAGATGTTAACTCCTCAAGGGCTCCGCCCAGACCATAACCTGCGTTATTTACAACTACATCCAAGTGGCCAAAATGATCAACCGTTTGTTTAATTGATGCGGATATGGATTCCTCATTCTTTAGGTCTACCTCTAGGGGCAGAAACTGGTCGCCGTATGATGATAGATGAGCAAAGGCAGTTAAAGACCTGGAAGTGGCAGCAACCTGATGTCCTCGAGATAATAATTGTTTTGCCAAAGCCAAACCCATTCCTTTGGAAGCTCCGGTGATATACCAAACTTTTGTATGTGTCATATGAAATATTTTATACAAAAGTAGGGCAGGTCCTGCTTAGATTTTTGTCTGTTCAGAACCGATTTTTGTTAAATTCAAACCTGTCTGAAGGAAGAAGGGCTAAGCTTGGTCTGTTTCTTGAAAAAATTATGGAAGTGGGCCTGGTCTTCAAAACCTAGTACGTAACTAATTTCGGAAATATTCCAGTCTGTATACTTTAACAGGGCTTTGGCTTCTCCTGTAAGACGTTCAAAAATGTGTTCGCTTGTAGTTCGGCCAGTTGCCTTTTTAATTGCCCTATTCAGATAATTGACGTGTATGGAAAGTCTGTCTGCGATTACTTTGGGAGAACGAAGCTCGAACCGCTGTAAAGTAGATTGAATAGGAAATTGACGTTCCAGCAATTCGGCAAAAACAGAGGCAATGCGTGCACTGGCATCAGGCTGCTGAAAAGTGTGACCTGAGGGCTGGAGCTTCATGGCCATGTAGATCAATTCACTTACATAATTTTTTATCAACTGATATTTATATATAAAGTCAGAATTGACCTCCCTGATGATCTTTTCAAATATTGCTTTTACTTCCTGATGCATAGCCTCGTCCAATTGATAAACAGGATGAACACCTGGGGCGAATAATGGAAGTTCGTTTACATTAGTCCGTGGGTTTTCGCGCAAAAATTCCGCTTTAAAAACACAAAAATATCCTTTTGTGTCAGCACTTACGGGCTCATACGTGTAGGGAACGTTTGGATTAAAAAGCAGCAATGTGTTACCAGACACAGGAATACTTTCATCTCCGTAATGAAAGGTATTGTTCCCCTGATACAGCATAATCTTAAAAAAATCTCTCCGGACGTAGGCAGGAGTGACCGCGTTAGCTTTAATCCGGTCCTCTAGATTGAAAACATTAAAATGGCCTATGTCCTTTCTAAATTCTAAGGAAAGGTCGTTGAACTTGTGTTTATAAAAAGCTTCAAGTGACTCACTAGTTTTAGTCATGGTTAAATTTGCGAATACGAAACCATTTAATCAAAAAAATATATGTTCGCATCATTTAGTTTAGTCGGCTGATGAGGATGTTTTTTTAAACAACGGTTCTAACAAATCCCTGTTACTTTCGCCCCATCTGGCGCTTGCCTCGATCGCTGTAATAAGTGACTCGCCCAAAGCGGTCAGTCTATATTCCACTTTACCTGGCTTTTGATCAAAAATGGTTTTACTGATGATACCATGGGTTATAAGCTGCTGGAGTTGTGCATCGAGTAAACGGCGTGACGCTTTTGGAATATGCCGTTGTAATTCGCCAGGTCTGCAAATCCCCTTATGTATACACCATATTAAATTGATCTTCCATTTTCCTGAGATCACCTCCAAAAACAAGTGAAATCCGCACTCAATTTCTACCGCGAGTTTTTTCTCATACATAAGGCAAAATTAAGTCATCTAATTGTCTAATCCAATACGGCTAAATTTAGCCATACTTGATTGTTTCTATAAATACCTGGACGTTTGCTTGATGAAACACAAATTATTTGGAACTCAAACAGGTCTTCCTGCCAGTGAATTGATCCTTGGCGCAGCAAGTTTCGGTGCACGACAAGGTTATGGTGCGGCGGTGGCTGACATACCGAGGATACTATCAACATATACCGACGCGGGTGGTAATTTTATAGACATTGCCGACCAATACCAGCTTGGCGAGGCTGAAGAAATTGTGGGGCAGTTTATTAAGTCCATGCGGCAGGATTTTATAATTTGCACAAAATATACACGCAGCAGCGAAGCTGATCCATCTTCAACAAAGTTCGGGAATCACAGGAAAGCTATGAGGGATGCTGTGGATGCCAGTTTGAAACGACTTGATACGGAGTATATAGATATTTATATGCCCCATTTTGACGATGGCAATACGCCTCCCGAAGAAATTGCCAAAGGCCTGGAGGATTTGGTACAGTCCGGGAAGATATTATATGCCGGACTTGCAAACTTTCCGGCCTGGAAAGCTGCTGCAATTGCCAAATGTACGCCAATTGCAGCGCTTCAGATCGAATACAATTTAGCCCAGCGAACGGCAGATAGAGAGCTGATGGATATGGCGAAACATTTTGGTTTAGGACTGATGTTTTATTCTCCCTTAGCCGGTGGCCTGCTAACTGGTAAGTACCGGCACGGGGCTAAAGGAAGATTAACGCTCCAGAACGGCGATAAATATCAGGAGGCTAATGTGACTACCGCAATTATAGACGAATTAGAAAGTATCGCTGAGGTACATAATGCAACGCCCGGACAAATTGCGCTGGCATGGGCCTTAAAAAAAAATGGCTTTCCAATTATAGGCGCCAGAAAAATAGGGCACCTCACGGATAGCTTGAAATCGCTCGATATTGATTTGTTAGATGACGAGGTAAATCAACTCGATAAATTGAGCGATGTGATATTGGGTTATCCATATGACATTCTGAAATCTGTACAGAGAGCTTATTAATCATCTTTGGTTCGTTGGTCATTCGGCTGATTTTTGTTTGGCATGTTGTTTTTAGCCGCTTTTGTACTAACATTTTTGCTAACTGATTTTGCTATAGATTTATCTGTTTTTGGTTTAACTTTTTTGGATTCCACGCCTGCCTTCTTTTTTGCAGGCGTTTTCTTCTTCCTTGAGTTCTTGATCCGATATTCCAACAGGTACAATCTTGTCTGCCATTTCTCTACAATGGCATCAACATTTTTTGGAAGTCCGGAGGGTTCAAGTAGTCCAAGCACCTCCGCGAGTTCTCTTGTGCTGTCAGCTTTTTCCTTGTTTTCGTTCATCCATTCCTGATGTTTTAACTTGGCCGCATTTTGGTATTCAGTGATAGCGGTTTTGATCAGTTTCACCTCTTCTTCCTTGGAGCCGCTCTTGCGGTGAAGTATCATCTGCCTGTTCCATGCATGGGAATTGGACGGGTCGGTGGTTACGGATTTCCCATAGAACTTAAGCGCACCTGGTATATCTCCAGACTTTTCAAGGACAAGGCCTGAATCAAACTGTTGTTTGGATTGTATGTTTTTCTTTCTGGCCATCTGGTGAAAATTGAAATAGGGGTGCCTTTTTCTGGCCAGCAATGCGACCACCGCATCCTAGTTTGCTCTTGTGATTAATCCAAATTTTTTGCATTTACCTCGCCGTTAATACCGGTATTTTATTTCGTTCCATGATGCTTTGAAAATCAATCTTGCCGCTTTCGTCGAAAAGGTCATCCATTGTGTTATAAACAAGCTTGAACTGCCCGTCTCTTTCATATAGGAGGATACGGAACCCCAATGGTACAGCGTATTCTATGTTGTTGCTGTTTGCAAGAAAAACCATGTCCGATATCTGCTCATTCCCATAATCCTCTTCTTCCCAAGCCACAAAATGGAGGCGAAAGAAACTTTCAAGCAGCTGGAAGTCTTCATAATAGCTGGTGACCATCATGCATCTGCGGCGCGGAATTGAAATGATGAGCCGGTCAGTATTCAGGGCAAGGCAAGCTTCGGCAAGAAATGCAGGAGAGAGTACTTTTTCAGCGGAATGATCTTCGCCAGAAGCAGTAAAAACACGGTTGTCCAGCGAAGCAGCCAATACAATCTCGTGAGGATAAGCCTCGATATTTTTCTGACAGTTCTTAAAATTCTCTGCTACATCGGGAAGCAGCAGGTCAGACTCCGTGATATATACAAAACAGTTGCCCGCATCTTGTGCAAAAATAATCGCAAGCTCGGGCTTTTCGCCAATGTTCAGGAAAGGTTGTGACCTTACAAGATCAATTCCTTTCCAATCGGCACGTTTGATCATCGGATAAACCGGGACTTTAGATTTATCAATTTCTGCAATAGCTGGTTCAGCTACCTCTTTCTTAAATAGTCTATCAAATAATCCCATAAGCAATATCAATGTTACATCTTTAATATAAAACTTAACTTCAAATATTGTTTGAAGTTATTTCGATCTCATAACTACCACGAATAGTGTTCCACTGTATAGGATTGAAATTGTGCTCCTTGCTTCAGTAAGACATTTTTTTCTATTGACTTGATATAAATGTTCACAGTAATCCGCGTTAAATTGCCTTCAGGTGGTTTGATGATCGGCGTTTCTTTTCCAATGATCAGTACCAACGATTTTTTTATTCTTTTCAACGATTGAATTCCCTGTTTCACTGAATAGTGACTGGGCTGAGATAATCAGCGGCTTAGATTTACATCATTAAACAAAAAGAAACTTAAATTAAAATATCATGGAAATTCAACAAAGCCCTGAAAACGCATTATCTCACTCGACAGTAACAGCGGTTATTAATGCGCCATTTGAAAAAGTAAACATTGCCGACTGGCTTTTAAATTTGCCTGATGCAGAATATCAGCGTTGCTCAACCCAGCATATTGGCGCGGGCATCAGCAGTACCTTTGATGGACAACCAGTATCCTTAAATGTGGAGACCATTGGAGATGCCCTTATGGTTCAACACTATGTAGCCGACGTAGCACGTCCTGATTATTGCCGTATGCTGTCGATCTCTGATTCTATTACCAAAGGCGGTCGTACAAAAGTCCAGGTTTTATGGGAGCTTAAGGCGAGCAAGATCGACGACAATACTACGCTTTACACCAACGAGATCCATGCAACGGCTACTCCTGAGATGTTCGAATATATTGAAGCACATGGCGTTAACCTTAAGGATGCCGCTGCTGCAAGACAGGCTGCCTCTGATGCGCACAACCACGAAGAAACACCAAACTTTGCAAAGAGCATCGAAAACAAAGCATTGACCGGTAAATACAACCAGCCTTTTTAATTCAAACCTTTCATTCACTAAGCGCGTACCCATCGCGCTTATTTTTTTTCAATAATATGGAAACTAGCCTATTTAATCAACTAATTGGTTCCTGGACACTTATAGATCTTATTGAAGTGCCTGTAGATGGCGGTGAGATTACCCGTCCGATGGGCGAGGGGGCGAAGGGTTTGATCATTTACAATCCAGATGGCTTCATGTCAGCACAGATTATGAACCTGGACAGAAAAAACTTTGCGAAGGAACATTACACAGGTGCTACGCCCGAGGAGTATACCCAGGAAGGTTCAACTTATCTTGCCTATTCCGGGCCATTTCACGTTGATGAGGAAAAGAAAACCTTAATGCATAGCATGTATGTTTCCCTTTTCCCGAATTGGACGGGCCAGACACAAAGACGAATTGTCTATTTCAGCGAAGGACTTTTGCACCTGGAAAGTGGAACACCGCTCATCTCCAACGGAGTAAAAGTAACCCATCAACTCACCTGGAAAAGAGTAGGACAAACGTTCCCGGTTACAGGAACATCATAAGTAAACTCAATTAACGATTTTGACAAATAAAACTACGTAAATCGACGAAATAAAGTCAGTGCAATAATGTTTGATTTATGTGCAAATAGCTGAATAGTAGTATTTTGTACTTTTGGTGTTGTTTTTGAATTCTTGCTATGCAAAACGAATTCCCAAAGCGCTATGCCAAAAAACGGACAACAAATCAGATGTTTGATAGTCGATGACAACTTTATTGCACGGGAAAGCTTACTGGCACTTGCCAGTCACATTGATGATCTGACAATCGTAAAAGATTGCGAAGACGCTTTTCAGGCGTATAATTATCTGCAGAACAATGAGGTAGATCTGATTTTTCTGGATATCGAGATGCCAGGAATGACAGGTATCGAGCTTACCAGGAATTTATCAGGAAGAAAGAACCTGATTATTTTTACCACCTCGAAGAAAGATTATGCTACCGAGGCATTCGACCTCAACGTGGCGGATTATCTTGTCAAGCCATTTTCATCACAGCGGTTCCTCCAGGCGATAGATAAGGCCCGGGAAATTCTTTACAGTAAGACCGTAGAGGTGGAACTTGAAAATGGCGAATTTATTTTTGTGCGGGACAGCAACATTGTCCGCCGCCTTAGAGTTGATGATATTCTGTACGCTGAGGCAATGGGCGACTATGTTAAGTTTTACACCTGCGACAAGCTCTTTGCCATTCATACCAGACTGAAGTCTGTCGAGGAAAGGCTGCCTAAATCCAAATTTATCAGGATCCATAGGTCGTATATAGTTTCCATCCAGCATATAGACACCCTTCAGGAAGGCGGCATGGTGATCAAAGGAAACTTCCTGCCGATTGCCGATAGCTACCGCAAACCACTGCATCGATTGATGAACATTATCTAAAAAGAAGATAAATCCCCTTTATAAGTTATCGCTCTCTATGAAAAAAAACAAGTCCCTGACGCCCGACAACAGTTTCTATTACATTATTTTTTCGGCCTTTCTGGTTGGCACGGCCCTGCTTATTTTTGTCCAATATACCTCATCGAGAAATATGAATACGCTTATTGAGGGGAATAAGGAACTTTTGAATGAGCTCAGAACAAGCAACCATTTAAGGGAAATAGACAGGGACATTTTAGGCGTCGAGAGTAGAATCAGGGCGGCTATCGCTACAGATGACACTACCCACCTTGAAGGGGTGGAAAGTAAGATCGAGGCCGTAAACCGGTATCTGGATTCCCTGGATGACGGGAGCGAGGGGCCAGCTGTGAAACAGTACCTGGGGCGATTGAACTTTCTGGCACAGCAAAAGGTCAATACCACAAACCATCTGCTTGATCTTTACCGCAGGACGGGGCGAATGAATGACACTACATCGATCGGCAATCCCCAGGCAAGGATCACCTCGGATGAAATTACCAATACTACCCACAAAATATATAACAGCAGGCAGCACAGAATGCAGGCCCTGATGAGGAAAATCAATGAGAGTGGAACAAAGGCTAAAGCATATGGAAATGCCCTGATTGCGCTTTTGTTACTCAGCGGAAGCGCTTTATGCTGGTTCATTACGCGTCAATTCTGGAACAAGACATTGCTCATTAACCAACTTGACGAGTCCGAAAGAAAATCGAGAGAAGCACTGGGAATTAAGGAAAACTTCCTGGCCAACATGAGTCATGAAATAAGAACACCGCTCAATTCAATCCTGGGTTTCACCACGCTTCTGCAAAGGCAGGATGTGGATTGTCAGTCCCAGCACTTTATTACCTCAATACAGCAGGCAGGGGAAAACCTTTTGGCCATTATCAATGATATTCTGGACATCTCAAAGATCGAGGCCGGGATGATGCGGATCGTGAACAAGCCATTTAGTCTCCGTGGCCTGCTCCATTCTGTTGAGGTTCTCTTTTCTGAGCGGGTAAGATCAAAGAATCTTGGCTACATAACTGAAATTGAGGATAGCGTACCGGATACCTTGATTGGCGACGCAACCAGGCTCACGCAGATTATGGTCAATTTATTGGGCAATGCGCTAAAGTTTAGTGAAAGCGGTTCGCTTAAAATCACGGTTTCGGTTGCTTCCAGCAGCAATAATTCAATGAGGCTCAGGTTTAAGGTTTCCGATCAGGGTATAGGTATAGAATCCGAAAAACTGGAAAGGATCTTCGACCGTTTTAATCAGGCGGACGATTCCATTACGAGAAATTACGGGGGCACGGGTCTGGGACTTTCGATTGTTAAAGATTTGCTTGAAATCCAGAAAGGGACAATTGTGGTTGACAGCAAGGTGGGCGAGGGAACCAGTTTTACGTTTGAAATTCCTTATCTCATCTCAGATGAGTCTATTACAGGGGAAACCGTACGCTATAAAGTAATTGAACCAGAATGGGCGGGTAAATCTATCCATATTCTGGTCGTGGACGATAATGTGATGAACCAAAATTTGATGGCGAATGTTTTGGGATATTGGGGCTTTTCCTTTTCGATTGCCTGCAATGGCAGAGAGGCTATCGAACAGGTTAAAAGTGCATATTTCGACCTTATTCTCATGGATATCCAGATGCCTGAGATGGATGGTTATTCTGCCACGGTCTACATCCGAACAGAATTGAATTTTGATATTCCTATCATTGCCATGACTGCCCATGCCATGTCTGGCGAACGCGAGAAGTGTATCTCTCTGGGAATGAATGATTACATTTCTAAGCCGGTAAATGAGCAGGACCTTCTGGACCTCATTGAAAAGGTAACTGTCGCACATCCACTTCCAGCGCACTCTGAATCGCCTTTTGTGTATCTCCAACTGGATTACATGAAAGATATGGGCAAGGGTAATATAGCCTATGAGAAAAAAGTTACAGACTATTTTATCAAACGTATACCAGAGGACATTTGTTCGCTCCGCAAGGCCTGTAAAAGTGAAAGCTTTGAAAAGATAAAAGAGATTGCCCATAGCCTTCGCACAACGCTGGCTATAATGGGGCTGCTGGAAAGAACGGTTGATATACTTGACGAACTTGAGTTTCCAAAAGAAAGGAAGAAAAATCAGGAGCAGTTAATCTCAGCACTTGAGATGACCTGTTTGGCTGCGGTGAAAGAGGCTGAACTGTATTTGAAAAAGCTTGACCTTTAATTAAGATACAAGCATTTACACACATCAAAAAATGATGTAGATCCACTATCTCCTGGCTTTCGCTAATTGATACTAAGAGTAAGAATTGTTAATCTACATTAACCAATTCAGTTAATCTGGTTCGCCCTTATTTCCTAATCCTGTTCAAGTATTAATGTGCCTGAACAGGTGATATTTGTATTGCCTTTACGATCAATTCAAATTTAAATTTTATACAGATGGCAAATTTATCAAAAACCCAAATATTCATTATGGCAGCCACGGCCGGGGTATGTGTGGCCAACGTTTACTACAGCCAGCCCATTTTAAATGCTATAGCGCTGAAATTCCATATCAGTACAGAAAAGGCCGGGCTTACATCGGTTTTATCTCAAATCGGCTACGGGATAGGGCTATTTTTTCTTACCCCGATAGGGGATATGATAGAGCGGAAAAAACTGGTATTGTATCTGCAGATCGGGTTAATTGTTGCGCTTTTGCTGGTGGCCTGGTCTCATAATATGGGTATGCTTTACCTGGGAAGCTTACTTCTCGGTGTATTTTCTGTTGTTGCCCAGGTGATTCTGCCAATGGCTGCTAGCCTGGTCAAAGAGAACCGGGGTAAGATTGTTGCGCAAATCTTCACGGGCATCCTGGTCGGAATTCTAGTTGCAAGGGTATTCAGCGGCTTTATCACTGGATTACTGGGCTGGCAATATGTGTATTTAATTTCTGCTGGGCTAGTATCGATTACTGCGATACTGATGCAGTTTGACTTTCCGACAGTTGCAGAGCGCTTTACAGGATCGTATGGCGACCTTTTAAAGTCGACCGTTGCACAACTAGTCAGGTTCCCATTGTTGCGGCGCACTGCATTGACTGGTATGCTTGCCTTTGGTACATTGAGTGCCTTCTGGGTGAGCCTGACCTTTTATCTGAGTGATAAACCATTCCATTATTCGGCTTCGCAAATAGGTCTCTTTGGTTTGCTAGCCGCGGCTGGCGCACTTGCCGCTCCTTTGTTTGGTAAAATGGCAGACAAAGGAAGTCCCGCCATATCGTTAATTTTTTCTACGGTACTTACCTTTATAAGTATCCTGGTGTTGAAAGTTTTCCCTGGACAGGTTGTTGCAATCTGGGTAACAGTTGTTCTGATGGATGTCGGCATACAAGCCACACAGGTGACCAATATCGCGATAATCTACACACTTGATCACCTGGCAAATAGTCGTATCAATACCGTTTATATGACCAGTTATTTCATCGGTGGTGCGATAGGTTCATTCGCAGCTATTCATCTTTATGAGGCAGGGGGATGGGCTTGGTCCACATCTTTCATGGCTTTGTTGGCGATCGCTGCTATAGTTAATGTGGTATCACAAGGTGTAAATACAAATAAATAATATCATGAGCATTATTATCATTGGTGGTTCAATAGGCGGACTGTGTGCAGGGATAGCCCTCTCAAACGCTGGATTTGATGTAGAAATTTACGAGCGGTCTTCAGGAGATTTAAAAGACCGCGGCGCAGGGCTTGTCATTCAGTCGGACATGATGGAATATTTTATTGAAAAGCACATTTCTTCTGGAGAGCTCTTTGGGGTTCCGGCTACGCGCAGACAGGTTTTGGATGAATATGGAGAACCTGCACTGGTTTATCAAAATGATACAACTTTCACGTCGTGGAATTATATCTGGCGGCAGCTCCGCGACTTTTTTCCAGCCTCAAAGTATTTTAGTGGGTTTGAACTGGAAAGTATCACTCAAGGGGCTGGTTCCGCTTCCGCGACTTTCAGCAATGGCCAAACAAGAACCGCAGATCTGATTATCGGAGCTGATGGGTTTAATTCAACGGCGAGAAAGTTTATTTTACCTGCAATAAAGCCGCAATATGCTGGTTATGTGGCTCTCCGTGGATTAATATCCGAGTCGGAGATGACTGCTGAAGAAGTTGCATTTTTTGCAGATAAGTTTTCGATTTATCCTTATGACAATTCCCATTTTTTATGTTACCTGGTTCCGGGTATTGGCGGGGAGCTGACAAGGGGCAAACGACTCTTTAACTGGGTTTGGTATCAAAATGAAACACCGCTGGAACTCCGAAGGCTGATGACTGATAAAAATGCTGAGTTGCGCGAAACTTCTGTTCCCGCCGGTTACCTTAGCAGTAAGAGTCATGAATTGCTAAATGTGCTGGCGAAATCACAATTGCCAAAAGTTTTGTGCGATAGGGTTCTGCAAACGGGCGATCCATTTGTTCAGGTAATTTTTGATATGGCTGTGCCTAAAATGTACCAGGGACGGGTAGCGCTGCTAGGTGATGCGGCTTTCCTGGTGAGGCCACATACTGCCTCGGGAACAGCGAAAGCCTACCGCGATGCCATTGCCCTTGCTACAAGTTTGGAGGAATTTGGCGATCCTGATACTGCGCTGCATTATTGGAACGAACAGCAAACGCGGCATGCAGCAGCATTAATTGCGCATGGAAAACAATTAGCTGCAAGAAGCCAGCTTGGTGTTTTTACGGATTGATATGCAACATAATTATTTGCAGGTTTATTTGCTTTAGCAATTGGCAAATCCTGATATTTACAACTAAATTGTGCTGATTAACAACCTGAAATTGTCCTGAATCATGACTATGTATGATGACTTAAAAAAATATGTTCTAAAACACACGCAGATGACTGATGACGATTTAGATCAGTTTTGTCGGAGCTTCAGATTGATGCATATAAAAAAGAGGCAATTTCTCGTCCAACCTGAATTCCTGGCAAGGCACCGGTATTATGTGGTAAGCGGTAGTTTCAGGGCCTACGTTATCGGCGATGAGGGGCAGGAACATACCGTTCAATTTGCTATTGATGATTGGTGGATATCTGACTACAACAGTTATGTTTTCCAGCAACCGGCCTCTATGTTTGTCATGGCGCTTGAGGACAGCATCGTTTTACAGATAGAATTTGAAACGGAAAAATCCCTGAAACAGACTAAACATGTATACGAGACATTTTTCAGAATTCTTGCCGAAAATACAGCAGCTCACATGGCCAGGCGCGTAATCGTCAATCTCACAAAAACGGCCGAACAACGTTATGAGATGTTTCTTTTGCGTTACCCGGCTGTTGTTAACAAAGTTCCCCAGTATGCGTTAGCATCATATTTGGGTATGACTACTGAGTACCTTTCCAAGCTTCGGGGTAAGCGCCTTGCACGGAAAAGCTGATCACAACAACATTTTTGATGCTCATATAATTGCCCATCAGGTGAAAGACCAGCTGGTTTCCTCATCCATGCACATCAAAGATGCGCTTATACATGTTGAGCCGTTCCTGGCTGATCAAAGCTATCAAACCTGATCTGTTTCGTGAAGGCTATAGTTTATTTGTCTTTCAAACTACCATTTTGCATAGTTCTCCTGCAGAGCTAATTTCAAATTGATTTTTTTTCTTCAGTATTTTTACATCCGCTAATGTTTGTCGTACCGTCACGACGTTGTGGTTATGCTCGTGTATAAAAAATTAATCAATTAGCCGTATCTTCATATAGAAATCAAATCTTGACAAAATGAAACTTACATATTACGGCCATTCCTGTTTCTCGGTTGTTGCAGGTGGCAAAAATCTGCTGTTCGACCCTTTTATTTCTGGTAATGAACTGGCTAAAGACGTCAACATAGATGAAATTGATGCTGATTATATTTTCGTTTCGCATGGTCATTTTGATCATATACTTGACTTGGTTAGCATCGCAAGCCGCACGGGGGCAATGGTGATCGGAAGCTGGGAGCTTTATGATCATTTTGGAAAGCAAGGATTGAAAAATATTCATCCACTGAATCCGGGCGGTAAAGTTAGTTTTGATTTTGGAACGGTGAAGTCCTTTGTTGCACAGCACTCCAGCAGTTTTCCCGATGGCAGTTATGCTGGGATTGCCAGTGGTTTTGCTTTCCAGACTACAGAAGGTAATTTTTATTATAGTGGAGATACCGCTCTAACAATGGATATGGCCTTGATTCCGAAATGGGCTGCATTTGATTTTGCCATATTTCCGATAGGAGATGTAGTGACAATGGGGGTAGATGACGCGATTGAAGCCGCCAAAATTGTCAAAGTTGATAAGGTTCTTGGTGTGCATTATAACACCTTTGGCTTCATTAAATTGGATAAAGCAAACGCAATTAAAACATTTGGGGAATCAGATATTATACTGAGCCTTCCCGAAATTGGTGAATCCTTTGATATTGTTAAAAGTGACTGTTAGCGTACTGAAAACGGCATTGTTCAAGGTTCCTTTAGGTACGCTCGTGGTATCATTACTGGAAGCAAAAGATCTGGCTTATAGAACCGTTTGATAATAGGATGCGTCAATTACAGGCGCGTTTTGGTAGTTAAATCCTAGATCTCATCAGGAGACCAGTCATTGCTTAATCCGTCCATCATAGGATGATACATTTCATCTCCAGCATGTTGTGTGAACTCAATATTTAATTCTTCAGTTTTTAATCCAAGAATTTCTTTACAAACTTCAATTAATGCTTTGGCTACATCAGCGCGTTTTTCTGGTGTGCGGCCGACTCTTATATCACACATGAGTAAGGCACCTGGTTTTGGGTCGTCTTCTGTACATCGCCATACTGACCCTCTACCAAGTTCGCGTATTGAGACAGTGACGCGACGAACATCGGATTGCATTATATCGGAAAAAACATCACCTATGCATTTTGCAAGTAATTTTTTTGTAGCTACAGTATAGCTTTTGGTAACGTCAAGTTGTAGGTATGGCATGTGATAAGCTTTAAATTTATTTGATATTCATCTGAATTGCGAAATGGATTGAGGCTTTGGAGTTATTTGATAGGTCTGTGGTCACCAGAATTTTTTTCATGTTTAGCTGGGATTATTGTAGTAAAAGGTTCCAATCATGTACATGAATATTTAGGAGCAAGATGCTTTTTAAAAAATATTTGTTGCACATAGAATTGACTCGAAGATCCTTCTAGTTGATAACCATGACAATGCTTGAGGACAAGGCAATGCATGATATTAATCATTATACTGCAAATTGTTAATTATCATCTAAATCAGTGACCTCAATCAAGACCTGCAAACATATGCAAGATTAGATTTACAAAACATAGGCAGCAGATTAAATTACAATGGATCATATCGATTTTTATCAACAACTGGAAGTAAAAAAATCCGCAAGCGCTGCAGAGATCAAAAAAGCGTACCGTAAACTTGCCAGGAAATATCATCCCGACCTTAATCCAAACAATACTATAGCTGAGAAGAAGTATAAGGAGATCAATGAAGCCAATGAGGTGCTGAGTGATCCCAATAAACGTAAAAAATATGATCAGCATGGGGATGACTGCAAACACGCCGCGGATTTTGAGAAAGCAAGAAAACAGCAAAGCCAGCCCTCAGGAGGTTATTCACAACAATTTGCTGCTGACGACTTATCTGATATATTTGGTTCCATGTTCGGTGGCGGAGGTAAACAGCGTCGGCAATCTAAATCCAAAGGACAGGATTTTAATACTGAACTGCAACTTAATCTCACTGATGTCTATACTAGCCTGCAACAGACGCTTTCGGTTAATGGAAAAAACATCCGTTTAACTTTCCCGGCCGGAATAGAAAATGGCCAGATAATTAAGGTATGGCTTGGCATCATATTAGAATCATATTTCAATCAATTTTTCATTTTTGCAAGTTTTCCAGGATCCAATACAGTTATAAGCATTCCTTCACGCTCAATTAGTTTTTCATTTCGAAAGTCAGACAGGGTTCTGCTTACTGTTTCTGTAGCCATGCAGGCCAATGCAGCAAGATCCTCACGTGTAATGCTAAAAAAGGCCTTTTTTACTACATCCTTTTCTGCTGCATCCTTATTGTACAAGCGAAGCAGCGCCACTGCCATTTTTTTCCTTACAGAATCATATGCAACCTGGAGAAGCTGTTCCTCTTTTTCCCTGTTATCATTAGATAATATATGAATAAATTTTCTGGCAACATCTGGATAAAGGTCGATCAGCTTTTCAACTTCTTCATTAGGTATCATGCACAACGTACTTCCCTCAGTGGCGGTTGCAGTGTCAGTATAGGTGCTTTTACTCAGAATGGCATTAATCCCCAGGTAATCCCCAGGGCCATACATACCTGTCATCAATTCCCTGCCATCGATTGAAAGTTTGATGGTTTTGACCTTTCCTTTAACAACAAGCAAAATACCTTTTCCATGGTCCCCCTCATAGTAAATAATTTGGTTTTTTTTGAAATCTCGGCTCTTGTGACCAGCTATAATTTTTGCAAATTCAGCAAGACCATCGGTTTTCGCTACCAGTATTTTAAATTCATTGGTCTTGTTCTGGTTTTCCTGTTGATAAACAGCTTTCTTTCGGAGCCTGACATCGATAGCATTCAGTAGTTCCATATCGTCAAAAGGCTTGATGAGGTAATCATCAGCCCCCATCTCCATTCCCTTACGCAGATCGTTATGTTCTGCTTTCGCTGTTAAAAAAATGAAAGGAATAGTGGAGGTCTCATTGTGTTTATTGAGCATGTATATTACTCCATATCCGTCCAGTTCAGGCATCATGATATCGCAGAGTATAATGTCCGGGATATGTTTTATAGCCATTTCTACCCCAATTTTACCATTTTCCGCCTCAAAAACGGTGTATTTAGCCATTTCAAGGATCTCGACAATATTTCCCCTGATGCCGTCGTGGTCTTCGATGATCAATATTTTTTCATTCATGATTGTGGAAATGTTAGGGTAAAAAGTGTTCCCCGGTTAATTCTGCTTTTAAAATCAACTACGCCGTTCATTAATTTAGAATATCTGGCGAGTATGCTTAATCCGAGACCGTTACCAGAAATTTTTCCTGTATTGTGAGCCCTGAAAAATGGTTCATAAAGATGTTTCTGATCGTCGCAAGGTATTCCGATACCATTGTCGCAAATTCTTATGGTGCAATTTTTTTCGTTGATTTTAGTATAGAACTGGATAGAGCTTTTTTCACCAGAATATTTAATTGCGTTATCAAGAAGTATTACAATACAGTTTTTTAACAAGGTTTGATCCAGCTTAACGATCTGCTCTGGACCTCTGTGCCGGAAATGTATTTTCTGCTGCCCCTTCAAAGCCATTTGCACCTCTTCAGTAAGTTCTGCAGCGAATGCGGCGAGGTCAAAACTACTGATATTTGCTTGTACCTTTCCTGTATCTAATTTTTCAAGCGAAAGAAAATCGTTCAAAATTGCAGTTACATTCAGCACAGCATCCTTTATTTTATCTACATGTTTGGTAATGCCTGGAGCATTAAATGGTTGGGCATATTGTTCTATCAGCGATGCATAAAGCTGTACCATGCTCAAAGGTGTACGGAATTCATGTGATGCAATAGACACAAACCGGCTTTTTAATTTGCCCAATTCCTGCTCTTTGGCCAAAGATAGGTTCAAGTCCTCCTGAGTTTGTTCTAA
>Ga0247815_10000619_pt1 | contig 27778 bp, 16 predicted proteins | sample UWRJL194509B1_FD_181014 | JGI IMG/M metagenome (GOLD analysis project Ga0247815, IMG submission 181014) | Plant litter microbial communities from Arlington Agricultural Research Station in Wisconsin, United States - UWRJ-L194-509B-1 | ecosystem: Environmental > Terrestrial > Plant litter >...
CTTTAATGAAGAATAATTTTCACAAATTATGGTCTTATAATTTACAAGATACATCACTGTTTCAGTTTTTGGTTTTGGATGAGTTGCACACATATGATGGCGCACAAGGAACTGATGTTGCTAACCTCATTAGGCGATTAAAATTAAAACTAAAACTTCCATCAAAGCAATTGTGTGCGGTGGGCACATCAGCTACCATTGGCTCTGGAGCAGATGCACCAGGTTTGTTGGCAGAGTACGCCTCCAAAATTTTTGGCGAAGACATTTCTACAGCGGCCATCATTACAGAAAATAGAATCTCGCCGCAACAGTTTTTTGAAGCAGAACCATTGTTGGATGATTTTATTCCCACAACCGATGTTTTAGATGATTTGGTTTATAAAGCACAATACGGTTTTGAATCTTTTATTAAACAAAATATCCAAATCTGGAAACTTAGCCCTACTGATTTATCGCAAGGTCTATTGAAGCTAAAAATTGTGCGGGATTTGGTTTTGGTTATTAACAAAAATAAAGGCATACAACTAGTAACTGATGTTATTCGGGAACTGTCTATCCTCAACGGAGCCTACCGAACCATCCCACAATGGAACGAAACGCATCAATACAATCCGAAAGAGCGTGTATTAGAATCGCTATTCGCCATCATTTCTGAAGCAAAAGATATAGATAATCCTCGGTCGCCTTTTATGTATTTACAGGTGCAACTTTGGGTACGAGAACTAAGCGGTGTACAATATACGCTTGAAAAAAATGCAGCATTTTCCTTTAGAGACCAAGTAGATGCACAGCAAAAAATGGCTGCTTTGCCACCTTGGTATTGCCGAGAGTGCAACAGCGCTGGCTGGTTGGGCGTAAAGCTGGAAAACAGTGATGCTTTCACAAAAGACATCAATGAAGTGTATGAAAAGTATTTTTCTAAAAATAAAAATGTCTATTTTCTATTGCAAGAGAATGAACTTTCGTATGAGGATTTTTCGGCAACGGGCTATCAACCTGATGATAATCTTGCAATAATTATCAATCCAGCAACCCTCAAAATTCTTGATAAAAACGAAGAAGGATTAGGCATACAGGCATTAAGGAAACTTAAAGAAAATAAAATAGAAGACATTTGCCCTTGTTGTAATAATAGCGGAACTGTTGCGGTTGTAGGAACCAAAATTCCTACGTTAAGCTCTATTGCCATCAGCCAAACTTTAGCAACCGATTTGGACATGGCAACTGACCAAGACCGGAAAATCTTGGCATTTACTAATTCTGTTCAAGATGCGGCACACCAAGCTGGTTTTGTAGAAGGAAGAAATTATCGTTTTGCATTAAGAGCTTCTGTACAAAAAGTGATTAATGAGCAAGAGGGCGCCATTCGTTTAGATGAACTTGCTAATTCTTTTATTGAATATTGGAAACAACACGGCGACGAAAGTGGAAAGGAATCTTTAAATGGTTATCTCTACCGTTTTTATCCAAAAGATTATATTGGGAAATCTTCTCCAAAAGATTATCTGCTCGGTACAAAGTATACGCCTCATTTTATAAAAGAGTTTGATTGCAGAATACAATGGGAAATTTATGCAGAATTTGGTTTCAACTCAAAAATTGGTCGCACGCTTGAAAAAACAGGTGCTTCATCGGTTTACTTCGATAAAGAAAAACTAGACAAAACCTGGGACGAGGCTGCTATTTGGATTACCGAAAACGACGTAAGCGGTACGATTGATAAAAATGCATTTATAAAACTCACCAATCTTATTTTGCATAGAGCCAGAAATCGTGGTGCTATTGATCACTTATATCTTTCTAAATTTAGAAAAGAAAAACTGAGCTTATGGGATTTGAACTGGCAAAAAGATGGCCGTCATTTTCTGAATCCAAAATTCGGAACACGTTCCCGTTTTCCAAAATTATTAACCAATCAGCAATCCAGAGATAATTTGCTGGATACTACGCGTGCAAAAACGTCGAATTGGTTTCATAGCTATTTTCAAAAAAGTTTTCCGCAAGCAGCAGTTACTGTAGATTTTGTGAATGAGTTTTTTGAACAATGGACTCAAGCACTTTTATCTGTAGGTATTTTTAATATATCTAATGCAGGCGACCAACAAAATTATGGCATTGCTCCGGATGCAATTTGGGTTCATAAAAACATTAAAGTATACCATTGTGATGTTTGCGAAGACTCGCAATATACCTATGATGATGCAGCCGTAATTGTAGATGGAAGCTGTGTGAATTACCGTTGTACGGGGCATTACCGACTCAGTACACAAACCAAAAACAATTATTATAAGGAAGTTTATAACAGAAATCGTACACCAAGGGTTTTTGCGAGAGAACACACTGGATTGCTGGAAAGAAAGGTGAGAGAACGTTTGGAAGTAGACTTCAAACAACGACCAAGATTCAACTCCGTAAATGCATTGGTGGCAACAAGTACCTTGGAAATGGGGATTGACATTGGAAACCTGAATACTGCCTACAACAACAGCATTCCGCCATTACCATCCAATTTTTTGCAAAGAGTTGGGCGTGCTGGTCGTAGCTCTGGTTCTGCATTGATTGTGAATTTTGCTAAAAATCAAAACCACGATTTGTATTACTTTACCGATCCTATGGAAATGATGGCCGGAGAAGTTAATACGCCGGGTTGTTACTTGGAAGCAAAAGATATTTTGAAAAGGCATTTTACCGCTTATTGCTTTGATAGCTGGACTTCCAAAGATGCTAACCAAAACGCAATTCCAACTTTTGTGCGTGACTTGAAAGTACAAAGTCAAGATTTGCTGGGTGAAGCGTTTTTTATTAATCGTCTGTCGAAATTTATTTCTGAAAATTCTTCTTTGTTAAAGATCGATTTTCTGAAACAATATGATGAACACCTCAAAGAGCAAATTTTTCCTGAAATAGAAAAAGCACTACAATCTGGTAGTTTTTACAGTGAATTGCTCAATGTTTTTATTCAAATAAAAGAAGAAATTCAATTTCTTGAAAAACGTAAAAAAGAAATAGATGATGAGGTGAAAACACTGAGTTTAGCCAAAGGCGATCCTTTGTTTGATGAATACGTAAAAGAGAAAAAAAATCTTAATGGGATAAAAAAATCTATTGCTGCCCGGAATGTTTTAGAGCATTTAACTAATGTGGGCGTGCTACCAAATTATGCTTTTCCTGAAACAGGTGTGAGATTAAATGCCCACGTCTTAAGCTCAAAAGTAGAAGAAAGTACAACGCTAAATCCCGACAAGGATTTTGAAATAGTACGAGCCGCTTCGCAAGCGATTAAAGAATTGGCACCGGAAAATTATTTTTACACCCAAGGCTACCGTTTTGAGATATCGGGAGTAAATACCTTCGACTGGACGGATCAGGCCAATTTTCATCAAAAGAGATTTTGCTCGAAATGCGACCACATTGAAACTGCAGCATTGAGTAAGAGCGGAAACTGCCCAAAATGTGGCGATGCATCTTGGTCGTCATCTTCCAACGTACATCGGTTTTTAAAAATGACCAATGTAAAATCATTTAATAATGCAGCCAAAGCATCATTAAGCGATGCAAATGACGAACGAGACAAACAGCAATACCAAGTGATGGATCACGTGTTGCTGGATACTAAAAGCTCGGAAGGTGCGTGGATATTGAAAGATATTCCCTTTGGAATAGAATATGTTAAAAGTGCAACCATAACCTCAGTTAATTATGGCAGGAAAGATGGTAACGATGCTCGCAAAATTAAAATAAATGATACCGAAGCGCTTACCAAAGGATTTGTTACCTGCAAACACTGTGGAAAATCTGTTTCTGCAACCCATTTGATACAAGAAACAAAGGATTTCCATTATGGGTATTGCAAGCACAAAGCTGTACGTTATGATGCAGGTAATACAGATGTTTTTGAAGAATTGTATTTTTTCAGAGAAATGCAGACAGAAGTGCTCAAGATTGTTTTACCTATCCAAGAGTTTAATAGCGAAGCAGATATTAGAATGTTTCAAGCTGGACTGGAACTTGGCTTGAAGAAATATTTTAAAGGAAATCCAGGGCATATCCGGATTCAACCGTATAGAGAATTTAATCAAAACACAGACAAATTTGATCGTTTTCTGTTGTTGTACGATACCATTCCTGGAGGGACAGGTTATTTAGAACAATTGTTTGATTACAAGGAATTTACCCTGCTGTTGCAATTGAGCTATGAAGCAATTCGAGACTGTGCATGCCAATTAGAAGCACATGATGGCTGTTATAAATGCATTTATAGCTACGGAAATCAATACAATAGAGCCGATTTAAGCCGAAGCAGAGCAGAAAAATGGTTTGCAAAAATTTATGAAAAAACGGAAGAATGGGTATTGAATAAAAATGGCCTGACCTCTATTACCAATTCTGGTAAAATAGAGGAATCTGAACTGGAAGAACGATTTATCAAACTATTATCTGTTTACATAGCGCAACAGAAAGGATATAGCTTTATTGAAAAAAAGGAAAATGGAACTGTCTATTATGAAATACAATTGAATGATGGCGACATCAATGCAATATACTGGATAAGACCTCAAGTTGTTTTGGGACCCAAAGATGGAATAGAATTTAGCACCCGAACCGATTTTTTGATTGTCTGTGGAAGCTATAATTATCAGGGAAAAGAATACAGAGATGAGGTTAAAAAAATTGCAGTTTATTTAGATGGTTATCAATATCACGCTTCTAGTGAGCATAATGTTTTTGAAAGAGACATAAAAATTAGAAAAGCGATTGTAGATCAACCAGAATTTACCACTTGGACGCTTACTTGGGATGATTTGAATCTTTTCCAACAACAATTAAATGGCGATAAACAAGCAGAAGATGAATTATCGCTGTTATTTAATCGCAATTTTTCTCCAAATTATCAAAAATTATTGCACACCATCCCCCCCGGAGAAAGTGTGAATTATGCTTTAGGGAAAAATAATATACACCGCCTTTTGCTTGGAATGACACAACCAACTTCGATATGGAATAAATCGTGGTATTTATATCTAGGCTCTTGGACTAAAAAATTTATGGAACCTTCTTTTAATCCAGAACAATTCCACTTGGTTTTTGCCGGCGAACTTACGCAGGATAGTTACATAAAAGAAAACAGAATTAAAGATTTTAATGCATTGATACCCGTTCAATACGATACTTCATTTTTGTTTTGCGAATGGAATATTTGGGTAAATATCGGACAGCAACAAATCTTGTCGCATATTACTTTAAGTGAGTTTCAAGAGATAGATAAATCTCAATGGAAATTATACTGGAGCTTGAATAATATTTTTCAGTCTTCAGATAAAATCCAATTCATTGAAGAGACCGAAGATGAAATAGTAGTTCAATGGGAAATAGAAATGGTCGGTATGTATGAATCTTATCTCCATTTTATTATTAAAAAAGCGATAGAAAAAGGATTTATAACGAAAACCAATGCCGATTATTTAGACTCTTGGTTAGACGATGAAGGCAATGTTTTGGCAGATGCCGATTTTGTATTATCTGAATTGAAATTAGCCATACAACCTAGCACTTTAGAATCTGAACAAGTATTGCGAAATGCAGGTTTTAAAATTTATCGTAAAGAAGAGATTAATTCAATTACAATATAAATTGTGTTTTTAAAAAAAAAATAAGCTTTATTCTACAACAAAAGAACAAAACTAAAAAGATGAAATTATTTATATACGACAAATTTTGGGATGCATTCCTTAATATTAATAAGGGAACACAAAGTAAAATTACCGAGTTTATTGGCAAGTTTAGAACCAATTCTAAAAGTACTGCACTGAACCTCGAATCAATTAATACCTTCAAAGACCAAACACTTCGCACAGCAAGAATCGACCAAAAGTACCGTGCGGTATTGAAAGAAGTATCCGCCGGTGAATTATATTTATTGGTTTGGGTAGATAATCACGATGAAGCAATGGATTGGGCAAAAAATAAAATAATTGATTGGAATGAGCAAACCCAAGCGTATCAGGTATTCAGTGTAGATGATGTAATGGCAACTTCTCCAACAATCCCAGAAGTGTTAGAAAATCCATTGTTTATGGGCCAATATCTGCAAGATGATTTATTGGCCATCGGTGTGCCAGAAGTATTGATACCATCAGTATTTAAAGTAGAAGATATTGCAGGATTGGAAAAACTGGAAACTTATCTTCCGACAGATGCTTTTGAAAATTTATTTTATCTCTTAGATGGTGCATCAATAGAGAGTTTGAAAACCGATATTCTTGAAGGCCAATATAACGACAATCAATTAATGAGCAAAAACAACGCTCGTTCTTTTATTGAATATACTGATGATGAAATCCTAAATGAAGCACTAAAAGGTTCACTACAAAAGTGGAAATATTACTTGCACCCATCGCAATCTTCATTTGTAAACGGAAATTTTAAAGGACCATTAAAGTTGTCTGGAGGAGCAGGTACAGGGAAAACTGTTGCAGCACTACACCGCTTAAAATATTTAGCATCTCAAGGCAATTTAGAAAAGCCTATTTTGTTTACAACCTACACCAAAGAGCTGAGCGAAAACTTAGCCAGTTTGGCGAATGATTTAGAAATTCCTCAACAACAATATAAAATCCTGAATATTGATGCTTTAGCATTTCAATTGGCACAAGAATTTGGCTTGCGACAGCCCACAGATAAAGTATTCGGAATGAATGCTGTGAAAAGCCCTGAAGAAATTTGGGAAGAAGTTGTAGGCGAAAACTTAGCTACTTTTGATGAAGTTTTTTTAAAAGAAGAATTCGAGAAAGTAATATTAGTTCAAAACATACATTCAATAGAAGAATATCTAAAAGCAAGCCGTATTGGAAGAGGAAAAGCAATTTCTAGAAAGCAAAGATTGGAGCTTTGGAAGCTAATAGAATTATTTTCAGAAAAGAAATTAGAACGGAATTTATATTATAAAGAAGAAATCTATAATATGGTGTCCAGCTATCTTCAAGAAAATAAGAAAAATGTATTTTCTCATATTATAGTTGATGAGTTACAGGATTTCTCTAATGTAGAATTAAGCTTTATCCGTTCTCTTTGCCAAGAAGGTGAAAATGATTTATTTCTAGTGGGAGATCCATTGCAAAATATTTATAACAGAACTATCAATTTTTCTAAGGCAGGAATAAATATTCGTGGCAAAAGAAGTAAGCGACTACGAATTAATTATCGAACCACCGAAGAAATTAAAAATCTAGCAATATCTGTAATTGCTGATGAAAGGTACGATGATTTTGACGGTGAAGAAGAATCAAAATCAGGCTACCTGTCACTCTTTCACGGGAAGCAGCCTGAGTACAATCTTTATTTATCCAAAGAACAAGAGTTGGAAGCAGTCAAAAATCAGGTGCAAGCACTTTTAGAAGCCAGCGTGCATTACAATGAAATCGTAGTCGCTGCACGTACTAGAGACACTGCCAATGATTTTAGAAACTATTTTCATCAGCATAACATTCCTTATCTGGATAAACATTTATTGAAATCTAAAAATGAAGGAATTAGAATTGCCACTTTCCACGGTTTGAAAGGATTGGAATTCAAACACGTATTTTTGGTAGATATTAATGATCGAACTTTACCGAAATTACCATTCGATTACAATAGTTTATCAGATATTGAAAAATCACAACTCATAAAAACTGAAAAATCACTTTTTTATGTTGCTGTCAGTAGAGCTGTTCAAGGTTTGTGGATGAGCGGAGTAGGTAAAAAATCGGAATTGATAAAAGTCTAAATGTTATTTGGTTTGATTTAGTAATCAGTACATTAAACATCAAAGTATGAAGATTTAGCCAAAATTTTTCTTCTCTGCTTTTGGTGGTAGGCTAGATGCTTTAAAGAATATGTAAGGCTTCATCGAACAGGTATTCGGCATTGAACAGTTTTTTTCCTACCTGTTTCGGCCTGACGGCTTCCTACGTCAGGGATGAGCATTTACGCAGTATGTCACCTTTTTCATAATTATAAATATCTAGAGTCGGTTAAGCTCTGGATTTAATATGAAGATAGCGATAGCCTCGAGCGCCTCGGCACCTCGGTTGGTATCACAAAATCCGATCTGGATCTTGCACTTGGTTCTCAGAAAGTCTATTACTTCATATCTATCGGCGTGTGTTCCCCTCTTGATCAGTTTTCTGACTAATGTATGTGTCGTTTCATGTCTGAGATCTGTCCCAAAACGGACGTGGAATTTATTGGTCTTGCCGACGTAGATCAGCTTGTTACATTCATAAATCATATAAACCCCCATCCTATTCTTGAGGCCGGAAACTTCATCAAAGGTCAAGAATGAACTCTTGATCAAAGCTTCAAACTGGCTAGATAACGATGTTATTTCTTCTCGCATATATTTTAGTTAAATCCCCGCATTTTTTATCGAGAATTGAGATTTTGTTGTATTCTGGTGGTAATTTAGATGTACGGAAATTGCCAGATTTTCCCGAAAATGCTTGTGAAGAATCTAGGCTATATTAATCTACTTTTCTAGCATCAAAATTGACGCCTCGTGTTTTGGAAGGAATCCGATTCCTCCTGACTTTTTTGTTAAGATCAGGTTCATTTAATATGTCATCGGAACAGTTCATGTATCTGGGTTCTTAATAGATAGGGATGTTGGACTTTATGCCTAAGTTTCTGCTCTGAATTGAGTCCTTCCCGAATAAAGCTTGCCAGTGCGCGCAATACATACGGGATATCCTTTGCAGAACCCTCATTGTCAATTGTCTGCTCTCTGATCACCAGCGCTATCACTCCAAAAATAAAGCTGATATTTGGAATAAGTTTGAGGCAAAAGTTGCGTGCCCTGTCTAGATTGTCCTCTGCCCTTGAGGTGATCAAGTTCTGTAGGGAAACATAATTTTCACCTCGAACATAAGCCAATAAAATAGGCTTTATATCAGTAAGCTTTTCAAATATTTTTTCCTGATCGGCATGTGTGACCGGAATATCGAGCGCTTTTGCTAGTTGCCCGTAAATGGCCGTACCTGTAAAAAACCGAAATATAAGTCCCTGCTCTTCACAGAGCCAATTCATTACCAGAACAATGATTTCTTCCAGGGAAAATTCCGCTAACGCATCTATTCCGGTATCGTCTACAAAATTACCGATCTGGATCACAAATTGTGGGTCGAGCCCCATCTTTAAACTCACGCGGCGGACCCAGTCTTCATTCTGTTCCTCGCCTTCGATCTGTGTTTTAATCTCGACCAGCCGCTGTATCTTTTGATCATAGGACTGCTCCTGATTTGCCTGTATTGCCTTGTATCGGCCAAAGGACTTGCGGAATATGGTATTGATCGACGTTTCTGTATCCGGAATCAGATTGAGTCTGAATATAACATTTTTCTGTTCTGCACTCAGTTCCTGGCTGCTTGTAGCGAGCTTATCCAAAAGGCCGGTAAGAGGATCGCTGATGACCAGACACTGATCACTGTTGGAGAATACCTGTTCTTTGAGTTCCCACCATTTTGAGGAAAGCGTATTTTCCTTGAACTGAACGATCTGTCCTGGAATGAGCAGCACCATACCCTGGGCGGATGATCCGGCCCGGCCTGCACGGCCGGCCGCGTTGAGGATTTCCTGGGGGTCGATCGTTTCGCGGTATCCCGAATCCTCATCAAAACGGTCATCTCCAGCCATGATCACAATTTCAGCCGGAAGGTTGATTCCCTGTGCTAAGGTAGCCGTAGCGACAACAACATTGATTCCGTCCGGGCGTTTAAAATAGATCTCGTTGAGTCTGCGCTCAATTGGCAACAGATTACCATGGTGCACAGCTGTGCTCCCGCTGGAGATGAAGGAAAAGCTGATATCCCCTAGTTCCGATTCCAGGGCTACAAAAAGCTGGGGATAACGGTTTCTCAGCTCGGATACTGTAAACGGCACATCTGCCAGCTTCGCGGATATCTTTCTGGAGGTACTCTTTGCAATTTTCGGATCGTCTACAAATACCAGAGTTTTGATCCCCTGATTAGCAAAATAGATCGCAAATTCTGCAGCTACCTCATTGCGGTTGCTTGTTAAGTTCCATTGGGCATTTGCGCTCAAAGGGATCTTGTGAGCCAAAATGCTGTTGATATAATAATCATCACTGGATTTTGAGTCCCACTTATTCCTTAGGCTGAAAAACGTAAAGGGACTTGCTATTAAAGCTCTTTTAACAATTGCTCCTGGGGCGGCAGCGGTACTTTCCCTCTGGGATTTCTTCAGAGATGCACGGAGTTCAGAGAGTTCCTCTTCCCGATACATCAAACAACTCAGCAGCTGACGGGTCGGTTTCCAGGATGAGTCGAATACCACGCATTCCCTGCTCGTAACAGAGGCTACCCATTTTGCGATTTCCGGACCATTCTCAACCATTGCGGATATGAGCAGATAGTCGGCTTGCGGGGCTTCCGAAAATAGCCTCAGCAAGCAGAACATGGCGTCAATGCTTCTTCTGTCCTTTTTTTCCTCACGCCCGTGCAGAAGTTGGAATTCATCGAAGATGACAAGGCCTACATCTTCAAAATCCTCGGCGTTCACGCTGATAAGTGTCAGGCATTTTTCCGGTGTCATGACGGCGATTTTCGGTAACTGGCCATCCTCAACATCTGTATATTCAAGATCAAATTCCATGAGATCCTCCGGTACCAACCCCTCAAATATCCTCAACATGTTACTATTCGCCTGGTCTTCTAGTGCATGGGTGGGCACCAGATAAATAATACGCTTCCCGGCGAGCAGAGTCGATGCAATTTTCAGTTCAGCAAGGGTACTTTTGCCCGCACCGGTTGGAAAGGTCAATACCGCTGAACAACCGGGATTGAGAAAATTGGTTTTTACTGCATCGAAGTGGTTCTCCCATAAATAGGGCCTTTCTCCTGCAATACGGGCTATAAATGCAGTCCAGAGTTCCGGATCGGTGTCAATCGGCGGAGGAACTTTTACTATGCCTCTGATTAACAGATCATTGCGAAGAATATTTAGAAGTTTTGCCAAATGATAGGGTCCGGCATATAAACTCTCATTGTTGTACAGTTCCTGATAATCCGGTACAAACACGGCCAGCTGGATCACTTTTTCAAAAAAAACAGCATTATCATCCACATATCCTGGGTCCAAGAGTTCCCTTGCCAGATCTTTTACCCCATCAAGCAGACATTCCCAGAGATAATCCATTGCCTCCTGCTCCTGATCTTCCGGACCATAGACCTTCTGGGGAACGGTCAGGTTTGCAATATGTTGCATTTCACCTTTGGCCAGGTGTACAATGGCCTTCATTAGAACGGAGGCTATCTTATCATGGATAGTCGCCTGCATGGCAAGCCGTGAGACCTCCGCTGCATCGGCCGGACTGTTTCCGATAAGGAACAGTACCATAGAGGAAATCACTTCAGGAATCTGGTCCCGATCGAATTCCGTCACGCTGGCGTCCTTATCGGTGTAATCACGGATCTGCAGCAATAAATATCTTGCTGTTGCAGCGACGAATGCTACCGCTCTTTTGCTTTCAATTTCCGGGACATTAACTGCAAGTGTTTCTAAATTATTCGCCAGGGTCCGAAGCATGTTAGTGCTTTCCAGATACGAACCGTCTATTTGATTGATCTGGGATAAATTATTCCTTACAGAGATGATTTCTGCATAAATTTTAGTTAACTCCTGGGGCAACCTGGAGATATCTATGTTACCCACCCTGGGGATGGACCTGATATTTTCTTCAGTTATAGAATTGTACATGTCAACTTTTTAGCGTTAGGAGAAAAGCGGAAACCTGCGGACAGAAATCCTCCATCCACTGACGGATGTCAGCCTGGTAGAAAGTGAGGCTATTTCTGCGTTGCACATCATTCCCCGTTACCGTAAGTTCATAGTCTTTGAATAATTTGCGGCGCCAAAGCGGCTTATTTACTACTCTGTCCGGCGTTATCGCTATTCGGTATTTTCTGATCTGGTTACGGTATATATCTGCGCTGATCGTGGACAAAAGTTTTGCGGGATCAAGATGGTGCAGCATATAGGTCACCCTGCCCACCAGTTGATTGTTGTGGGTACCCTTTTCAAATTCTTTAAAGTCGGGCCAGACCATCAGTCTAATGGTTTCCCTTGGATTGCTGGTGTATTTGTCTTCCGATATAATGATTTGGTCGAGTTCATCATCATCCTTTAGGATTACCGCCACACCGTCTATGCCATGCTGGGCAGGCGCATCATGGGGCAGTTGAACAAAGAATTTCTTCCCTATATTTTCTTGGTTTATAGCGATCCAGTTGATCATCTGGTATACCCATCCGTCTCTTTTGTACCGGTCCTCATCAGTGGCCCACTTCAAGCGGGTGACTGCCAGGTCGATTGCGGCATTGTTGTTCGGTGGTACGAAACCTGCCTTGGAGGCCAGGATCTGTTGCACGTGCAGGTGATTTCCTAGCATCAGGTAAGCGACATGCTGGGCGAGCAGAGTTTCATCTGCCACTTCCAGTTCTACCTCGTTGTGAAGTGGCGAGTAATCAATGGTGTTAAATTTGAGAGGCATTGTTGATATGGGTTAATGATGCTTACAGGGTAGCCAATCTGGAGATTAGGGCATGCATCTCTGAAATTATTGTGTTGACTTCATGCTCGTTTGCAGGATAACTGTCGGCTGTATGCAAATGGGTATTTCTCAAATTCGCTATCGAACGCTGATATCTGGAGCGCTCGGAAGTAGACAATGTAGTTAAATTTTGCAAATTATGATTGGTTAGCTGAGTTAGATACTGTCCGATGGAATGCGCACTGTTTTTTATATGATGAAAGGAGACAAAAGCATTTAGGGTAGAATCCAATGCCCTGGTTGAATGTAGCACTTTCATGAGATTTCTTCTTCTCGTCGGCGATATCGAATGAACATCGATCACTTGGTGCAGTTCGGCCTTGACCTTGTTTAAATTCCCGTTTGATAAGTTAGGGTTAGAGTTCAACAAAGCCACAATGGTATTGATTCTGTTTTTTTGATCACTCATAAGTATTTAATCTAAATTGTAATTCTTCTCTGGTGTTGATATTGCCGATCAACCAGCCAAAAAGGCTCGCTAGCCTCATGGGTTTCGAGGGGTCAGCCTTGCTTGTCGGAAGCTCACTGAGACTTAAGCATTTTGGCATAGGCCTCCCCTTAAAAAAAGGGATTTTATTCTGCATATACAGTTCGGACCTAAGCACAAAGTCATAATATGGGGCCAATTCAACCAGGTCGGGTCTGGCCGTAAGATTCTTGAAACCGACTAAAGTTTCTTCAAAATAGTAAATATTGGATCTGACTTTTTCTGTTCTTCTTTCCAGATAATTGTAATAGGAAACCTTTCGTTCCTCTGCAAATGGGGCTACTTTGTTCTTACTGAACTCAACCTTCGCGATATAATTTAGATTATTGATTTGGACTTTGGCCTGACGATCATATAGCTGTTTCTGTGTGTGCCTGAATTCTTTAAGGCTTTGGGATGGTTTTGTTTCCCTCAAGATGGATTTAAGATTTTTTAGATCGCTGGGTTCAACTACTAAATCGAAAAAATCCCTGTCAAACTGGTTCATGTATTCCAGTTTCGCACTGGGGTCCAGCACAAGGGTCATAACCGCAGTTGCAGGATAAGCAATCTTGGCATTGATTAGCCGTAACAATAACTTGTTGCTGGAATTTTGTTCTTCGGCGCTGGGGACAAATAATCCGGTGAGCTGTCCGGCATCGGATAGTAAAATATCGGGGCCGGAATACGCGAAGGGATGATCGGGATCATCCACCCTGAAGTAGGATCTGTCAATTAACTTCTGAAACTTTAACATGGAGTGCGGTAATTTATGCTAAAATAGACTATTTAATGAATTTTAGCAAACCAAGATAAAGATTGTCACTGTTCAATGCGGAGCATTAAAAAATGCACGTTACAATTTACCTTTCCTGCCCTATGACCTGCCAACGTCGTCTGGCGGGGCTAACATTTACGCGCAGCAATTTCATGGGTCTGAGTATTGGTTTTGCCCTTCCTGGCTTGAAGCGGAAGTCATGTGTTATTTTTATCGTACCGATGGTCTTGCATGGTCTCGTTATTGCTGCAGTTTTCTTTTCCATAAATATGCAATCAGCTCCCTCGGCCTGTATGACACCAGCTTCATGCGTAATCAACTATCCCCAGTCCTGCGCGGCTTACCTTTCAGCACGGCTAGGTCGTGGTTGTGCCCGCCGGATAGGTCAGGCCATAGCGAGTTGCCCCAGATCTTGGCCCCTGCCCTTTGTATCTGGTCAGTGTCACAGAAGGTCTAGGCGGTTTCCTTGCCGAAGACAAGCTCTACGGCGATGGGTTTGAGGTGTTGCTGGTAGTCTGTCACCTGCTGTGTGCTGCCCTCTAGTCATTTTAATGAGAGGCATGAAGATGATGGAGTCGAATAGACTACCGTATTTTCTTGGCCTATTCTTTAGGCTAGCTATTTCAAGTAAATGGTCGATCCTATGTATTTACTATCCTGTTAAATAACATGAAGCTTGCACTTCGGAATGCCTCAGATCGTTTGATGCGATAGATTAGAAACTATTGCTATCTTAGAACATCTAATTGAATACAATGAACGCAATCAAGGCTCCTTTAGCTAAAAGAGGAAATGTCCGAAATTCAAGTTTTCCTGGCGCCGTGACGAAATATAGTGATCACAGTCGCTCGACCCATTCTGGTACTGGACTTGCATTTACAGCTGTAATTAAACTTTCTCTCTTTTAACGTTTTCCCATGACTTATTTCATCGCTATCATCTTATTTTGCGTGGTGGTTACGGCCATTATGACCTATTTCAAATTGCTCTTGGAAATCCTACAACGGCTCTATGAATGCAGCACCGCTTCCTTGCTCCGGATCTTGCGCTGGCTGATTTTATGGGGCCAGCGCTGGGCGGCATCCCTTCAGTCCAGGCTCAAACAGCATTCAAAAAGCGGTTATGAGCCCTTAAGCGCAGAGGAGGATGAATCGGTCAATCCGACGTATCTCGAGGCACTTGAATATGGTTTGCAGCATCAGGCCATCCGGAACATTGCCCTGAGCGGCGCCTATGGATCGGGAAAAAGCACCATCCTCAAGACTTTTCAGCGGCTGCATCCGGAGTATAAATATCTGAACATTTCCCTAGCGGCCTTTAACAAGACCAAGTTTGAAAATGAGCTGCTGGAAGTGAGTATCCTACAGCAGATGTTTTATCATGTCAGGCATTCCGATATCCCCGATTCCAGGTTCAAACGCATCAAAAAACTCTCCCGCAATCACTTGGGGCTTAAGGTACTGATGAGCTTTCTCTGGGGGATATCGCTGTTCTACCTTATGAAGCGCAGGGAAATGGTGTTGCCCAAAAGCTGGTCGGCCTATTTTTCCCAGCAGGAGGACCTGTTCTTTGTGATAGCGCTATGGGTATTTGTTATGGGCAGTCTGTTTATCCTGTATACCATTTTCAGGATCTATAACTACTCCCAGTTCAACAAACTGAACCTGAGCAGCGGAGAGATCGAGTTTGCAGATCAAAAAGAGGCTTCCATCCTAAATAAGCGGCTCGATGAGATTGTGTATTTTTTTGATAAGACCGGCTTTAATGTGGTGATCCTGGAAGATCTGGACCGCGTGGAGGAAAACAAGCTCTTTGATAAGCTGCGTGAACTCAACATCCTGATCAATAACGCCAGGCAGGTTGGCCGGCGGGTGGTTTTTATCTTTGCGCTCAAGGATGAGCTCTTTACCGAAGAGGAAAAGACCAAGTTCTTCGATTTTATTATTCCGGTGATCCCGGTGGTCAACGCGTCCAATTCCGGGGAAAAGCTCCTGGAGCGCATTGCGGGAACGGACTTGAAGGGGCGTGTATCCGAGCACCTGATCGCCGAGCTCTCCTACTACATCAATGACATGCGGCTTTTGAAGAATATCTTTAATGAGTTTATGATTTACCGCAACACCCTGAGCAGGTTTCAGCTGGATCCGGAAAGGCTTCTTGGTATGATTGTTTACAAGAACAAATTTTCACTGGACTTTAACCAGCTCAATAAGCAGGAAGGTATCGTATATGGCTTTTTCAAACGCAAGGGTTTTTTCGTGGAGATAATCAGTGCGGAGATGGAGCGTAAGCAAAAAGCACTCAAAGTCCGTATCGAAGAGATTGAATCGGAAATCGCGATTAATAAGCATGAGCTCCGCTCGATCTATATTTTTAAGCTCATCGAAATGACCGGTATGGATGACCTCCCCAACTTTCGTATCAATGGCCAAAACCTCAACTTTCGTCAGTTGCTGGAGGATGATTACTATAAGCTGCTTGTTGAATACAAACAGTTATCTTACCAGAATGGTGGTACGCAGGTCTTGTCCTTTAAGGATGTCGAAGCCGAGGTGGATCCCTCCCAAACCGCACAGCAAAGGGAAAACCAGCTGCTCTCCAGGCTGGACAATGAACTCGAGGACAAGAAAAGGGAAAGGGAAAATATGCTGGAGCAGATCTTACGGGTAAGTCAATATACCTTTAAGCAGATCATCGCCTTACCTGAAATATTTGCCCTGGAAGATGAGTTGCTACGGCATGATCTGCTGGTCTATTTGGTCCGCAATGGCTATCTGGATGAGGATTATTATGATTACACTTCCCATTTTTATGAAGGGAGCCTCACTGCGCGCGATAAGCAGTTCGTACTGAGCGTGACCAATCATCGTCCCCTCCCGTTCAACTACCCGATTGATAAAAAGCTAAATGTTGCATCCAAGCTGCGCTTGAGGGATTTTGAGCAGGCCGAGACGCTAAATTTTTCCCTACTGGAGACCTTATTGGAAAACAGTATTCAGTTTGCTGCACAATTGGGGGCACTTCTGCAGCAGCTCAGCAATGGGCAGAAACAAACCTTTACCTTCATTCAGGAGTTTATTGACCAGGAAAAGCAGACAGAAAAGTTCATCGAAGTACTCATCAGCGCCTATCCGGGCTTCTGGAAATTCCTGGACGGCACATCCGACTCTTCTTCGGAGCTGAAGGACCGTTATTTGACGCTGATCCTGGCGCATGCAGATCTTTCAGGCATCAAGGCGCTCAATATCGATCAGGGCCTCAGCACTTATATTTCGAAAAAGGTTCATTTCCGCCAGTTGATTGATGAAAGCGGGGGGCTGGATAAGATCAAGGCGGTATTGAAGGCGCTCAACGTGCGCTTTACCAGATTGAGCATGAGCGATGAGCAGGATCCTTTTTATAAGATGGTCAGTGAAAATGCACTTTATGCGCTCAATCCTCCGAGCATATCTAGTGTGATGAACTTTATGGATTTCAAGCAGTTTCAAGAAAAGAACCTTGGCAGGATGCTCACGAGCATGCCCTACCACGCGATCAGAACCTACGGAGGGGAAACGATGAACAAATACGTGAGTGAAGAGTTTAAAACCTTTGCCGACCAGGTACTCTTGCGCGGAAAATCCACACATTCAGAACCTGAGGATATACTCATCGATCTTTATAACCGGCCTGAAGAGGTGATTCCTACAGAAGAAAAGCAAAAGCTGGTATCCAGGCAAAGGGTGGTACTATCGCAACTTAGCAGTGTGCCACAAATGCTGTGGACCCCGCTGCTAGAAAGGAACAAGATAGAACCGACCTGGAAAAACATTTTTGATTATCATCAGGCTGTTGGAGAGACCAATAAGGAACTGATCGATTTTCTCAGTCGCCAGAAAAATGCAGCGGCCATGGGAAAAACCAAGCTTACTGAAGTGCTTTCTGAAGTTGCACCCACACTTCAAAACCAGTTTTATATGGATGTTCTTTTTCATCAGGACCTGAGCAACAGCAGTTTTTCAAAACTGTTGAACAGCTTTGATGAGGTATTGGATACTGTCAGTATTGCTGGCTTGAACGAAATCAAGCTCAGGTATCTGATCAGGTCCAAGAAAGTGGCCTACAGCAATAAACTGCTGGAGGAACTCAGCCAGAGTACCCAGCGGGCCTATGTCATTCTGGTTGAAACCTATCAGCAGGACTTTATGGATGAGGTCGATCTGGACAAGCTCAGTGGAGATGCGCTGGGCCATATCCTGGCCTCCAGACAACTGACTGAGGAAAATAGGGTACTGATCTTTAGGGAGCTTGAGGCGGAAAAGATCAAAGAGAGTCTGGTGCTGAAAACAGAGGTCTTCAAAACGATCAAGGATCTCGATGAGGATTTTGATGCGGAGATCACCAAAGCAGTTCTGGGTGCCAATGTGGCAGAGGAAGCTAGGGTAAAATTTCTGCTTCACCAGTTTGAACAGCTGAACGAGGAAGATTTCATGAGCAGCTTAAGGGAGATCGACGGAATTTACACATATCTGGCCAATGACGAGTACAATGAACTGGATGTTGCTGATACGCCGCTACATCAGGAACTGCTTTCCAAAATGAAGGATTTTGGTTATATCCTGGAATACCATGACCCGAATACAGGGTCGCTGAAAGTTAAGAAAGCTGAACTGGATTAGGCTGTCATAGGCAGGGAATTATGGTTAGAAAGAGCATATGCTTTTTTGGTAAGCCTATTGTTTGTTCTAACAGATGTAACGGGCACTATGGCAATGGGACTGGGTTTCCACTGGTATCGCTCACCTACTGCATGTTGCCTCCGTAGTCGGTTTCGATGACGGCATGAAGGTAATCGAAGGTAAATAAATTATCAAGTTTCTTGCATTATTTTAATACCTTTCGTAAATTTGAGGGATAACATTTGAGCTCAAAAACGGTCATCTTTAAAGTTAGTGAGTCGAAATAGTATTTTGTAAGTATTTGTTAGTCAGAAAGTTATTTAAATAAAACTTGTTCTGGTTTCGTCGGATTTCCATAAATTATTTATTTTCAGATGATTAATGTTTTTATCTCAATAAAAACATGATATGATTTGTTTTGGTATAATTGCAAACTCTTCCATCGCTACATTAGGGTATATTTCAATAATTTTTAGCTATAAATTATTTCTATAGTTATTAGTAAGATTATAGATGGCCAATTTTCAATTGTAAAACACTTAATAACCATGACCTTTCAATACGCATCTGATTTACATTTAGAATTTCCTGAAAATTATGATTATCTGAAGAAATTCCCAATTCAATCTAAAGCTGATATATTGATTTTAGCTGGATATTGTAACTTTTAGCCAGCTTGAAAAACGTATGGATTTCTTCAATTATGTTTCAGATAATTTTGAACAGGTATATTGGATCCCAGGTAATCATGAATATTATTACGGTGATATCGCCAGATGCTCCGGGCCCCATCTAGAGCAGATCAAAAATAATGTTCAACTGGTCAACAACATAACGATCAAAGCTACAGATTACGATTTAATCTTTTCAACAATGTGGTCTCACATTAGTCCTCCAAATGAGAGACAGATATTTGATGGAATGTCCGATTTTTACGTGATCCGGAATAATGGGCAAGTTTTCAGACCAGCTGATTACAATAAACTACATCAGGAAAGTTTAGACTTTATTCAGGATGAAATATCAAATGAAAATGGACAGCAAAAGATTGTAGTTACTCATCATGTACCAACTTTAATGAACTATCCTTCCAGGTTTTTGGGAAGTATACTGAATGAAGCATTTGCTGTAGAATTAACTGAGATGATAGAAAAACATAATCCTCTTTATTGGATATATGGACACCATCACCAAAACACTTTGCCTTTTAAAATTGGTAAAACAATAATGTCAACCAATCAACTTGGTTATGTAAGATCAGGGGAGCATACTAATTTTAGTTCAGTTATTAGCGAGCTTACAATTACTACTCCAAGACAATCAAATTAAAGGCATTACAAACTAATAAACTAAGGGTTCAGTATTCCATCGAGTTGCATGTACCTTTTGCCGTTCTTTTCAGATACAGATTTACTATCACTATCAATAATGATAACTTTGGGAATACTGCTTTGAAGGCCAAACCATCTGGGAAGACCGTCTCCATTTGGATTACCACTTTTGATAAAGTTTACCAGGTAAGACTGAAAGACTTTTGAAGTTTCAAAATCTTCACTCTCCCATTTATAACTCCTATTTAGGTTTAGATTCCCAAGGGCGTACTCAATATCCGAAGCATGTACCGCGCCCATGACGTCTGCATTGTGTGACCCTTGTCCGATAAAAGTTGGACGTTTTCTAGAGAACAAATATCGATAAACAGGATATCCGTTTGTTTTGCTGTGCAGGTCAATCCATTTCCATGTAGAATAGGAAATAAAGCGATCGCTGGCAAGGTCAGTTGCTAACTGTGCGACCTGTTCATCTGCAGCTGCCGGATATAGTGCCAATATTTCTCTGCTTTTGGATGTAAAGAGCTTTTCCACTCCAGCCTTATAATTTTCAACCGTAGGCTTCTGATTGGAAAGAATAGTATTCATGCTTCGCTCTGCTGTGTTCCACCCAGCCAGGAGTGGTACATCCATCTGACGACCGTAGCTGTAGGTAATAAGTGGTTGTTCTACGAAAAAGTAACCGTCTACCGTTAAGGGGAACCAGTAATCTTTTGACCGCTTTAACAGCTCTTTAGTGGAAATTTTTCGCAACTCATCAATGCTATGGGCTCCGCAAGCTTTTGCAAATTCCGCACCTATCTTCTCCGCATTTGCTAAGCTCACAGGCGGTTCGAACCCTAACACTGACCCACTTTGCCCGATAGCCCCTTGAAAAAGTCCTTTGGAAAGTGGTGAACACATTTGGGCAGAAACCGACATAGAACCCGCGGATTCCCCAGCAATGGTGATTTGACCCGGATTTCCTCCAAAAGCTGGAATATTGCGCTTCACCCAGCGTAGCGCTTCATTCTGATCCTGCAATCCATAGTTACCAGAACTTCCCCGTTTACTTTCTTTGGACAGGCTGGCATGCGCTAAGAATCCAAAAACACTTAACCTATAATTTATAGTAATAAAAACAACCCCTTTGCTCGCCATGCTCTCTCCATCATACCTCGGCTCTGATCCATCCCCGCTGGAAAACCCTCCTCCATGAAAATAGACCACTACTGGCAAGGACTTACCATCCGCTACCCGAGGTTTCCAGATATTTAGATACAGGCAATCTTCACTTTCTTCATCGCTTCTAAATACCATGTCATCATAAGCGTTGCGCTGAGGAGACCTGGAACCAAAAGCCACCGCGTCTTTTATTCCATTCCATTTCTTTTTAGGAACTGGTGAACGCCATCTGAGCTCACCAAGGGGGGCTTCAGCGTAAGGAATTCCCTTGAATGCCAGCACACTGCTGGACAAAATAGCGCCCCTGATTTTCCCTTCCTTAAGGGTGACCAAAGTTTCATCTTTCGCAATTTTAGTCTGAGCGAAAGCGTGACTCAATGAAAATAAGAGCAGCAACAGCGTAGTATATTTTTTTATTTTAATCATAATCACCATATATGGGTCGTTGAAGAGCTTTTATTTATAGTGTAAGAAAAAGACTGACCTCCCTCAACGACTTTGATAAGTTGTGGTTCAGTCGAATTATTAGAGACGATAAGCACCCTTTTTCCCTCCGGGGTTAAAAAAGCTACATTGCTAACCTTTGTGGTCAGAGTGCTCTCAATTCTTGATGATCCAAAAGGAATAAATTTGGATGCATGCGCAATGACATAATAGGCCAGGTTCCGCTCAACTTTATCTCCATCTATGGTTACCGCTCCCTGACATATTGAGCAGCCGCCATTATCTGTATGTGGGTTATATTCAGGATCCGCAGCGAGGTTCCAGAGAATCACATTTTTACTCCAGTTCCGTAAAGCACCGATGAGTATCCTTCCCACAGGATAAGCGGTATTGAAACCTCCATCTTTGCTTACAGCCATCATTTCTGTAAAATATATGTTTTTATTGGGAAACGCATCATGTACTTTGCCCATCGCAGAAGTCTGACCGGCATATAAATGAAATCCTGAACCATCAATGTAGCTTGCTGCTTCTCTGTCTGCCAAGATAGAAATGGGATATTCCGGGGCATCACAATTGTGGTCGTAAAGAACAATTTTAGTTTTTATACCTGCTCGTTTAAAGGCGGGTCCGAGATGATCGCGGATAAAACGAAGCGCTTCCTTAGCCAAAAACTGCATGCTGGGGGTATTGCCATCATTGAATGGTTCATTTTGAATGGTCACCGCGTCAATCGCAATTCCATGGCTTTTCATTGCTTGGATGTATTTCACAAAGTAACTGGCATAAGCGCTATAATACTTTTCCATTAATCTTCCACCCTGAACATTCTGGTTTGACTTCATCCACACCGGGGCGGACCATGGAGAACCCATGATTTTTATTTTTGGGGATATCGCTAAAATTTCCTTTAAAATTGGCACCACATCTTTTTCATCCTGCGATAAGGAAAAATGCTTTAACTCCGCATCAGTTTCCCCTGCTTTTAGGTCATCGTAAGAAAAGACATATTCATTCAGATCAGATGCCCCGATGCTCACCCGAAGATAGCTAATCCCCACCTGGCCCGGTCCATTTCCAAAAAGTTCATTTAAAAGCTTCTTCCTTTGCGGAGCGGACATGCGAATGAGGTGCTGCGCACTGCCGCCTGTCAGCGCAAAACCAAACCCGTCAACAGATTGATATTTTTTTTCGGCGTTGATGTTAATGATTTCCGTTTGCTCATTTCCGACCTCAAAATTATTCATTTTTGATAAAAGCATCGTTTTATCATTGCTGGTCTCCCAACCTTCGACTTTGAGTTGTGCCTGCAGCAAAAAGGGAAAAGTATTGATTAAAATTAGAAGGAGCGCGAGCTTGAACGCATAAATAGACTGGGGGTATCTGGGCATAAAGATATACTTGGTTTACACAAATTTAAGCCCCAGGTTATCTTTTTTTTAATAGGATTTTAACAATTTATAATGTTTTGAATTGATGGCCACCAATTTGATCAACAAATCTCAATCCCCTATACTAATCATTAAAACGATTATTCCTTTTGCAGGCTTTCCAGTTCCGGGATTTCCATGATAAGCCTTGACAATTAGTTCTCTATTAAGGCCGAGCTTAGATTGTTTCAGCTGGGATTACTTGTTAATATACACTCACCTTCAAGGGCCTAACTAAACTTTTCTCCTGCAATTGTGAATTTAGCAATTAGCCTGATGCGGTTATTATTTTTCTTACCTGTCAATAATCAAAATTAAGCTAGCGTTTGAAATCTATTAAGCAGCTCTAAACAGGCCCTGCTATTATGGTATGGGCATTTCCATAATCCGGCTTTGTCTTCTCCAGCCATCAAACTGCCATCTTCTTTTCTGCCCCAAAACCATTCGCCGTTGGTTTTATCAATGAGCTGAGTAGTGGTATAGTTCCAGATTTTATTGAAGTGCTGAAGAAATCTTTCATCCTTAGAAATCTGGAAAGCGTTATATAATCCTACTAAGGCTTCGGCCTGTACCCACCAGTGTTTTTCTGCAATCAGGTGATCGTTTTCTGGATTGAATTCATATACCATCGCATCTTTATCAATACCCTCTATCGCTGCCGTACTGATTTTAAGGGCTAACTGCTTAAATTCGGTAATGAGTTCAACCTCTTTTATCGCTTCAGCTGCTTCGAGCAATAACCAGGAAGCTTCAATATCGTGCCCGTAAGAAATAGCGCTGGATTTAGGCTCCCAGTATTCATTGAAAAATAGCCCTAAATGGCCATCAGGTTTTAAGATATGCCTGCGAAAAACCTCCAGCAGCTTAATGATCTGATGTTTAAGGCCTTCATCAGGCCACAAGGTATATAGCAAACTGTAGGCCTCCAGAATATGCAGATGGGTGTTCATTGTTTTTTTTTCATTTGCATCCTTATCACTCAGGCGCAGATCATCTAACTGCGTCCAGTCCCGGGCAAAAGCTTCAAAATATCCCAGCTCATTTTTATCATAACTATGTTTTTCGATATCTGCGTATAAGGATTTAGCGAGAGTTAAAACATTTTCATCACCACTGGCGCTAAAATAGGCGGCAAGGCCATAAATGGTAAATGCAATGGCATAGATTTGTTTTTTTTTATCTTTCGCGTTTCCCTTAAAATCAACTGTCCAGTATACCCCGCCAAAACTGTAATCAATGAAATGGTTTTTTATGTATAGGTAGCTCCGCTCAGCGACTTCTAAATCCTTCTTTGATCTGGTCCTTAAATAGGCGGCAGAAAAACTCCAGAGAATCCTTGCATTTAAAACTGAACCTTTATCAGCCCTAGAGATAATCTGCTCTGATTCATCAATCTGCCCGACAAAACCACCATACTCATTATCTATGCTGCGCTGTTTCCAGTAACGGAGTATGGCTTGTAGTTCGAACTCAATTTCTAAAGCGCTTGGAAGAGATATAGCTGGCATAATCTGAAAATTTTAATTTCGCTAAAACTAACTGGACTGAGCTGATAAAACTAATATTTTTTTAACATAAGCTGGTACTAATGCATTACGGCTACAGCGCTTGTACTATTTGAGCATTTTTTGATATTATTTTACCACTTTAAGTAAATCAAGTTGCAAAATTTTCCTAAAAAAGTTTAGCAGTATGCCTCTATACCCCTCATTTAAGATTTTCTCCAGATTTTAATCAAATTATCAGCTAAGCGTGGGAGCTAAACATGTAGTGTTTTTTTAACTATATTGCCCTCTATAACCAAATATGATATGTCTAAAAATGTAATTAGGGAAATCACCCCTTTGACGCCGAACGACTGTTTTACCATTTTTTCCAGAACTAAGCAAGAATTTGATTTCCCGCTGCACAACCATGAGGACATGGAGCTCAACTTAGTGCTCAATGCGGCCGGGGCGAAACGGATTGTGGGTGATCACATAGCTGAAATAGAGCAGCAGGAACTGGTGCTGGTAGGCTCTAATTTATCGCACGGCTGGTTTACTCATAATTGCGTAAGTGAGGACATCAGAGAGGTCACCATTCAATTTCATAAGGACTTATTGGATGAGAAGTTTTTAAAGCGCAACCAGCTCTCTTTCATTCGTAATATGTTTGAGCAAAGTAAGCGTGGTGTGCTTTTTTCTAAGGAAACTATTGAACGCATTTCCCCGCGTCTTTTGGCTTTGAGTAAGAAAAGCGGCTTTGACTCGATATTAGAGCTACTATCGATATTGCATGATCTCTCGATATCTAGGGACACCAAACTGCTTTCGGATTCCAGTTTTACTAAGGAAGATTATAATTATAATAGCAGAAGGATTGAAAAGGTATTTGAGTATATGAATAATAACTTCAATAGGCTTATCACCCTTTCTGAAGTAGCCAAGATAGCTAACATGCCAGAAGCATCCTTCAGCCGGTTTATTAAAAAACGTACCGGTTATAATTTTATTGATTCGCTGAACGAAATCAGGCTGGGACATGTCAGCAGAATGCTTATTGACACGACCCAGTCTGTAGCTGAAATTGCCTTTATTTGCGGCTTTAATAATATGGCCAACTTTAACCGTACCTTCAAAAGCAAAAAAGGCTGCACGCCAAAAGAGTTCCGAGAAAACTATGTTGGCAAGCGCGTATTTATCTGATTTAAAAGATTTTTTGCATAAAATTATGGAGCTGCTCGCGCCAGAATCTCCACTCATGCCCCCCTGAACTATCGTGAAATTCATGGTTGATTCCCTTCGTTTTTAGTTCATAATCTAGCGCCAGGTGTCCCTGGTATCTTGGATCCTCTTTACCGCAGGCGAGGTAAAGCAGGCTAATTTCTTTATTCAGTTTAGCTGGATTAGCAAAAGCGCCAGGCACCCGTTCATTGATATCAAATTTTGCATCACTCAACAACCCGGCACTAAATTCGCCAATGTAGCTGAATTTATCAGGGTTTTTGAGCCCAATTAAGTAAGCCTGCCCGCCACCCATGGAAAGCCCTGCGATGGCTCTGGATTTTTTATCCGCCCAGACACGGTAATTTTTCTCTACATATGGAATAACGTCCTTTAAAAGTTCCTGTTCCAACTGCTCAACCCCTTCTTTGCTGCTCCCTCCTGCCCAGCTACCGTCTGTGAGTCCGTTGGTCATCACAATAAGCATCGGTTTTGCTTTATTTTCAGCGAGAAGGTTTTCTAAAATTACATCCGCTTTCCCCGCGCTCTGGCTCCAGCTGGTTTCATTGTCTCCCCCACCGTGACGCAGGTACAAAACAGGAAAAATTTGCTTTGGATTTTTCTGGTATTCAGCAGGGAGAAAAATGCACATCCCTCTAGGTTTACCTAAAGCCGAAGACTGATATTTAATGGATTGCAAAATTCCGTGCGGGACGTTTTGAATCTCATCAAACCTTGCCTTATCACCAGGCACTTCCACGATACTCCCGTAGAGCTCAGTACCGGATTTTACAACCGGGTTTTTAGGGTCAAGGGTCTGAATTCCATCTACAGAAAACACATAGGAATAAATCCCAGGTTTTTGCGGGGCAATCTTAATTTCCCAATTTCCTGCAGTGTCTTTTTGCATCTCTACAGGCTTAATATCCCATTCACCAAAAAGCAGTTTAACCGATTTGGCAGATTTGGCTTTAAACCTGAAAACAATGCTTTTATCATTTTCCACCACCGGAGAATATGGTGGAGAGGCCGGACCCCACCATCCCTGAACGCTGTAAGTATTAGTAGGTTTTTGCGCCAGGATTGAGCAGGAAACTAGGCTTAAAAGAAGAAAGAGAATTTTTTTCATCATATTGTATATTTTACCAGCCATGCATCTCATCCAAAGAGATGATGTTTTCAGCTTTCATTAAAGCGTTTAATTGAGCAGGGGTATTGTGTGAGAATACTAATTCAGACCAGCCCATAAAAAAAGTCCATTTTGGCTGTTTTGCCATCACTTGCGCAGTAGGAAATACCTGACATTCACCAATGGCGATGGGCTTTTTGCCACCAGCTTTTACCATAATATCATACTTATGTTGACTGAATCCTGTCTTATCATCATAAATATCCAGCGCAGCAACGTCCCAGTAATCTTCACCGGGATTATAATCTACTGCATCTTTTTCCAGGGTTTTAAAATCCTGTATGTCCCATACCCAAATGAGGTTATCTAGCTTTTTGGTTTTGCTTAAGTAGTCGTGAGTCAGCTGATAGAGTTTTCTTGTACCCTCCGCACCAGGCCTGCCGCCCCACCAGAAAACACCCTGATTCATTTCATGCAAAGGTCTGAACAACACTTCCACATTTTTTTCTTTGAGTTGGCTTAGATATAAAGCGATCTCATCCATCATTGACTTCCACCTGGTATTTATCAAAGTTCCATCGGTCAAAAGCTCCTTCCACTGCTGATCAGTTAATTTACTCAAGACCCCTTGCTTATCCCAGCCGCATGGCTGCTCCAGCGCAGGATTACATGCGTGCCACATGATATTAACAAGACTTCCTTTCCTCCACTGCTCCGCAGCTTCATTTATCATCGTTTGTCTGTTTTGAATATTTTCAGACTGGAATAGAAAATCCCCGCTCCAAAGCCCAGGATATTTCCCGGTCGTGTTGAATACTTCCTGCGTCCATTTTTTTGGTTCTGCATTTGGCTCCCGGTTATGTATACCAGAAATGGTATATCTTCCCGATACCGAGTAAAGGTAATTCAGTGATTTAAACCGGGTGGGGCCTTTAGTCGTTTTTACGTTTTTCTTCCCATTCTGCGGAGCAAGATTTTGCGCGAAAGCGAAATGGCTAAAGGCAATCAGCATCACTAAAATTAAACAGGATCGGCTATTTTTCATATCTAAGGTTTCTTTAAAATGTAA
>Ga0247815_10000620_pt1 | contig 27771 bp, 28 predicted proteins | sample UWRJL194509B1_FD_181014 | JGI IMG/M metagenome (GOLD analysis project Ga0247815, IMG submission 181014) | Plant litter microbial communities from Arlington Agricultural Research Station in Wisconsin, United States - UWRJ-L194-509B-1 | ecosystem: Environmental > Terrestrial > Plant litter >...
CTTTACGGATCATTTCTGCAAAAATTTTACCCAACTCGGCTGTACTCATGGCACCGGCAAGTGTAACCATCATTTTTGCACCGTCCTGCAATTGCTTTTCATAAGCCTTTGCAGCATCTACAAGTGCCGCTGCATTAAAATGCAGGTAGTACTTCTCGATAAACTGGCTAATAGGTCCTTTATTCATTGTGTTCTTGTTTGTTGTTCTTTATTTTAAATTCAATCTGTGTTCTAACTATTTCTCTTCCTGTACAGTAGTAGTGTTGTATCCTAAAATACTAAGTACATCTTCTGCTTTTTGTTGTTCAGAGAATATCTCTGTAGCAAGAAATCCGTTCTCGTCCCTGTCTATAAGGATGTGTTTAGGCTGTGGTATAAGGCAGTGGTGCAAACCACCATATCCACCTATGGTTTCCTGGTAAGCGCCGGTATTAAAGAAGCCAATGTATAACGGCTTATCGCGGTTATATTTAGGTAAATATATTGCATTTAAGTTTTGTTCAGAGTTGTAATAATCATCGCTGTCGCACGTCATACCGCCAAGCAGTACACGCTCATACTGGTCATTCCACCTGTTAATGGCAAGCATAATAAAACGCTTGTTGATAGCCCAGGTATCCGGCAGGGTAGTTATGAAAGAAGAATCTATCATGTTCCATTTTTCCCTGTCATTTTGTTGTTTTTGATACAGTACCTGATAAATGGCGCCGGCACTTTCGCCTACGGTAAACGAACCAAACTCAGTAAATATATTAGGTACGGGAACATCGGCTTCTTCGCACGTTTTTTTAATCTGGTTAGTAATTTCGTCTATCATGTACTGATAGTCGTATTCAAAATGAAGCGAATTTTTGATTGGGAAACCACCGCCTATGTTTAGACTGTCCAGTGTAGGGCATTCTTTTTTAAGGTTAACATATACCTTTAAACACTTAGAAAGCTCGTTCCAGTAGTAAGAGGTATCCCTTATACCTGTATTAATAAAAAAGTGAAGCATTTTTAGCTCTACATTTTTATTTTCATGAATTTGTTTGCGGTAAAAAGGCAAAATATTTTTGTAGCCAATACCAAGGCGAGAAGTATAAAATTCAAACTTAGGCTCTTCCTCGGCAGCAATACGAATACCTATTTTAAACTTACCGTTTATTTGTTCCTGTAACAGGTCCAGCTCTTCGTAGTTGTCAATAATTGGAATGGTTTGCTTATGGCCATTGTTCATTAACCTTGCAATATTTGTTATGTACTGGTCTCTTTTAAAACCGTTGCAAATAACATAGGTATTCTTGTTTATCTTGCCACTTTCAAGTAATTTCTCAACAATATTAATATCAAAAGCTGCCGAAGTTTCTATGTGAATATTGTTTTTAAAAGCCTCATTCATAATGTATTCAAAGTGAGAGCTTTTTGTACAATAGCAATAGTAATATTTACCATCGTACTTGTTTTTTTCCATGGCATTCCTAAACCATTCTTTTGCTTTACGAATGTTGCTGGAAATTTGCGGCAGGTACGTAAATTTTAGTGGTGTACCGTACTGCTCTACAAGTTTCATTAGGTCTATGTTATGAAATTGCAGGTTATCTTTGTTTAACGTAAATTCTTCCTGAGGAAAGTAAAACGTTTGGTTTATAAGGTCAAAATATCTTGTGTTCATTTTATGAAATTTGGGGAAAAGTGATTATAAAAATAAGAAATATCCTAATGGTACAACCATTTTCAAACCCTTAAATTAGCATATCGTATCTGTAACTCGTCGTGGTAGTTATTAATACTGTATAAATCCGTTGCAGAATGCACTATCCTGTTAGCAGGAAGCAGCACGTTTACACCGGCTAAAGCCCTGTATTTATTAACCACGCTTGTAAGGCAAAATACCTGTTGTTTTAATTTCATCCCGGCAAATGTAAAAAATAATAATGCGTATTTAAAAACAAATGTCTTAAAAAATTGTTAGTTTTGATAGTCGACAAAAGCGTTGAATATCAATTGGTTCTCAGCCACCTTGTTGATAACTGCGTGGCCAATGCGCTCCAACAGTACAAATTGTACCTTCCCGGCCTCATTTTTTTTATCATGTATTAATAATCCTATAACAATGTCTATATCCTGTGGGGTAAATTCAACTTTAGGGAATATAGAATGTATAACCTCTTTTATCTCAATATATTCGGCTTGTGGCAACAAGTTTTGCGCTACTGATAGGTGTGCTTCCAGTATCATGCCTATGGCAATGGCCTCACCGTGCAACAGTGTGGTTTTATCAGGGCTTTCTAAAAAATAAGATTCGATAGCATGCCCAAGCGTATGTCCAAAGTTTAATATTTTGCGCAGTCCTTTTTCAGTAGGGTCCTGCATTACCACCTCATTCTTTATTTGAACCGACCTGTAAATAAGACTATCTAAATCATTTGTGGTTAAACCGTCAAGGTTGCTAAATTGCACCCAATACTTTTCATCTTCAATTAACCCATGCTTAAGCATTTCGGCAAGTCCCGATCGCATTTCTGCAGCGGGAAGTGTTTCTAAATACTGACTGTCTATTAAAACGGCAACAGGGTTGTTGATAACACCTATCTGGTTTTTAAGCACACCCAGGTCTACACCTGTTTTACCACCTACAGATGCATCTACCATGGCAAGCAGGGTAGTGGGCACATTAATAAAATCCATACCGCGTTTAAAGGTAGATGCTGCAAATCCGCCCAGATCAGTCACTACGCCGCCGCCCACATTTATCACGAGGCTCTTACGGTCGGCACCCATATCGGTAAGCGCATGCCATACCTGTATGCAGGTTTCTATGGTTTTATTAATCTCGCCGGCATCAAATTCTATAATTTCTATAGGCAGCTCTGTAGCCAGCTGTGCCAAAAAATTAGGCAGGCAGTGCTGGGATGTATTTTCGTCGGCAATTATAAATATATTGCTGTAGCTGCCCGGTGCTAATAATGCCTGTAGGTAACTGTAACAATCATCGTTAAAATATATGTTGTAGCCGGAGCTGGTAATGTGCTGCATGGTTTTGTATTAAAGAAATGGCAAAATAAGCTAAAAATCGCTTTATATTCTTGAACAGTATTTATATTTGCATAAATTTTTTTAAAGTAATGGAAAAGATCTTCAATAATACCGCTGCTGCTTTTGCACTTAAAAGTGATACCGAACTGGACAGGGCGTATTTCCTGTTTAAAATGATAGCGTCTGAACCTTTAGTACGTATAGGGACAGCAGTGACAAATTTTGCCCTTAAGGCGCATTTGCCGGTAGAAGGGCTTATTCGTGCTACGGTTTTCGACCATTTTTGTGGAGGCACTACCGAAGAGGACTGCCTGCCTGTGGTAGAAAAGATGTTTACCAAGGGTGTATCGTCTGTGCTTGATTATTCTGTAGAGGCTAAAGAAGATGAGGCTGAATTTGATAAAGCGCTGGAGAAAACCCTTAAAACCATTACGTTTGCTAAAGAAATTAATGCTATTCCCTTTGCCGTTTTTAAGCCTACGGGTTTTGGGCGTTTTGATTTGTATGTAAAGCTGGGCGAAGGCAAAACACTTAACCTTGAGGAGGCTGCCGAATGGAACCGCGTGCTTAACCGCTTTGAAATTGTTTGTAAGGCTGCCCATGATAATGATGTGGCCTTGCTTATTGATGCCGAAGAAAGCTGGATGCAGGACGCCGCCGATGACCTGGTAGCCGACCTTATGGCAAAATATAACAAAGAGAAACCTATTGTTTTTAACACTCTGCAAATGTACCGCCATGACAGGATGAATTATTTGAGAAAGTTACACACGCTTGCACAGGAACAAGGCTTTTATATAGGTATGAAAATTGTGCGCGGCGCTTATATGGAAAAAGAAAATAAGCGTGCTGCCGAAATGGGTTACCCGTCGCCAATATGCATCTCTAAAGAAGCTACAGATATTAATTATGATGATGCTATTGCTTATATGACAGGGCATATTGATAAAATGGCCATTTTTGCAGGTACACATAACGAAGAAAGCTCCTATAAATTAATGAAGCTCATGAAACAGAACGGCCTTGATAAAAACGATAACCGCGTTTGGTTTGGGCAGCTGTATGGTATGAGCGATAATATAAGTTATAACCTTGCGGAGAATGGCTATAATGTTGCTAAATACCTTCCGTTTGGGCCGGTGCGCGATGTTATGCCGTACCTTATTCGTCGTGCTGAAGAAAATACCTCGGTTTCGGGGCAAACAAGCCGCGAGCTTAATTTACTTGCTACAGAGCGTAAAAGAAGAAAACTGGAGGAGTAATAAATTTGCATGTAGCATTTCTATTGCTGTCATTGCGAGGCACGAAGCAATCTAATCATTTGCATACTAATTGAATGCGGATGAAAGCAAAAGGATTTACAGGCCTGAATTGGCCCGTTTGAGTGTAGCTGGTTCCTCTCTTGAGAGGGGTAAGGGGGTATTTATTATGTAACAATTATAATTTACTTATAACAGTATTATAGCTAAGAAATTATCTTAGCAACCCATTAGTTAAGCCTTTATTGCTACAACACACCCCCGCCCCTCTCAAGAGGGGAGCCAGCTACACTCAGCCGTAAAAAAACCGCACAAATTATTTTTCAGTTGCGTTTTCAGCGTTCTATAAGCGAAAAGCTAAATCTTTCCATACAACCACTCAGCGAAATCATCAACAGTGTAAAACAATTCATCAGGATGTAGGGCAATCAGTTTTGCAGGTTCGGCGGTTTCTGCCCAGGCAGCGGCGATAATGTGGATGCCTGCTTCACGGCAGGCGGTAATATCGCTTGGTGCATCGCCCACGTAAATAACTTCATCTTTATCAAGATCCTCCCATTTATTAAGAATGGCCTTAATTCCCTGCGGTTTGCTTGGTCCTGTGCGAATTCCGGTCTCTAACAGTTCGAAGTATTTAGTAATGCCAAAACGTTGCAGCGAAATATCGGCACTGGCTTTGCCTTTTCCGGTAACCATAGCGGTACGGATACCATTACTTTTCAGGGTTTCCAGTATTTGAGGCATACCCTCAAAAACCGCAGGGCACATATCGTGCAGGGCAGTGTATTGGGTTATGTAATCGGCTACGCCTTTGTCGTAAAAATCAGGGGCAAGGGCTTCAATAGTTCCTTCTTCTGATGGTCCAAAGGTGGCGATGATCTCTTCGTCAGATACTTCTCTATTTATCAGCGGCTCAATTGATTTTCTAAAGGCACTAATGCACAACGGTAAGGTATTGGCTAATGTTCCATCAAGATCGAAGATTACGGCTTTTATTTTTTGCATTGTTATATATTGTTTCCGGTAGACACGCATTTGATGCGGCTCCCAAAATTTGAATTATTAAAAGACGCATTCAATGCGTCACTACGCACTACACCCCCTTAATCGCCTCAAAAGTCTGCGAAGCAATATCCTCGGCATCGGTAAGCATTTCATCGCCTATAGAGGACGTCATTTTATACCCCAGCCCAGCGGCAATGGCCTGGCCTACAAAGGGTATCCATTTTGATATCTCTTTTTTGGCAAACCCCATACCTGCTTTTTTTAGCAGCAGCATAATAGCTTCGCGGCCAATGTATTTTGAGGCAAACTGCACCGCTTTAGCCACAATAACTTTCGATTTGTTATCGCCCAGCAGAGTAGAACTGTAGTGTATCTGTTCTTTTTTAAGACCGTAAATTTCCTGTATATCGGTGCTCATTTTATAGAGTAGCCCAAGATCTACCGATATGTCAAGTCCCGGAATAGGGTTTAACCCATTCGCTGCCGAAAGCGCTGCATAGCGCGAAATAAGCTTTGTAGAGAGGTCGCGCTTTTCTTTAAGCAGGTTGTGGCTAATCACGTTAACATCGGCAATAAAACGCTCGCGCTTTATGCTGTTAAGACTGTTAGATATATCGTCGAGCAGTTTATTAAGGTCGTAACGGGTAGGGTAGTCGGCAGAGGTAAGATAGATGCCTTTTACATTATAATTCTCAAGGCTTTTCTTCAGGTCGGCATAAATGCTGTTATATGTTTCCTCTTCGGTAATGCCTCGTTTAAGTGCCCGGTCTATAGAAAAATCGAGCTTGGTACGCACCGGGAATACCGGGATTTTAAGCTTCGAAATTTCGGTAATCAGGTACAGGTCGTCTTCAAAAAAACGGTCGGAAGTAACAAGGATTACACAGTCAAAATTCTTAATACCCATAGTTTCAATATAGGTATCCATAGGGAAATTAATAGTAGAGCTTCCGGGCAGGTCATAAAATAGCAATCCCTTATGTTCTATAGGCTCGCTGATTTTCATAGTGGTTTCTATCTCGCCTACGGCAGATACTTCTTCGCCCACAATAGCATTTATAAGCGATGACTTTCCTGTGCCACTACGGCCTATGATGCCGCATTTAACCTTTGCATTTTTAAAATTTTCCAAATCCTGTTTACATTGTTCTAACGCCTGCGTTATATTACCGTTGCCTATGTTCATTGAGTTTTATACTTGTTAAATCAAATATAGCAATCATTAGGTTAAAGGTTTCTTAAATGCAGGGACAATGTTTTACGACTCACTTACATTTAATTACAACTGGCTTTTTTCAGGGTACTTTATTAAGTGCAGATACAATTTGTACAAAAAATAAAACAGTACAATAAGTAAAATAAAAATAAGAAGGTCTAAAAGTAGCATTTGCATAAAACTGTCGTGTTGGGTAATTTCTGTTTCCATAGTTTTAATTTTTAGGGGCATTAATACTATGTAGCTAATTTACGGTTTACCTCAATACCAAAAAATACCCATTAATAGGGATTTTTTGTTTTTCTAAAACGATGTAATTTTTTTTAATTTATTGAATTTCAATTATATAATATTTATGATTTTTTTCTTACTTTTTTATCACTAAATGGTGTGTAAGTTATTTATGCTGAACTATTTTTGATACTAAAGTATGCCGCTGTATTAAATTAGTTTAATACTGTTTATTAAATTTCTTACATTTGATTTTTATACCACCCTTTGTTTATGAAGCAATTATTTACCTGCCTCTTTATTTCTATATGCCTGTCATTACAGGCACAGCTTAAAAGCCCTGCCGATTTTTTACCGTCTTACGGTAAACAGGTTACTTACCATTACCAGGTCGAAAATTACTTTAACTACCTGGTACAAAATTCGGGTTACATACAACATAAACCTTATGGGCAAACTAATGAGGAGCGCGGCCTGAACGCCTATTATATTTCTACCCCCGAAAATTTGAAGGATTTGGAAAACATCCGCCAGAACAATCTATACAACATTGGCATGGGGCCAAAGCCAGCCGTTGCTATTGATAAGGTTATAGTATGGCTTAGCTTTAATGTGCACGGTAATGAACCTGCCGGTACAGAGAGTGCTATGAATATTGCTTACGAGCTTATAAATCCTGCCAATACTGCCACTAAAAAATGGTTGCAAAATACCATAGTAATACTGGACCCATGTGTTAACCCCGACGGTTTTTCGCATTACGGTAACTGGCTGCGAAGCATTAGCGGCAAAGAACCCCACACTGGCACTACCGACCGCGAACACATGGAACCCTGGCCGGGAGGCCGCGAAAACCATTATGCATACGACCTTAATCGCGACTGGGCCTGGCAGGTGCAAACCGAAACCCAGCAGCGTATGGTACTTTATAATGAGTGGATGCCCATGGTGCATGTAGATGTGCACGAAATGGGTTTTAACGAGCCATATTTTTTTCCACCGCCGGCAGAGCCTATGCACGATTACATTACACAGGCACAAAAAGATTTTTACAGTGCAATAGGCGAAATGACTGCTAAAAAGTTTGATGCCAACGGTTGGAGCTACTTTACCCGTGAGGTGTATGATCTGTTTTATCCCAGTTATGGCGATACCTACCCATCATTTAACGGAGCGGTGGGTATGACGTATGAACAGGGCGGTATTGGGGCAGGACGGGCAGTACAAACGCGAAATGGCGGCATACTAACGCTTCAGGACAGAATAGACCACCATACTACAGCCGTACTTACTGCGGTAGAAACGGCATCATGGCAAAAAGATAAACTGGTTAAAAATTTTAGGGCTTACTTTAAAGATAGCCACGAAAATCCTAAAGGCACTTACAGGACTTACATTGTTAAAAATAACGGCAAGACCGAAGAACTGGCTAAGCTTCTTACACGAAACAAAATACAATATGCCTTTGTCGATGAAACTAAAAAACTCTCAGGTTACCATTACCAAAGCGATAAAGACAAAGATTTTGTGTTAGAACCTAACGACCTTATCATAAGCATTAATCAGCCTAAGGCATTGCTTACACAGGTGCTGTTTGAGCCGCAACAGCATTTAAGCGATAGCCTTTCTTACGATATTACTGCGTGGGCGCTACCGCATGCTTATGGTATAAACAGTTATGCGCTTAAACGCGACCTTTTGGTTAAAACTAAAACAGAAGTAACTTACAAAGGTAAGTTTGAATATGACAGGGTGTATGCCTATTACATTCCGTGGAATGGGCGGGCATCGGCTAGGATACTGGCACAGCTGCACAAAAATAACATAAAAGTACGATCTGCCCGTAAAGCAGCGTTGTACAGAGGCATAAAAGTAAACCCCGGCGACCTTGTGGTTTTAAAAGGAGATAACAGCCAGCTCACCGAATTTAAACAGGCTATGACCGTACTGCTGGAAAGCAAGCGCGACTATGAGGTTATAGAAAGTGGGTTTGCCATTAATGGGTCAGATCTTGGCGGGGAATCCTATCCGTTGCTTGAAGAGCCTAAAGTGCTGTTAGTGGCAGGTAAAGATGTAAATAGTACCGATTTTGGGCAGGCATGGTTTTATATGGACGAGATTATAGATTATCCGGTAAGTATAGTAGAACTGCAAAATTTTAGTAATGTAAAATTGGCAGATTTTAATACCCTTATACTACCCGACGGATGGTATTCCTTATCGGAACCGGAAAAAGTAAAGATAGATACCTTTATAACTGATGGCGGTAAAGTTATAGCCATGGGCGGGGCTCTTAACCTCTTTTATGACAGGCCGGGATACAGCCTTACCAAATATGCGACCGATGCTGCCCGCAATGCAGCAAAGGATAAAGAAGAGGTCGAAGAGCTTAATGCGCGTTATTATAACTACGAGAGTTTTTTAAGACGCGGAATATCATCTGTAGTTACAGGTGCTATTATAGAAAATACTATAGATAAAACCCATCCGCTTAATTATGGACTGGGCGATACCTATTTTAGCCTTAAAATAAGCGATGCCCGTTACCAGTTGCTTAAGGGAGCTGTAAATACGGCTTATATTCCTACAGGTTTTAAAAGCTTCGGGTTTATTGGGCACAGCCTTAAAAAAAACCTTGCCAATACCGTTACTTTTGCCGTAGAGCAAAAAGGGCAGGGGAAAATAGTTTATATGGTAGATAACCCTCTATTTCGTGGGTTTTGGGAAAATGGGAATCTATTGTTTAGCAATGCTTTATTTTTGGTAGATTGATTGGTCTCAAAAATAGTTTAAACTATGCACATTGTTGCATTTAGCTTTCAGCTTCTAAAAAGTTTGAGACACGAATACCACAAATTTCCACCAATTTATTTCGTGAGAATTAGTCAAATTAGTGTCTGTTTTTAACACATGAGTGCATACTTTCAGTCTGCTTCTCAAACCTATGGACTTTCAGTCCATAGTAGTTTAGTTTCGAGTTCAATACTAAAAAATATATTTAGAGGTTATTATATTAAAATACCAAAGTATGAAATTTGCAATGCTGACCCTTTTTGCTATGCTTGCTGTAAGCTGTAGTGATAATGACGATAACTCCGGAAATAGCGGGAACGAATCAGGCCGTAATTTTAAGCAGGACATGCGCAATTATGTAATAGGCATAAGCCAGACTGCTAAGGCTTTAAACCCTAATTTTGCCATTATTCCGCAAAACGGTATTGAGTTAGTTACCACTAATGGAGAAGATGACGGCACTCCTGATACTGCTTACCTTACCGCTATAGATGGTAATGGGCAGGAAGACCTGTTTTATGGTTATGATAATGATGATCAAGCCACTAATGCCGAAGATACTGCTTACCTGCGTACCTTACTTAACATATCTAAAAATGCAGGCAATACCATTTTAGTTACCGATTATACATCGACAGCTTCTAAAATTACAGATTCTTATTCTAAAAATGCTGCTGCAGGGTATGTGTCTTTTGCAGCTACGCATCGCAGCCTCGATAATATTCCGGCAGGTACACCCCGCAATGTTAATTCAGATAATATTACATCGTTAAGCCAGGCAAAGAACTTTTTATACCTTATAAACCCTGAAGGTTATTCCTCTAAAGCAGCTTTTATAAATGCCGTTACAGCTACAAATTATGATGCTGTTATAATGGATTTGTTTTTAGAAAACGAACAGTTTACAGCTGCCGAAATTGCGCAACTGCGCAATAAGGCTAATGGTGGTAAACGTTTGGTTATTTGCTATATGAGTATTGGCGAGGCCGAAGATTACCGTTACTACTGGCAGGATAGCTGGGCAAACAATAGGCCAGAGTGGATTGCTGCCGAAAACCCCGACTGGCCGGGCAACTATAAAGTAAAATACTGGAATGAAGAATGGCAGGGCATTATTTATAAAAATACAGATTCGTACCTTAGCAAAATAACCACTGCCGGGTTTGATGGTGTGTACCTTGATATTATTGATGCTTTTGAGTATTTTGAAAATTAACAAATGGAAAAATTCAGGACTAACGGTTTTTATGTTCTTACGCTTTTTGGCTTTATGGCCTTTACCACGCCGTTTATAAAATATCCGTCATCGGTAACCATTACAGATGCAAATCCGCTTTACATACACTATGAAAAACTTAGCGGTATAGATATGGTGTGGGAATCTATTGCGGTATTTTTAAATCCTGCCGATAAGCTATACCAGGATAGTGGTATAGTATCTGGTATTGTAGCCCTACTTATTGCAGTTATGCTTATAGTACAGTTTGCAGGAGTAATTTTTAAAAAGAAAGGCCTTATTTTTTATTCGGCTATATTGCTGTTTGCAGCATTTTTAGTCAACCTTATGCTACTGGCAAAAGAAGGTTTTGTAACCTTAAGGTGGGGCTATTTTTTGTACTTAGCTATACAGGCTGTGATTATAATGCTGATTCCAATAACGGTAAAAAAGCGGGATGCAGATACAGTTAAATAACACTATAGAATGCTTAGAAATATTTTAGAAAAGTACTATCATTTTGCAGCTATCGTTATACCTGTAAGCCTTGTGTTCCCATGGTTAAAGGTGGAACATATTATCATGACTGAAGCTATTGGTACAGAAAATTCAGTAAGTATTTCTTATACCTATCCCAGTTTTTTTAATATATTATTTGAAGGTGCGGCAGATGTTCTTAAAGGGAGATTATCAGTGATAGTAGCAGTCATGGCTGCTCTTTTCTGCATTTTCTTTGGCTTATTGGTTTTACAGGTAATAGCAGCTGTACAGAAAACGTTTAAGATTATCTACTCTTCAGCTTTTGCGTTATTTATATTGGCACTGCTGTTGTTACTATTTATAGTTTTTAATAGTAATATTGTTATGTACATTGGTTATTACTTATTTTTGATGATACAAACAGCACTAATTCTATTTAGTTATAAACCCCAAATTCATGCAGCAGATACAACTCGTTAAAGGAGATATTACCAAACAACAAACCGATGCTATTGTTAATGCAGCCAACTCGTCGTTGCTTGGCGGTGGAGGAGTAGACGGGGCAATACACAGTGCTGCCGGCAGTGCTTTATTAGATGCCTGCGTTGTTGCCATTCGTAACCGTCAGGGTGGCTGTAAAACGGGCGAGGCAGTTATAACTATAGGTGGTAATTTACCCTCTAAATATGTTATACATACCGTAGGCCCTGTGTGGAATGGCGATAAGGCAGAAAAAGAGCGGCTGTTGGCAAATTCTTATTTTAACAGTCTGAAAATTGCTGTAGAAAACGGAATTGAAAGTATTTCTTTCCCTAACATTAGCACCGGTATCTATCATTTCCCCAAAGATAAGGCTGCAGCCATAGCAGTCGCTACCGTAAAAGATTTTCTCAAAGAAAATAGTAGTATTAAACAAGTTGTTTTTGTTTGCTTTGATGATGAGAATTATGCGCTGTACGATGAGTTGCTGAGGTAGCAAGTACCTAATGTGAGCTCTGATGGAGCGGCATAAATTACGCAAATCTGCAATTGGTATTTCAGATCCCGCTCCGCCGAAGCTCGGGAGTATAATATGTTGCATCAGGCTATAAACATGCCGTTCTTCCGTAACTCATGCTTCTGCCTTTTACTTAGATATTTCGAGTATCAGAAACCAAATCATCTAAAACCAAATCATCCACTTTACATTACATAATACGATTCCGGTTTAAGAGGTTCCGGTACATCCTTTTCGTTTAGCAGTTGCTTAATATTTATCTCTATGGTACGGGCTATCTGAGTCATTGAAGTATCTGTAGGGCGGTTGCGGAAAGGATCCTGCATGTGGTAAGCCGTTTTTTCGAGAAGGAAAAACACTAATGAAACAATCATAAGCAACGGAATTTCGTACGCCAGCATCACATTTTTTAACCCTACCGAAAGGATAATGACAAACAGGTAAATGGTAAAGTGCAGGTACAGGCGGTAGGTAGTAGGGAATACCGTATTATTAATACGTTCTGCCATACCCATACTGTCAGAAAATTTTACGCAGGTAGTGTTTATCTGGGCATGCAGGTAATCGCTTATTGCACCTTTTTTATGTATCTCTTTTACCTGTAAAACATTAAGTTGTAATATCCCCAAATGTTTGTTAGAATGGTGTTTTAAAGCTTCCATGTCAGTATCAGATAGAAACGTATCACAATTTTCTAAAGGCGGCAGCCCGCGCAAAGCCTGTCCTAATGAATAGCACCATGCTATCTGCCGATAAGCCATAACCTTTATTTCGGCAGGGGCATTGTCGCCGGTAATAAATGCCTGAAGCTGTAGCACAAAACTGCGCGAATCGTTAACTATGGCACCCCACACTTTGCGGGCTTCCCACCAGCGGTCGTAACTCTGGCTCATTTTAAATGATAGCAGTACAGATATTGCTGTGCCCAGAAATGTGGCTATAGTAAGCGGCATGGCTGGCAGGTAGGTAAAGAACTTTTCGGTTAAAAAATGAATGATAATTCCCAGTGCAAACACAATGAGCATTTCGTATTTTACCTTAAAAAAAATGTACGAAAAAGGCAGCCTTTTATCTATAAGCATAAATGGTGTTTTACTAAATTATTAAGTATGCATTAAAAGTAAACATTGTATATAATTATGGCAAGCCATTGGGAAAAGTATATGTATTTTTTATAAAATTTTTCACACAAATGTAGCAAACTATCTATAAATTTATAAAAATATTTATTAATGCGTTATTAAATATTTGGCATATAATTAATACGCTCCTATATGGTAATTTCAGGATAAGTAAGTAACTTAGGAGAACGGAAAAACGCCTATAATCATTACAAAATAATATTGCCATGGAATACTCATTTAACAACCAGAAAAGGGACGAGGCCTTAAATGCATTGTCTTATGAAAAGGCTGCCGCCGAAATTGAGAATGAAACAAAACAAACCGAAGAGGTTTCCTGCAGCCTGCAGCTTAAAAATCTTTTAATTACAAACTTAAAACTGCTAAAGTTTAATGATATAAGTGCTATACTTTTATTTTAACCAGATTAGTAAAGTCACAAGTGGCAAAGTAGCTAAGTTGAAGCTATAAACTTTGAATCTTTGCGGCTTAGTTACTTTGCAACCTCCACAATAAAACACGAACCAAAAATATATAAGCTATGAGTAACGACAATAAAAAAAATAACGAAGACGGATTGCCAGAAAATAATACCGAACACCTTAAAGCAAAGCACCACGCTAAACACCCGCTTACCGAAAAGCATGAACAGGATGCCGAACCGGAAGATACCGATAAATACCTTGCTTTAGAGCAACCCGGTGTAGAATATACCGAAGAGGTAGACAATACAAGAAATTCTGACCAGTTAGATTATAATAACCCGGGGCAAAGTGAGGAGTGGAGCGAAGAAGGCGGTAATAGTAAAAACTCTGATGCCTTTAATCAGGATGATTATATTCTTGATGATAACATAGACCTTGATGAAGATGAAAATCAATCGATATCCAGCGATGATGAAGATTTTGAAGAAAGTAACGAGCGTTACACCACCGAATAAATACTTTTATAAAACATATACAACATCCCCAATACGATAAAAAGTACTGGGGATTTTTCTTAAAAATTATACCTATGACAGGGAATTCTAAAATTGCTATTTATGGTGCAATGGCGGCTAATGTGGCTATTGCCATTGTAAAATTTGTGGCAGCATCTATAACAGGAAGTTCGGCAATGATGAGCGAAGGTATACACAGCGCGGTAGATACCGGTAACTCTTTGCTGTTACTGCTTGGTATGAAACGCAGCCAGCGCCCGCCCGACAGGGGGCACCCTTTTGGGCACGGTAAAGAAATCTACTTTTGGTCGCTAATCGTAGCTATACTGGTGTTTTCGCTGGGTGGGGGTATGTCGGTTTACGAAGGTATAAGCCACATACAGCATCCGGAGCCTATAAAAGACCCGTTCTGGAATTATGTGGTGTTGCTATCAAGTATGGTTTTTGAAGGTGCATCGCTCATTTATGCCATACGCGAGTTCAATAAAACCAAAGGAAAAAAAGGCTTTTGGGCAGAGGTCAGTATGAGTAAAGACCCAAGCCTTTTTGCCGTAATTTATGAAGAAAGTGCTGCCATAACCGGGCTTGTTATTGCGCTTACCGGTGTCTTTTTAGGACATTACTTTAATAATCCCATATATGATGCCGTTGCATCTATGCTTATAGGTGTAGTGCTTATTTTTGTTGCAATAAATATGGTTAAGGAAAGCCGGGGCCTCTTGGTAGGCGAAAGCGCCGACTGGGGTATTGTTAAAGGTATTTACGATCTTGTTAATGCCAATCCAAAGGTAAAAACATTGTATTATCCGCTTACCATGCACCTGGCACCTAACGAAGTATTGCTTGCGCTTGATGTAGAGTTTGATAAGGTTATGACCGTAAATGAGCTCTTTAGTACCATTGCCAAACTGGAGGACCAGATTAAAAAAGCCTATCCCGATGTAAAGAAAATATATATTGAAGCCAAAAATTTTGAGGGCAGGGATAAGCCGTGGCTTAATCAGGAAGATGCAATAGATTAAAGTAGATTATTAGATGTTAGATGTTAGATTGCCGGATTTTTAGAAAGTACATTTTCAGCTTTGTAATTTGAGATTTGTCTTTTGGAAATTAAATTACCGGAATATAAATATCAAACTGTGCGCCATTGCCCACCTGGCCGGCGGCAGTAATAATACCGTTGTGGTTGTCTACTATTTTTTTTACTATGGCAAGGCCTATACCCGTACCTTCAAAACGGGTACGGTCATGCAGGCGCTGAAAAACCTCAAATATCTTATCGCTGTATTGCTGGTCAAAACCAATACCGTTATCGGCAATGCTAATGTGGCAATAGTCAATATCCTGGTTAAGCTTAGGAATATTAAAAGTAGCACCTGTAGCTATCCTGCTGGTTATTTTTATAATAAGAGGGCACTCTTTATTTTTAAATTTTAGTGCGTTGCCTATAAGGTTGTACAGCAATTGCCTAAACTGAAATGGTATAATATCTGCCCGGCACATTTCGGCAGCCTCGATGGTGGCATGCGTCTTTTCTATATCTTCATTCAGGTCCAGCAATACTTCGTCAAGAATAGTGTTCAGGTCGGTATTTTCAAGTTTACCATCTGCAACATTAGTGCGGGAATAGGCAAGAAGGTCGTTTATAAGTGTTTGCATGCGTTTTGCAGCATCCTGCATACGCTTAAAATAGTCCTGGCCTTTAACAGATAAATTAGCTTTCTCAGTATCAATAAGTATAGAGCTTATTGTCTGAATTTTTCGCAGCGGTTCCTGCAGGTCATGGCTGGATATGTAAGCAAACGATTCCAGCTCTTTATTTAGCTTTACTAACGATTTATTGTTTTCTATCAGTTCTGTAGTACGGTCTTTAACCTGTTTTTCCAGTTTATCTTTAAATGCCATTTCCTGTTCCAGTTTAACCTCGTTTTCCTGGGCGGAATATAAAGCATCAAGGTGAAATGAAATAAGGTCTGCAAAGAGGCTAAACATTCCGGTTACTGCAGGCGAGCTCACAATATGCGGGTCAGGGTCTATGGCGCACAGGGTTCCGAAGAAAGTGCCATCTCGGCGCATTATAGGCACAGATATATAACTCTGAAAACCGTATTGCTTAGGTGTGTGGTGGTCGTAAAATTGCGGGTCCTCGTCTACATGGTCTATAGTAACCGCCATTTCGTTTTGCCGAATCTCGTTACAAATAGTGGTTTTAATTTCGAGCTCATCGCCTGGTTTAAGGCCAAAACCTATATCATCGCGCACGCTGCAGGTAACCCAATGCTCATCTGTAACGCGGGCAACGGCTGTAAAACCCATACCCGTAGTTTGGCAAATAACATTAAGGATAGTAGGTATAATGGGAATTTGCCCTATATCACTGATATCTTTCGAAAAATCCTCCTTTATAGCTTCCATTATTTATCCATAATATTTTAATCTATAAATTTATATATTTTTCCTGATAATTTATTAAAATCAGCACAGTTTGTAACTTTTTTATTCTGATGTTATGTCTTTGTCATATTAGTATTACGTGTAATCTATTGCTAATAACATTTTACCCATTGCTAATTGATTATTATCTATTGCAAATTGCCTATTTGAAACGCCCTTTAACGATAACCTCGAACCTTTGTCGACACATTACGCATTTAACACAATTTTGTAAATTTTGTGTATTATTTTGTGGTTAAGTTTATTATCTAATTAAGTACATTTACTTATTACCGCATTATAACCTGTTCATAAAACCCTTACACTATGAAAAGGAATGGAGATATAATTATTATAGAAGACGATCCTGATGACTGGGAAATGCTTCTTGAAGCATTTGGCGAAGTGATTGATGAAAATAAATTTAAAAACCGCGTACTTATTTTTGAAGACAGTACCATGGTTGTAGACTACCTGCAGGAAAGCAAAGCCGAAATTTTTATGATTCTTAGCGATGTAAATATGCCGCACCTTAACGGGTTTGAGCTTCGCGAAAGCATATATAAAATCCCGTCGTTGTGCAAACGCTGCATGCCCTACATTTTTATAACTACCGGTATTACAAAAGAACATGTTACCAAAGCTTTTGAATTGCCTCTACATGGTTTTTTTGAAAAACCAAGCAGTTTTCCCGACTATAAAAAACTAATTTCTGATATTATTTTGTATTGGAAAGTATGCCTTGCGCCACAGTAGATCTTTTAGATTATTGGATTTTTAAATGTTGTTATGCTAATTTCTAATAATCCAATAATCTAAAAAGTAACTACGTAAAAATACGCGGTACAAAAATTTAGGTAATTGTACGCTATGTGGGTTGGTTGTATTGCAGCATCTTTGTAAAAACCAATCAACCAAAAATTCATGGCTAACTTTACTACAGCAGCATTAAAACATACCAGTGTTTGGAATATACCAGAGGCTGTTGCTGTTGCTGTAGAGGGTTTTCCTGATGCCGTGCCCTTTAAATGGAACCAGGGCTACGAGCTGCTCCACTTTATAAACCGTTATATGGCATATAAAGGCTGGCAGGCTCCGCAAACATTTCAGGCAATAGAGTCGGCAATAAAAACCCGTTTGCCTTTTACCGTAAAATCTCACAATGACGTTAAAAACTGGCTCGATTCAAATTTTAAACAATAATGGATACATTAACTTATATGCCCCGCTTTACAAAATCTAATTTATTATACCAATACGCGTGGCCCGGCCGCACTACAATTATTACCCCGACTTTTAAAGATGATGACCTTATAGATGCAGCCAATGGCGACGATGTGCTTAATTTTATTAACCGTTTTTTTGTGGTGCATAACCTCATTAGCACATCAAGCTTTGAGAGGCTGGAATATTTAATTAAGCACCACCTGCCCATAAACGTTAATACCCGTAAGGAAATTACTGCCTGGATTAAAAAAAACTGGGATCGCCAGTTTTACAACTAAATATTTCTGTGTACTTTTTTGAGTGGAATTGCCCTTCGAGAAATCGGAGGGTTTTTTGTTTAGAAAATACCAATTAGTAAGCGCAGCGATTTTTTAGTTATTTCCTGATTATTATATAGAGTATTAGAAGTGTTATTGCGTTCTCAATTTTTAAACATCTGCATTATATCTTTTAACGCAAGTAAGAGGTATTGTCTTTCACTTCATAAAAAAGTATATTTACAGCTGTTTTATTTAGCTTATGGAAAATGTTACTATAATTATAATGCTCTTATTTGGTGTTGCTTTTTTAAGCATACTAAGTAATAAATATAAATTCCCATTCCCTATTGCGCTTGTTCTCTGCGGTGTTGTTATTAGTATAATTCCCGGATTGCCCATTGTTAGTCTTAGTCCGGATGTTGTATTTATAATTTTTTTACCGCCATTATTATATCGTGCCTCCTGGAATACCAGCTGGCATGATTTTAAGGCATCTATAAGGCCAATAAGTTTTGCGGCCATTGGGCTTGTTTTCTTTACAACCATTGCGGTGGCTATAGCTGCACACTGGTTAATTACAGATATTAGCTGGCCTTTGGCTTTCCTTATAGGCGCCATTGTATCTCCGCCAGATGCTGTTGCTGCAACATCAATAACAAAAGGTCTTGGTCTAAATCCCCGGCTGCTTACCATATTAGATGGAGAAAGCCTTGTAAACGATGCGAGCGGGCTTGTAGCTTATAAATATGCGCTTACAGCTATTACGCTTGGTAATTTTGTGCTGTGGGAAGCAAGCCTCAATTTTTTTGTAGTTGTAGCTGCAGGTGTTTCTATAGGGCTTGGTATGGGGTATATTATGTATTTAGTACACAAAAAATTTGTATGCGATCCTATTGTAGAGGTGTCGTTAACATTCCTTACACCGTTTGCGGCTTATTTACTTGCAGAGCATTTCCATTTTTCGGGCGTGCTTGCAGTAGTAACAACGGGGTTATACCTATCATTTAGGTCGGCGCAAATATTTACACATCAAAGCCGTATTATGACCACAACCGTTTGGGAAGTGGTAGAATATATACTTAATGGTTTAATATTTATATTGATAGGATTACAGCTGCGCCAAATTATGGATGGTCTTGATGATTATTCTAACACATCGCTCGCTATATGGGGGCTATCAATAAGTTTTGTAGTTATTATAGTACGCTTTTTATGGGTGTTGCCTGCTACCGTGCTTCCAAGGATTTTAAGCAAACGCATTCGCGAAAAGGAAGCATTTGATGCCCGCAATATGGTAGTATTTGGTTGGGCAGGCATGCGCGGTGTAGTATCTATGGCAGCAGCACTGGCATTACCGTTAACCCTGCCTAACGGATTTCCGTTTCCTCATCGTAATCTTGTTATCTATCTTGTTTTTTGCGTAATACTTTCTACACTAATAGGCTTAGGGCTAACATTGCCATGGCTTATAAAAGTTTTAAAAATAGAACCTTACTCAATTTATGCCGAAGAGTATGAAGTACGTAATGTAGTAGTATCTCAAACCATAGCGCATATAGAAGATAACTTATCGCTGCTTCAGGACGATTTGCTAAACAATATAAAAAATAAATACGAAGTTAAATTCAACCGGTTGCAGCGTACAGATTTGCCAGCTAATTTTTTTGGTAATGGCGAAACACTTTCAGCCAATATCTTTAACGAATTTACACGCCTGCAAATAGACCTTATAAATATTGAACGTAAAAAAATTGAAGAAATGCACCGCAGCGGTGAAGCCAACGAAGAAATTTTACGTAAAATAGAACGTGAGCTCGACCTTGAAGAAACGAGGCTTAATATGGATATGTATGAAGGATAGGCTTTAGTTATAATCTTTATAAAGTGATAACACACCCCTAACACCTCTCAAGAGGAATTAGGGGTGTGTTACAAATGATAATCATAACTTTTTAATGGATTACCACACTATCGCCATCAGTGCTTTCCGCTAAAACAGTAATATTCCTGCGGCCTGTTATTAAAATCAGTAATGCTATAATGGTACTTCCCGCCATTATAACTACCATAGGCACCATAGATTCTTTTACAAATATACCCACGATCATAGATGCAATGGCACCAAGTCCCAGCTGCATTGCACCAAGCAGGGCAGAGGCACTACCGGCATTTTTAGAGAATGGAGCTAATGATAAACCTGCGGTATTAGGATTTGTAAGCCCCAGGCAGCCTAAATATAAAAACAACATACCTATAGTTTCATACAGGCCAAGCCAGTTATTAATTGCTGCTACAAGAAAAGCAATGCTTATAAAGCATTGCAGCGATAATCCTACATAAACCAACTGCTCACTTTTATACCTTTTCAGCAGTACCGAATTTAGTTGGCTGGTGCCAATAAAACTAACTGACATAAAAGCGAATATCCAGCCATAACCGGTTTCAGATACTTTAAATATGTCCATAAATACAAGAGGGGAACCTGCCACGTAAGTAAATAACCCCGAAAATGCCACCGCGCCCGATAGTGCGTAGGTGTAAAACTGGGGGTGTGAGAGTACTGTAACAAAATTAGCTATAATAGGCTTGGGCTTTAAAGATATAGATGGATCTGCTTTATAAGTATTGGGCAACCCAAAACGTGAAGCCATTAAAACAGCAAATCCCATTAATGCCAGTATTATAAATATTGTATGCCACCCAAAACCGGCAATTACATAGCCGCCTATAGTTGGTGCCAGCATTGGCGAAAGCCCCACAACAAGCATAAGCAGCGAGAATACTTTAGGGCTGTCCTGCACCGGAAAAAGGTCGCGCACCATAGCCATAGATGCTACCGCTGCGGCACAGCTGCCCACGGCCTGTATAAAGCGCAGTGCTATAAAAGCATCAATATTATTAGTTATGGCACAACCTATAGATGCCAAAATATAGACGGCAAGGCCAATGTATAAAGGTTTTTTCCTGCCAAAACGGTCTAATAATGGCCCATAAAGTAACTGCCCTGCAGATATGCCTATAAAGTAACTTGATAGTGACAGCGATACTTTATTAACGGTTGTATGTAAGTCTAACGCTATGGCTTTAAAGCCCGGCAGGTACATATCTATAGAGAAGGGGCCAAGTGCAGTTAGGGAGCCAAGTATAAGTATAAGTGTAATATATTTTTGTTTACTCACGGTATTATTTATTTAGCTGCAAAGGTACTACTGTTCTGTAATAGTAGATATACACGTTTATATTATTTAAATTTTAAATAATTGTTCGGTTTTTTAATGGCACAAGCATTAATTTTTAGATTATTTGTCATAATTAAGTGTTAATATGTAAATATAATGTATATTTTCGCCACCAAATGATATACCAACCATGAAACGTTTTATTACATTGTTGCTCCTGCTTACATTGGCAACTAATTATGCGCAAAAAAGTATCGATCCCACCACGGATGATATAGCACAGGCTAAAGAATTACGCCTAAAATATACCAAAAGCGATGTAGCCCTCCTATTTAGTAAGGAGGTTGTAACGTTTGATATAAGCGGGGGCAATGTTACTGTAAACAATAATGTAAAGGAACGGTTAATGAATATTAACCATCGTGCCGACATTCATAAATATGAGTTTTATGATAGCCAGTCGTCTATTGAAAATTTTAGCCTGAGATACCGTAACGATAAAACAGCAAACTTTTATGTGCGCGATGAATTTCATAAAAGCAATGACCTGTTTTTTGCCGATAGCCGTGTAAAATATATGGCTGTAGACTTCCCTGTGCAGGGCTACACGTACAACTATGAGCTTGACAAAAAATATAAAGATGTAAAGTATTTTACAAGCATTTATTTTCAGGACGGGACAGTTACACAATAAAATACGCTCCTGAAACATTTGTTTTCAGGAGCGTTTTTGTATTATTTTAAGCTATATTATTCCTCAGTTTCGGTATGCTTTTTAGGCACGTTAAACAGCAGGCAGGTAATAATGGGGATAAAGAAAATGGCTACTGTTAGTACAGAGATGCCAATATCTGCCGCATGGCTGCCTAAAAATTCGCTGGCCTCGCTCTCCGGATAAAAATGCTCTACTAAAGAAAGTACCAGTTTTAAACCTAAAATGCCTATAACAATAAATGCTGCAGTTTCCAGAAATGGGTATTTTTCCATAAGCCTTACAAACCACTGCGCAATAAATCGCATGGCAAGTATACCTATAAATACACCTATACAAACCAGTATAATATTTGGTGTAAAGGCTACAGCTGCAAATACATTATCTATAGAGAAAGCCATATCCATAAGTTCTACAAGGCATACGGTTGCCCAAAAGTTACCAAGCGACCCCACAGTTAATTTATAAAGCCAGTTACTTTCCTTATCTATAGTATCATCCTCTTCGGTTTTTGTTTGTTTAGATTTATACCAGTCAAAAACCAAATACAACAGGTAAAGCCCGCCTATGGGTTTTAACCACCATATTGTAATTAGTGCCGATGCAAATATCATGGCTATACCCCTAAAAATATAAGCGCCCCAAATACCATATTTTAAAGCACGGTTGCGCTGGTCTTTAGGCAGGTCCATTACCATAGTGGCCAATACTGCGGCATTATCTACAGAAAGCAGGCTTTCTATTATAATAAGATTGCCTATAATGGCCAGCGATGTGCCGGGATGGCTAATAATGTCCTGCCAGAGTGTACTAATGGTTTGTAAAATCTCGTTCATTTTTTAAAGATATGTTTGCTTATTGATTGGCAATAATACAAAATAATAGCGAACTACAATGGCTAAATAGTAAAGCCTATTTTAAAACCTCCCCATTTGTGCGATGCGCCCGTTTTAAACTCTTGGGTAATGTCATTACGAAAGTACTCAAAGTAAAGCGTGCGGAATTGTATAATGATACCGTAGTTATTCTCGAAAACAAAACGCTCTATACCCCGAGCCGAAATAGTATAGGGGCTATGCGTGAATATACCGCCCTGCATAGAGGCATCATAGCCTATAGCTTTATAGCGTGGCTGTATAAAAATGTAAGCGCTAAAGTTTTTCTTGTTTTTAACAGGGGTGTAAGGAGTATTAATTAATCCAAAAGTTGCATTTAACCCCAGCGAGGCAAAGGTATTAAATGTACCCAGGTGCGCTTTGGTGTCAAGGTTTATGGCGGCAAGCCTTTTGTAGCTAAACAGCTGTTTTTCGTAAGCCAGCTCATAGTCAAGTACAATGTCGTTTTTAATCTGGTTGTGCCAGCCCTGAGGTATATCGTCACCTATCCAGCGGTGTATGCCGGTTTGTATCTCGTTGCCCAGTGCGGCCGGGCCAATCATTCCAACTACTAACGATGATGATAAGCGCGATTTGCTCAGAGTATCTGTGCTTACCGTAAAAATTTTTAAGGCAATGGTTGCTGCATACGGCCTGTCGCCATACTGAATACCCGCTTCCTTAATGCTCGTGGGAATGTACCCTAAATTTTCGAACAACAAGCCATACTTCTGTTCGCTGTCCTTAAGCTGCATGAACAAATGGTTAACAGGATTTTTACGCAGCCAGGGCGTAACCAGTTCGAGCTGGTAGCCCTGGGTGTAATACAGGTCGGATGCGGTAAAAAAGTCATTTTCATAATTAACACGAAAATAACGTTCACTTTGCATATCTCTGAAAGATGTTGTGTTATCTATTTTCTGCGCATGCAGTATAAAAGATACTAAAAGAAAGAGTACGGTATTACAGTGGCTGTATTTCATAAAACTCTATAGGCAAATCATCCGGGTCGGCAATAAACGTAAAGCGGCTTCCGGTAAATTCATCTATACGTACGGGTTCTGCCACAACATGGTTTTCGGCAAGCCATGCAAGCGTAGCGTCTATATCCGGTACCTGAAAAGCAAGGTGGCGCAACCCGGTACCTTCCGGCCTCGATGGGCGTTTGGCAGGGTTAGGAAAAGAGAACAGCTCTATGGCATAGGTACCATTAACAGCCAGGTCCAGCTTATAAGAGTAGCGTGCCTCACGATAGTTCTCTGCAATAATGGTGCAGCCTAAAATATGAGTGTAAAAATGTTTAGAAGCAGCATAATCTGTACAGATAATTGCTACGTGATGTATATTGGTAATGTTTATCATCTAAAGTATAAAATTATTAAGACTGATTTATCCACCAGTGGTTGCCAAACGGGTCTTCAAAACCGGCGGCATAGCCATATTCCTGTTTAGCAGGTTTTTGCAATTCGGTACCGCCCTGTTCTATAGCAGCGTTAAATGTGCGGTCTACATCGGTTACAAAAATAAACATGCCGGCGGTTTTTTGTTTCCAGTTCTCGTTGCTTCCGGCAAACATAATAACGGCATCGCCTATTTTTATTTCGCCATGCATAATGGCACGGCCTATTTCGCCCGGAACGATCATTTGCTCTGTGGCACCAAATACTTTTTTGGTGTAGGTTAAAAATGCCGGGGCATCGTCCAGCACAAGGTAAGGCATAACCGGCAGGTAGTTTTGTGGTATTGTCATAATAGTAGTGTTTTAAATTCCTGATTATAAATATAATGAAATTTTAATACACTAATGTTATGATTTTATGAACCGTTTTAAACCGCGCCCGTGTTTCCTGAAACTTTTTACAGCATGCGCAGATGGATATTGCCTGTTCTTTGTAATGTTATTAAAGATTAATGCGGCGATTAAAAGGATAGTTGCTCCGCTTAGTACCGGCGAAAGCACATACATATAACCCAGCGCCCTTATTTGTGCCGACCCTGTTGCTGCTATAAGTGCCGTGGCTCCGCCGGGTGGGTGCAGTGTTTTTGTTATCTGCATAAAAATTATTGACAGCGAAACTGCAAGGGGTGCCGACAACCAGAGAACATCCGGGATTAGCTTTTGTATTGTTACACCAATGATTGCAGATATTACATGGCCGCCTATTAAATTGCGCGGTTGTGCCAAAGGGCTTTGTATAACCCCATAGACCAGTACACACGACGCACCAAAAGAACCTATAAGCAATACAAAATCCTGCGGAGAAAAAACTTGATATTGCAGGTAAGCAATAGTGCCTAACCCAATAAAGGAACCTATAAACGCCCAAAAATGTTCTTTAAAATCTACCAGTGTTTCTTTGTAGAGAACATAACGGGCATGGCGATAACTGCGTTTTATTTTTTGTAAGGGCATATGTTATTTTTTAGCAAAACTATATACCGTATACGGAAAAATTCTCTGTGCTGTATACTTAGCAACAAGGCTTACAATTAAGAGTGGAATAAATAGGGTATAATCATTAACGAGCCCGCATACTAAGAAAAGGGCGGTAAATGGTGCATGAATACTTGCGCTTAGCATGGCCGCCATACCCACGATCATAAAATTAAGCGGAATAACCCCCGCATTAAAAAATGTGTTTAGTGTTATAGCAAGGAATAGTCCTAAAAATGCACCTATAAAAATGCCCGGGGCAAACACGCCACCATCGCCGCCGGCACCCAGCGTTACAGATGTTATAATGGGTTTAAGCAGCAATATACCTGCAAGTGTAAGCGCAACAAGAGGTGTTAGCTTTAGGGCATTTGCTCCTGCAATACTTTCTTTAATAGCGTGGTAGCCCTCACCATACAATTGCGGTAATACAAGTATCATAAGGCTTATGGCAGCTGCGCCAAAAAGTATTTTGTAATAGTGCGAATTAAATTTTAAAAACTGCTTTTTAAAGAACAGCACACACTTAGTTAAGTAAACAGAATTTATGCCTGCCATTATTCCCAATACTACAAACCACGGTATTGCATGTAAATGCCACTGGGTTACGTGTACTGCAAAAAGAGGTTCTTCGTTAAGTACTAACACAAAGGCGTAGGCTATACCGGCGGCAAGCAGGGTGCTAATAAGTTGCGGTTTGGTAGTTTTTTTAGATACCACTTCATATGCAAACAGTAATCCAGCAAGTGGCGTGTTAAACAGGGCTGTAACACCTGCAGCAATACCTGCACAAATCAGCTCTGTTTTATGGCGTTTTAAAAAACTTTCTTTTTCAGATGCTAACGATCCTACTGCGGCCGTAGCTACAACGGTAGACACCTCTACACCGGTACTCCCGCCAAAAATTACCGTAAGCATGCCGTTTATAAAGTGCGATGGTATTTTGTAAGAAGGGAGGCCATTGCTGTTTTTAGCTGTGGCATCAAACACTTCTTTAATGCCTTTATTTTCTTTCTTTTTAAATAGGTACTGGCGTAATATATAAATAAGTGAAAGCCCAAATGCAGGGAATATTATAAACCAGAGGGCGTTTCCCGACGCCCTTGAATACAGTATATCTTCGTAATGCTCTGTAACGTGTTTTAGCGAAATACCTAACAAGGCTGAGAGGAAACCCACTACAAGCGAAGCTATTATTAATTTTTTATAGTGAAAAATATTTTTTAATGCAGTATTTTGAATAACCATTGTATAAAATTGTTGAATTACAAAGTTAAGCATCAACAAAAGTTAAATCTAATTTTTAACACTAAAAAATCCTGTAGCCTAAAATTAAACTTGCAGAACCAAGTGATGCATTAACATAAGTTGTATTACTTAAAAGTTCACGCTTAATGTTAAAGCGTGCTTCTAAGCTATACCTGTCATAACTAAACCCTGCACCAAAAGAAATATATGGATTAGACGTAAGTTTGAAAGAATTAGAATATTTCTGAGAGTCGCTTGTATAACTATAATGTACTGATGACGAACCTATATTGACGGAAAGGACATAAGCTGCATTTAAAAATAGTTTAGATTTGCTATTTAAGTATAAGTAATGGCGTATACCAAAAGGTACATCAATATACTTTGCCTCTGTGGTCCATATATAGTTCGCTACCGTTCCGCTGTTTTTGTATTGATAATAGTTGGGGTCGGCAAAGAGAGCCCATTTATTGTTATTAAAAGGAAACATCAATTCTATTTCTGCACCTATTCTAAAAACGGCCTTAGTATCATAATTCATTATCTGATTTGGCACATCAGTACGTACCGCATCAGATGACACGAAATTTACACCTGGGGTAATTTTAAAATTAATTACTGTTTTGTTTTGGGCAATAGTAAGATTTTCTGAGTTAACGCTATCATCACCATTATATTCTATAAACAATTTAATTAGTGCATCATTGTCATATTTAAGGTTCTTATACCTGTTTGCGTCAGGTAACCTATTCTTCATAATATCGTACAACTGGCCCCTGAATTTTGTGTTGGTCTTAATACCTGTATCCAGTAAATATTGTTTATAAACCAGTTGTTGAGCCGTAGTATTATCATCAGTACTTACAAAAAAACGCACAAGATTACCATCTTCATAATGATAAAGTGTGGCCATACCTTTTACAAGAACTTTAAGATATAACGTTTTTAACTCCCATTCCGGGTCTGGTAGAGTGCTCATTCGGCCAATATCGTTGGTAGACTTGTCAAGGTTAACTGTTAATCGCCTGTAATCGTATCCCGATACGCTAAAGAAAGAAACATTATCAATAGTTTCAGTATTACTTTCTGCATTTTCAGACAGTTTATAAACAAACTGAGTTGGGCTG
>Ga0247815_10000621_pt1 | contig 27760 bp, 18 predicted proteins | sample UWRJL194509B1_FD_181014 | JGI IMG/M metagenome (GOLD analysis project Ga0247815, IMG submission 181014) | Plant litter microbial communities from Arlington Agricultural Research Station in Wisconsin, United States - UWRJ-L194-509B-1 | ecosystem: Environmental > Terrestrial > Plant litter >...
TCCTGAATTAAAGCTGCAATTTCCTGAGCAACCGCTTTTGAAGCCTCTGAAGAATTTTCAAAAACAACGGTATTGATGTTCTCAAATCGTTTCTCGAAACCTGTTGCTTTGTCGATTTTACTTTTTAACATGATATAGTTTTTTTAATTTTCTTATTGATTTACCAACTTCTATAATTGTGGCTTTTATTGCATAAAACAATTAGTAATGAAGATGGTAAGAGCATTCATAACCCATTTGCCGGCGTTTGAGATTTCCAATTTTTCACTCTCAAAGTTTGATAGGATTCAAAATTTCCTGAGTCAGAATGCGTTTTTTGTGCAAAAATTTGCATTTTTTTTGCAATACAAAAATAGTATAATAAGTTGTATTTGCTTTACAATGGCTATCAATTTTTTGTTAATTTTTAAGCTAAAAATTCGGATTGAAAATGATTTTATACATTCTAATGCACTATTTGGATGTAATTTTACATTTAAATACAATTTTAGTAATAGAAATTCTTTTTTTAAGAACTACATCAAACTGACAACATTCCTATTAAACAAAAAATCTCCTGTTAGAACAACAGAAGATTTTTAGAATCTAACTTCAAAATATAACTAAACAATCAATTGCACTATTTTCTTCTATTTAGAAAATTCAACAGTACTTAATTTATTCCAGCTGCCACGCGTAAAATCAGGAATTTCGACAGGCGCTGAATAATTGTCTAACGAAATTTCCGTCAACGGACTCAAACAAGACCATTCAGCCAAATCGTAAACATCCATATCTAAAGGAAGTCCTTTTTGAATGCAATAAAACATACGGTAATCCATAATAAAATCCATACCGCCGTGACCGCCTACTTTTTTAGCCATTTCTTCGATATCTTTTACAATCGGATTTTTATATTTTTCCATTAATATCTTTTTGACATCTTCAGATACAAATTCTTCAGCATTCAAATTTTGATAATTTTTAGAGATTTCTCCTCCGGCTTCTTTTGCATCAATAGCATAACCTTCTATCGGATATTTATTTGCGAATCCTTTTGTTCCTGATAATTGGTACATTCTGCTGTAAGGTCTCGGACTTGTAACATCATGCTGAATCTGGATTGTTTTTCCTTTTTCAGTACGAATCATGGTCATGGTGTGATCTCCGTTTTTAAAATCTTTTACTTCTTCTCCCGTTTTTTCTTTAATGAAAGCTGGATTTCCAACGGCTTTTGTATCCACAGATACCAGAAAATTCATTTTGTCGCCACGGTGAATATTCAGCGCCAGACATGCTGGTCCCATTCCGTGCGTAGGATAGACATCGCCTCTGTGCGTGCGGTTGTAATCCATACGCCAGTTGTTCCAGTAATTGCCCCAATACGGCTGTAATCCGTGAATGTACGAACCTTCGGCATGAAGAATTTCTCCAAATAAGCCTTGCTGCGCCATATTTAATGTCGTTAATTCAAAGAAATCGTAAACACAATTTTCAAGCATCATACAATGTTTTCTGGTTTTTTCTGAAGTATCAATAATATCCCAGATTTCTTTCATGGTTAAAGCTCCCGGAACTTCTACGGCGGCATGTTTTCCGTCTTTCATAGCTTGAACTGCAATATTGGCGTGGTGTTTCCAATCGGTTACAATATAAACTAAATCGACATTTTTAAGTGCTGTTACTTTTTTCCATGAATCTTCTCCAAAAAACACTTCGGCTTTTGCTTTTCCATGTTTTACCAAAGTATCGTTTGCTGCTGTAGTTCTTTCTTCCAGCATATCACAAAGGGCCACAATTTCTACCCCGGGAATGTGTGTGATACGTTCAACCGCTCCTGTGCCACGCATTCCTAAACCAATAACAGCCACATGAACTGTTGGAATTGCTGGTGTCGCCAAACGTAAAACATCGGTTTGGCCTTTATCTCTTTTTGGTGCTTTCGTTTTTATGAGCTGCGCAGATGCGTCGCAAATTATCAATAGCAAAAAAGCTATCAGTAAAAATTTTAAACTTGAACTTTTCATTTTTTTTTGTTTAGTGATATAATAGATGTGGTAATTTACTTGTTATGTATCTGTTTTATTAAACCTTTATATAAGTTTTGTTTTTATGCATGTACCAAAGTATGAAATAAAGGATTCCAAAACCTGCCAAATCGCAAAAAGCATCGTAATAAGCGCCTGTAAATTGCTCGAAACCAAAGAAAACTTGTCTGGCTATAAGTGAAAAATTCAAAACGTGCGACCCAACATATGCTGCAATGGCATTGAGTCCGATAATCCTAAACGGATATGCCCATTTTGTATACCCTTTTACATCGACAAGCCAATAAAATAAAGCCAGTAAAACAAAGCTTATTCCTGATGAGAATATGACAAAGGAACTCGTCCATATTTTTTTAATAATGGGATGCCATACCCCTATAATTAATGAAACCACTATGCCGCATACTCCTATTAAAAATAAATATTGAGCAATTTTTTGCCTTGATAAGGAAGACAGCAGCAATTCTCCTGCAAATAATCCTGACATTGTAGTGGCCGTAAATCCTAAGCCAGTCAAAAGCCATGAATATTGTGTCTGATCGTAAAAACGCCCAAAAACCTGCTGGTCAATATAAATGGGAATATTTTTATTGGGTAATAGCTCAAAAGCATGCCCGAAGAAAGTCGGAATTGATAACAATACCGCGTATAAAACGAGACAACCTGCAAAAAAGATATATCTTCCTTTTTTAGATAAGTTGATGTACGCGATACATGAAAATAAATAACCTACTGCAATCGCCTGCAATGTATTACTGAATATTTGAAATTTTGAAAGATCCAGAAAAAGCAAATTTCCCTGAACAATCCATCCTAAAATAAACAGAATTACAAATCGTCTTACAATATGTTTGTAAAGTGTAAAATTTGATCCTGTTTCGGTACTTCTATTTCCTAATGAAAACGGAATCACAACTCCCACAACAAACAAAAACAAAGGCATAATTACATCATATAAATGAAACCCAATCCATTCCGGATGCTCGAATTGATCTGCCAGATTTTTGGTGAAATTGGTTTTGGCAGCCGTATTCAAATTATAGAAAAAGCGGTCTGCCACAATTATCATCAGTAAATCAAATCCACGCAGGACATCTATAGACATCAATCGGTTATTGGCTATGCTTTTATTCATTTTTGAGTGTATTTCTTTATTTGATTTTTGATAAATCAAACCTCAATATCAGTAAAATACTGAGGTTTGCTTTAAAAATATGAATACTCGATAGCTCATGCCATTAGGTTAAAAAACTGACCTCTTCAAAAAACTTTTTTCTAATGGCACATTTTGACAGGCTATCGATGATAAACTACAATTGTAAGGTCGAAAATTTAGGCCCTTCAGGGAAATTGGCAACGCCTGCCCATCCTGAAGTCATTTCGGTAATTGCAATACCAATCGAGCTTCCTAAAGTTCCTAACTGCGATTTCGGAATACTAAATTCTATAGCGTTTGTAGTATCATTAAGACTGACAACTGCTGATGCTTTTAAATTACTTCCTGAACCTGCGATAGCGCCCCAGCCCCAGCCTCCGTTAGGATCTGTATGGTTATAAAATTCTCCCCAGCCTCCGGTTACCATAGGACCTTCAAATAAAAATTCTGCTCCTGAACCTTCCGGCCAGTTGGAGTGTAAAAATCCGGTTTTTGTATTACCATCTGTATTGATATACATATCTACCAATTCCATCAGCATTTTTTTGTTTCCTTCTAAATACACATTTACGTTTGGACCTCCCGCCCAGATTTTGATTTTTTGAATAGAACCATTTCCAGATGTATTTTGGTCTGTTACTGCTACATCATCCCAATCTGCAAATTTACCGTCGACTTTAATATCGATGATTATAATTCTAGGTGCAGTAATGACTTTTGTAATAAAGGATTCTTCGCCGGCATCATTAGTAACTGTTAATGAAACCCTGATTTCGCCTCCTATTTTATACGTATAAACTGGATCTTTTTCGTTAGACAGATAATAAAGGTCTCCAAAATCCCATCTGTATTTTGTACCATTTGTAGAAAGATTAGTAAATGTAAACGTGCTTCCGTCATTGGTAAATGAAAAATCTGCTGTAGGTTTTGATGCCGAGTCTGAAGATGCATTATCGCTCGAACAAGCTGTCAGCAATAACAACGCCGCGAGTATTGTTATGTATTTGGTTAGTTTTAATTTTTTCATGGTTTTTTGGTTTTAAATGTTTTATAACTATTTAATGATAACCGTCTGTGATAATTTGTTGAATCCAGTTGTGGCTTCCCATAATCCGGTGTTGGCAAAACGAATGCAATAATCTGGTCTATCCATTAATTTTGCAGCGCTGTCTTCTATTTTTAATAGCAATTCGTAAGTACCAGCCGGAACTGCACTTAAATTCACCGATTCTTTCAAATCATAAGAAACACCAGGCACCACTTTTCTGGCATCAAAGCTTAATTTTTTCTTATAAATTGTTCCGTTTGAAGTCGATCTTAAAATCAGAAAGGCATTTTTTGGGTTATAAATTGGTGCAAAACCTGAATTGTTGATTAAGGCATTAAATTCGAGAGCACCATTTACAGCCACTTCTTTTTTAACACTTGAAGAAGCTAATGAAAATCGGTAACCTAACTTTCTTTCAAAATCTGTAAAGCAGTTATTGTTTCGCCATTCCTGCAAAACCGGACCATAATAATCAAGATTAAGATAGGTCCATTTTAAGAGCGTCATTTCTTTCTCTGCAATACTGCAGCTGGCAACCGGCACATTTGTTGGCGGACATGTTTCACCTCCTGTTGGGACAAAAAGGGCTTCATTACTTATATACGTTTTATCTGCTGTAACATTTATGTAAGTGCCATAATCATCAACGCTTGCCATAAAACAATCGTTATGAAAACCTAAACGTGCTGTATTTGTACTTCCGTAACCTACAGTGGCATCCATAGCGGTTGTCGTGGCCACGAAATCTTGTTTGATTTTTGGAGTTCTAACCTGAATTTTAACTTCTTTTGGAAAAGATTCCAGCAATTTATCCAAGATCAGTTTTTTGTTTGCAGGCGTAGTAAGCTGGTTTGTGGTGTAATACCATTCTCCCCAGGCTCCCACAAAACCCGCCTGAACAAAAGCAATGACGTCTTTATTCTCTTCTAAAATTGGTTTTAACTGATCTAAATGTCCGGAAATAACTGCAACCGAAGCATCTGTACCATCTTGAGCATCTGTGTAAGCAAAACGCAAGACACATTTTAAGCCCGATTCTCTTAAACGAGTAAAATCGGTTTTGATAAGATCTAGCTGTGCCTGGCTTAAAGGCGTCGTTTTGAATTTCTCCAAATAATACAAACGCAGAATAATGCTTACATTTTCTTTTTTTAAGTTAGCCAGCGAGGCCGTCGTTATGGGAGCGCCTTCAGAATTCACCTGCCAGCTGTGCATAAAACCACGTTCCGGATTGGTGAAAACTTCGTTAGAAACCGCGTAAGTTACTTTTTCCAGTCCGTTTTGTTCTCCTTTATTGTCTCCACCTCCGTCGCTCTGACAGCTTGAGGCAAGGCTCAGGAAAATAGAAAAGGCTATTAATAAATGTTTCATATTTTTATAATTAAATTATAGTATTAATTATACCCCAGATTCTGAATAAATTTACCTTTTCCTTCGGCTATTCTTTCTAATGAAAAAGGAAATAACGCTTTATAAGGCTCGCTTTGGCTCGCCGAACCATTCAAAGACAATGCATGTTCTGTAAATTTCCCGTGTCTGATTAAATCAGAACGGTATTGTCCGTTTTCACACCAGTATTCGTGTGATCTTTCTACCAGAATCATGTTGTTGAAACTGGCTAAAGTTGGCACATCAACTAATTTAAGTTCACTGATTTTGGCTCTTTTTCTAACAATATTAACCAAATCAACCGCTTCTTGCGTAGGTGTTCCGGTTTTGTTGACCAATGCTTCTGCTTTTGATAATAATACATCCGGATAACGGTATACAATAATATCTACTGTTGTCAAAGCCGTTGTTCTGGCGGCATCCGGATTAATTTTTAAAGGAATTGGTCCTAACTGCATGTAGTTCGCCGGATTGGCTCTGTTGTACGTAATGCCGTCTGTACCTTGAAATTCTGCGATAAGTGCATTTTTACGAATATCTGTCGCTTCAAAAGTATCGTAAAAAGTCCATGAACTTTGAATCGTTCCATAACCGCCGCGTCCAGGAAAATTAGCTGGCAATACCATTAACTGCCATTGGTTTTCACTCGTTCCTGCGTAATCTGCCGGAACAGCCCAAATAACTTCCTTGCTGCTTACAGGTGCTTTTACATCCCATAAACCCACATAATTATCTTCTAAACCATAATAATTCATGGCCATAATTGCATTAGCTTGTGTTTCTACATCAGCCCATCTTTTTTCATGAAGATACAATCTGATTAAAATCATTCTTGCCAGTCCGCTGCTGAATCTTCCATATTGCGTATCTGCAGGAGCTTTTAAATCTTCGGCTGCAGCCTTAAGATCATTTTCGATAAAACTCACCATATCTGCATTTGAAAGTCTTGCCAATGGCTCTTCTTTCAGCGGATTCTGAAGTACGTCTAAAGGCGCTACAACAAGAGGTCCGTACATATCAAAAAGTTCATACGCCAATAATCCGCGGGCACATTTCACTTCGGCAATAGCCTGCTTTTTTATCAAATCATTTACTTTTGATTTTTCGATTCTGTCGATACTCAAAGTCATACCGCTTATTTTGTTGTAGAAAACATCATAAAAACGTGTAAACGAAGTAGATGTCGCTTTATAACTGTGCAACGATGCTTCTTGCTGTACCCCGTAAGGTCCCTGCAGAATTTCAGTGGTTGCATCTAAAATAAACATCAGTCCATTTTCTGAAGTAGAATGAATTCCGTTTCCGTAAGATCCCCTTAAAGGATAATAAGCCGAAGCTACTATAGCCTGAATATCTGCCTCCGAGGTTGGAAAAATACTCGGATTAATCTCATCATAATTGATCGATTGTAAATCATCGCTGCAACCTGAGAAAACTAGTAATAGTAAAACGATTGTATAATTTTTTATGTTTTTCATATCTTTTTTCTTAAAACTTAAGGTCAACTCCTACTGTGTATGTTTTTACGTTTGGATACGCTGCTGCATAACCATCTGTTTCAGGATCGATACCATCATATTTTGTAATGGTGAAAAGGTTTTGCCCATCTAATCGAATAGCGGCACCCTGCATGTATTTACCAAACCATTTTTTTGGTAAATTATAACTTAACGATACACTTTGTAAACGAACGAATGAAGCTTCCTGCATGAAGAAATCGCCAGATCCGTATTGTGTGTACCCAAAGTGTGATCCCGGACGTGTGTTTGTCGGGTTATCCGGCGTCCATCTGTTATAGATAGCGGTTGTGGCATTTCTTCCGTTTTGCGCTACTCCAACCGCAGTTACACCGTAAGTGAAATCAGTTCTGTCCATAATTTCTCTTCCAAACATTCCGTTAAACATAAAGTTCAACTGAAAGTTTTTCCAGATAATAGTATTGCTTAAACCTGCTACAAAATCAGGATCTGATGAACCTTTCATAACATAATCAGCATCGTCAATTTTTCCATCTGCAGCACCTGTTCTTAAGAAAACTCCGTTTTCATCTGTAACCGGATTTCCTAAATTATCTCTTACGAATCCGTTTACATCTTTAATTTTAATCTGGCCCGGAAATAAATCCGGCTGGGCAGGAACAACTTCGCCAATCTGCATTACGCCATCGGCAATTTGAGTGTAATTGGCGCGAACAGGATCGTCGTAGCTTTCATAAACTCTTGGTTTCCAATCTGGAGATCTTTCTTTCCAATTGGTTTTAAATTGTGAATACGTTAGCGTAGTTCTCCATTTAAAATTAGGATGATCTATGTTTACGGTACTTACTGTAAGCTCTAAACCTTTACTTTCTGTGCTTCCAACATTGGCCCATACCGTATTAATTTCGTGGTAACTATTAATAGGTTTTAGCATTAATAAATCTGAAACCACTCTGCTGTACACTTCAAATGAACCTGAAACTCTTTTATTTAAAATCTCAAAATCAAGACCTAAATTTTTCTCTGTTGTAGTTTCCCATTTCAAATCCGGATTTTCAAGTCTTGAAGGGAAAACTCCAATTAAAATAGATTCATCAGCATTTAAATAAGCAGGCTGTGCGTAAAAAGCTCCAAAAGCGCTTCCTCCAATTTCAGCATTACCGGTTTGTCCGTATCCGAATCTAAATTTAAGCTGCGATACATAACCTGTAATTGAGTTCATAAATGATTCCTGAGAAACATCCCAGCCTACTGCAATGGATGGAAACAATCCGTATTTATTATTTTTAGAAAATACACTTGCACCGTCGCGTCGAATTGTCGAAGTAAGCATGTATTTGTCTTTGTATGAATAGTTAAATCTGGTAAAATACGAAATGAAATTGTTCTCTGTTTTAGATGAACCCGTTACTTTTGTTCCCGCTCCGGCATTCATATTGTTCCATAAAAACGAATCGGTAATAAAGTTGCTGTTTCCTAAAGCTGCCGTTTCATTTCGGTAAGTTTGTTGTGAATAGCCAAGTAATAAACCAAAATTATTATCCTCGTTTAATTTCTTGGTATAGTTTAATGTAAAGTCAAATAAATCATCATTTTTTCTTTGAGTATTGATGGATGCTTTACCATTTTCTAATGCTCCGTATAAAGTTGTTCTTGGCAGATAGGTATTTCTGCTTGAATTTCCCTGATCAAAACCAGCCTGAAATCTGGCTGTTAAACCTTCGATTGGTTTTATTTCAGCATAAAAATTAGTCAATGTTCTGTCTACAGTACCTTCGTCTGAAATCGTTAATAACGAATATGGATTTGGTTCTAAAGCATTATCCGGATTAATTGGATAATTTCCGAATTCATCAATCGCTAAAACTGCCGGGCTTTGCTGTATGGCAGATCTGATAATTCCTGAGTTTTCGAATTGAGACACTTCTTCTCCTGTAACCGGATTAAATTGTCCTCCTAACTGTGAGTTCTGATTTTTAATCCTGCTGTTGGTCATATTCATACCAAAATTCACATAATCTGTTAACTTTTGATCGATACTAAAGTGCAGCGTACTTCTTTTAATCCCGGAGTTTTTAATAACACCATCCTGATCAAATAAGTTTCCTGATAAAAAGTATTTAGTAGATTTAGTTCCACCTCGTAGAGACAAGTTATTTTGCTGTACCATTCCGTCTCTGGTTACCAATCCCAGCCAATCTGTTCCTTTTCCTGCATTTCTGATCTGCTCGTCAGAATACAATCTTTTATACGGAATTCCATTTACCGGAGCTGCATTTGCTTCATCTAAAGTTTTTGAAGAGTACGGATACACTTTATTTGAAAACTCCCAGTTTTCTCTTGAAGCATCATTTCGCAGCTGCATCCATTCTTTTAAATCTAAAACATCATAACTGTCGTTGTATTTTTGATACGAATAAGATCCTGAATAATCAACTCTTACATCGCCTTCTTTTCCTTTTTTAGTTGTAATTAAGATTACACCATTTGCCGCTCTTGCTCCGTAAATTGCAGTAGAACTGGCATCTTTTAAAACCTCAATCGATTCGATGTCATTTGGGTTAAAAGAATTTAAAATACCCTGCGTTCCTCCGTCATAACGATTTCCTGAACTGGGCTGTTCTAAATTGGTGATCGGAAAACCGTCAACCACTACTAAAGGCTGATTGCTTGCATTAATAGAACCTGCACCACGAATCTGAATATTGAATCCACCTCCTGGCTGTGCACTATTTTGAGCAATCTGCAAACCTGCCACTTTACCCTGAAGTGCCGTTAAAACAGATGGTGCCGAAGATAAAGTCAATGATTCTCCTTTGACAGAAGAAATCGCTCCTAACACATTTTTCTTTTTCTGAGTTCCATATCCTACAATCACAACCTCATTCAGGGTTTTAGACGATGGTACTAATGAAACTGAAATACTGGTTTTGCCGGCGATTGAAACTTCTTTTGTTTCGTATCCTACATAAGAAAAGAGCAAAGCCTCTGTGTTGGATGAAACAACCAGCGTAAAGGTTCCGTCAAAATCAGTTGTGGTTCCTCTGGATGCTCCTTTTGGAACAATCGTAACTCCAATCATTGGCTGTCCTAATTCATCTAAAACAACCCCTTTAATTGTTATGTCAGCATCTGATTTTTTATTTATAATCTCTGATTTTTTGCTGCTGTCCGTAGTGGAAGCCGCATTTACTTTAAAAACAGCTACTATCAGAAATAAAACAGTAATTATTGCTTTTAAATTAAATTGTATTTCCTGATAGTTACCGTACAGTAACTTGTTACTTTTTTTCATATTATTCTGGTTAGTTTAATGGTTAATGTAAAAAGCATGCTTTGAGTGAAGTAAAAAATGGTTAGGATTTTTAGTAAACACAAAGCGGAGAGTTCGAACTATGTTTCTTTTGGGTTCATGTTTTTTTTGGTTTTAGTTTTTGTTTTTTGCTGTGTTTTTGTTTGGTTATTTTTTATTGGTAATCTAATTTCGCAGCTTCCTTTCCTCACTTAAAATCAGCTGCTTAATTCATTCTCTTATTTTCAATTTTTAAAAACTTTATTTCTTTTTACTGAATTAAAAAATGTCTGTTTATCAGTAAAAAATACGACTCTAAAAAAGGTGTTTTTGTACTTACTTTTGGCTAAACTAAATAATATTTTTTAATAAACAATGGTAAAATCAAAAAAATGTGTTCGTGCACATGAAAAAAGTGTTTTCGAGCACATTTTTTAGAAAAAGTATTATTAAATTCTTACTGATTTTGAAATTTTACCATGTAAGAATCTAAATAATTGTCAAAAAAAATTCATTTAATTTTATAAATAAGAACATTTAATCTACTATTCATTTAATTAAAAAATGCAATAAAAATTCGCATTTGTTGGTCTAAATCAGGTATTTAATAATATTTACAGATCATATTTCTATTTATAGAACCTTATTATCCGGAGATCCTAATGCTGCTAAAGCCTGAATTTCTGAAATGAATCTGACGGCTAATTCGTCTGCTTTTTTTTGGGAAAAACTTTCTGTATAAATTCTAATAATTGGTTCTGTATTTGATTTTCTCAAATGAACCCATTCCTCTTCAAAATCAATTTTGACTCCATCGATGCAATTCGGTTTTGCAGCACTGTATTTCTGCGCTATTTTTTCTAAAATTCCATCCACATCAATTTGCGGCGTCAATTCAATTTTGCTTTTGCTCATGTAATAATCCGGATAGCTTTCGCGGAGTGTTTTGCACGAAATTTTAGCATTTGCCAAGTGCGATAAAAAAAGTGCTGCGCCTACTAATGAATCTCTGCCATAATGTGATTCCGGATAAATAATCCCACCATTACCTTCTCCTCCAATAACAGCCTTTGTCGATTTCATTAATGCAACAACATTTACCTCTCCAACGGCACTGGCTTCATACTTGCCGCCGTGTTTTAAAGTAATATCCCTTAAGGCCCTTGAAGAAGACAAATTAGAAACCGTATTTCCTTTTGTTTTTCCTAAAACATAGTCGGCGCAGGCAACCAGCGTGTATTCTTCACCAAACATAGAACCGTCTTCATTGATAATCGCCAGGCGGTCAACATCAGGATCTACTACGATTCCAAAATCAGCTTTTTCTGTCACGACTAATTCCGAAATATCGGTAAGATGTTCTTTTAAGGGCTCCGGATTATGCGGGAAATGACCATTTGGTTCGCAGTATAACGGTATACATTCCACTCCTAATTTTTCCAGTAAAGCCGGAATTGCAATTCCTCCTGTCGAATTTACCGCGTCGACTACAACTTTAAAATTGGCGCCTTTAATAGCTTCTATATCTACCAAAGCTAATTTTAAAACCTCGTCGATATGGCGGTTGATATAACCTTCTTTTTTTTCGTATTTCCCTAAATCGTCTACTTCGGCAAATAGAAAATTCTCCTCATCGGCTATCTTCAGAATTTTTTCTCCTTCAATAGCGTTCAAAAACTCTCCTTTCTCATTCAGTAATTTTAAGGCGTTCCATTGTTTGGGATTATGGCTTGCCGTGATGATAATACCTCCATCAGCTTTGTCTAATGTTACCGCCAGTTCAACCGTTGGCGTTGTAGATAAACCGATATCGATAACATTAATTCCCAAACCTGTAAGCGTATTGGCAACCAGATTGCTGATCATTTCTCCAGAAATTCGCGCGTCTCGCCCTAAAATAATGCTTAATGATTCTTGTGAGTTTTGCCCTTTCAGCCACATACCATATGCAGCGGCAAATTTTACGGCATTCACAGGAGTTAAATTTTCATTTACCACTCCTCCAATTGTGCCTCGTATTCCTGATATTGATTTTATTAATGCCATTTTTATTTACTATTATTTATGCTGAAAAAAATTTGAACGCAAAGACCGCAAAGCTTTGTGCTAAAACACTATCTTATTTAATTCCAGCATTTAAAAATCTTTTTAATACTTTAAACTGGGGCTATAAACTCAGTACCTCAGTCCCAAAGATTCGGGATAGAACCTTCTAAAAATGCCATCTCACAAAAGCCTCCATAGCGGCATAAATCGCCAATCCCATTTGCTGGTATAAAGCTGCTGTTTCGTGATTCCTGTCTTCGGCTCGCTGCCAAAATTCTCTGGCATCAGTTCCCTGAAAAACAACGCCGTCTTTTTGTGACTGGTGCTTGAAAATTCCGTGGCGTTTAGCCAGAACCTGATCCGGACTCATCGGCACGGCCATTTCCACTTCGTCAATTCCCCATTCCTGCCATGCCCCTCTGTATAACCAAAGCCAGCAGTCGTTCATAAACGGTTTTGGTTTTAAGGCTTTTACGGCCTCAAAAATGGCATCCAGACAAACTTTGTGCGTTCCGTGCGGATCTGCCAAATCTCCTGCAGCGTAGATTTGGTGTGGTTGTATTTTTTCGATTAAATCCATCGTCAGCTGGATATCTTCTTTTCCAATTGGTTTCTTTTCGATTGTTCCGGTCTCGTAAAAAGGAAGCTCCATAAAATGAATCTGATCGTCGCTCAGACCAACAAAATGGCTGGTGGCTCTCGCCTCTCCTTTTCTGATCAATCCTTTGATGTATCTTACTTCGGGAATATCAATTTCGCTGTTTTTTTTGTTGGTTAAAAAAGTAACTGCTTTTTCATAGATATTTTCTGCTTCTTCGCTTTTGATGCCGAATTTCTCATTATAATCAATCACAAATCTGGCAAAACGAAGCGCTTCATCATCCGCGACAGCGATATTTCCTGAAGTCTGGTAGGCTACATGAACCTCATGGCCCTGTTCCTGAAGGCGCATGAAAGTACCGCCCATACTGATAATATCATCATCGGGATGCGGACTGAAAATCAAAACGCGTTTTTTTGCCGGTTCTGCTCTTTCAGGGCGGTTCGAGTCGTCGGCATTTGGTTTTCCGCCGGGCCAGCCCGTAATGGTGTTTTGCAGTTTATTGAATATTTTGATGTTGATGTCGTAGGCCGGACCTGAATCTGCCAGTAAATCGCTCATTCCGTTTTCGATATAATCGGCATCGGTCAGCATTAAGATTGGTTTTTTAAGGTCTAATGCCAGTCCTAAAACCGCTTTACGGATTAATTTGTCCGTCCAGATTACTTTTTCTACCAGCCACGGCCTGTTGATTCTGGTTAGTTTGGAGGAAGCTTCCTTATCCAATATAAAGACTGCATTGTTATGTTCCTGTAAAAACGAAGCCGGAATCTGGTTGGTTACTTCATCCTCAACCGATTTTTTAATAATGTTGGCTTTTCCTTCTCCCCAGGCCATTAAAATAACCTGTCTGGCTTCCATGATTTTTTTTACGCCAAGTGTAATGGCTGTTCTGGGTGTATTGCTCAAGCCTGAAAAATCTTTGCTCGCCGCCACTCTGGTAATATGATCCAAAGCCACCAAACGGGTTTTTGAGTTTTGAAGCGAACCTGATTCGTTAAAACCAATATGCCCGTTGCCGCCAATTCCCAGAATCTGAAGATCGATACCGCCCAAAGTTTCAATTTTTGCTTCGTACTGGTGGCAGTAATCGGCGATTTGTTCTTTTGTTAAAAGTCCGTCGGGAACATGCGCGTTTTCAGGTAGAATATCGACGTGGTCAAAAAGCAGTTCTTTCATAAAGCGGACGTAACTGTTGATCGAATTGGGTTCCATCGGATAGTATTCGTCCAGATTAAAACTGATTACGTTCTTAAAACTCAAGCCTTCTTCCTTATGCAGGCGCACCAGTTCTGCATACAGACTTTTTGGAGAAGATCCTGTCGCCAGGCCTAAAATACATGGCTGGTTTTCTTTTTGTTTTTCCTGAATTAAAGCTGCAATTTCCTGAGCAACCGCTTTTGAAGCCTCTGAAGAATTTTCAAAAACAACGGTATTGATGTTCTCAAATCGTTTCTCGAAACCTGTTGCTTTGTCGATTTTACTTTTTATCATTTTGAAATATATTTTATTGTTTTTTTTATTTTGAATACTGCCTTTGCGATAAAAAAAGGCATGAGTTGAGCCTGAGCTCGTTCAAATAAGCTTATTTGAGTGCTTTGCTATGATCTTGAATAAAATGTTATGTCTTTTTTCAGCTTTGTCAAAGTTTCAAACTTTGACAAAGTTCTGGGAGTTTATTCCGCAATCTTGTCATCTCGACGAAGGAGAGATCACACTCGGATCTCGACAAAGATTGTAGACATCCTTTACAGAATTTCTAGTGTGATTCCTCGTTCCTCGGAATGACAAACTTTGAGTGAAAACTTTCTCAAAGTTCTGAGAACTTATTCCGCAATCTTGTTATCCTGACGGAGGAAGGATTTTCGCAAGAAACTCCACACTGCAAAATCGCCAATCGTTGTATATTTAGCAAGTGTGATTTCTCGTTCCTCGAAATGACAACTTTTAGGTAAAACCTGGAAACTGCGACTGAGACTAAAAACCTTTACCAGCTTCTGTATTTATGTCCTTTAAACGCAAAAAAGACAATCATTAAATAAGCTGGAATTAAAATTAAATACGCCAATTGATTCCCACTTTTTGCTGTTGCTGCGGTTCCTGCAGCAATATTGGCTGTATTGATAGTATCTGCCAATAAACCATACAACAGCGGAAAAACTGCACCGCCAATAATTCCCATAATCAGGATGGCACCTCCAATTTTTGTAAAGCCTCCCAAATCCTGAAGTGCCATTGGCCAGATTGCCGGCCAGCAAAGTGCATTGGCTAATCCTAAAAGTGCAACCAAAATAATTACAACTGGTAATTCTGGAATTCCAGGTAATTGAATCATGATGGCAGGTGAAAGTATGACGATTAATGCCACTAAAATGAGTCCTAAAAATCCGGATACTTTTAAGGCAAAAACCTGCGAAATATATTTGGGAATTAATGTAATTCCTAAAATATAACCCACCACCATTGCGGTCATGGTAAACGAAGTCAGTTTAAGATAAAAAGCTCCGTCTTTTCCATTGACTCCCAATTGTTTTCCGAAACCTCCAATCGAATCTCCGGCTAAAACTTCAGCAGCGATGTACACCATTAAGGTGATCACACCAAAAACCAATTGTGGATGTTTGAATGCTTCTTTTATTTGTTTGAAAATGCTTAAATGTTCAACTTGTCCTTCATCATCTAAATTAATTTCAGGAAGTGGTGAATATTTTACTAAAACTGCCAAAACCAGCATAATACCTGCCATGTATATATAAGGAGTCTGCAGCTGCAAAGCCAATAAATCTAAAGCAGTCTCTTTTTGAACGGGTGTCATGACCGCAATTTTATCTGCAGCATAATCTCCAATATTGGATAAAACTAATGCCGTTAATAATAACGGAGCCAGAAATCCTGCCAGCTTATTGGCAATTCCCAATACACTGATTCTTGCTGCGGCGCTTTCGCGCGGACCGATCACAACTACATACGGATTTGCTGCGGTCTGCAAAACTGCCAAGCCGGTTCCCATCACAAATAAAGCAATCAGGAAGAAACTAAAAGTTCGAGTCGCTGCAGCAGGATAAAATAAAAGTGCACCAACGGCAATAACCAACAATCCTAATGAAATTCCGTTTTTATAACCTACTTTTTCTATTAGAAACGAAGACGGAATCGCCATTACAAAATAAGCAATATAAAAGGCAAAAGTCACAAAATACGATTGCGATTCAGTTAGTTCGCACGCCAATTTAAAAAACGGAATGAGCGGTCCGTTAAGCCAGGTTACGAATCCAAAAATAAAAAATAAGGAAGTTAAAATAACCATTGGAATCAAAGTACTGCTTTGTTCTTTTTTTAAAGTAATATCGATTTCTGACATATTTTTGGGTTTTGGTAAGTTATTATCTGCTGACTAATTCCTGATGGTAAAAAAGAATGGTTTCTTCTAAAGCTTTATCAATTGTATATTCAGGTTTAAACCCCAATTGATTGAATTTTTCAGGATTGGCTTTAGAATGTTTGATATCGCCCGGCCTTTCATCAAGAAATTTTATCTGCGATTTCGAATTGGTGATTTTGATTATTTTTTCGGCTAATTCTAAAACGGAAGTGCTGTGTCCCAATGCTACATTATAGGTTTCATCTCCTTTTTGAGAAGCGAGAATATTCGCTTTCACTACATCTTTCACATAAATAAAATCTCTGGTCTGCAATCCGTCTCCATAAATGGTAATTGGTTCGTTTTGAAGAGCTTTATTGATAAAAATAGGCACTGCCGCCGCATATGCCGATTCTGGATTTTGGCGTGGACCAAATACATTAAAGTAACGCAGCGATGCTGTTGGAACCTGATATTGATCGAGGTACATTTTCAAATAATATTCGCCGTCTAATTTTGTGATCGCATAAGGCGTCATGGGTTCCGGAAACATGGTTTCTACTTTTGGCAAAACCGGATTGTTGCCGTAATTGGCTGCCGACGTAGAAAGCACCACTTTACAGTTTGCATTATTTTTTGCCGCTTCTAAAATATTGATGGTTCCGATTGTATTGATTTCGATACATTCTCTAATTTTTAACAATGATTCAGGAACGCTGACCAATGCTGCCAAATGAAAAACACCTGATGCACCAGCAATCACTTCATTAACTAAATTTTCATCGCGAATATCACCTTTTACAAAATCAACATTGAGCCCGTTCAGGTTGTGTTCAAATCCTGTTCTCAGGCTGTCGAGTATCGTAACCTGATGGCCTTCTTTAGATAAATGTTCGGCGATGTGGCTTCCTATAAAACCGGCACCTCCGGTAATGACATATTTTTTCATTTTTCTTATTTTAATGATCCAATGAAATTCAAATTGTAGTTTTCCATTTCTTTAAATTGTCCTGAAAGACTTTCAATCAGCTTAAATTGATTTTTAGAACGATCCAGATTATGGTCCGGATATTCTGTCTTATAATATATGTCTTCATTCAAAAAATCAGTTAAAAAACGAAGCGCCATAATAAATACCATTGTTTTGGCACCAAGCGGTAAATATTTTATCTCTAAGAAAGAAAGTGATGCATTTGTTTTTTCGAGAAAACCTTTTACATACGCTTTATAATACTGCAAATTAAAATTGACAAGCTCGAGATTTTTTTCATCTTCGGCTGCAGTATTGCAAATGGTTCTTATAGCGTCTCCAAAATCATAATGTACAATTCCCGGCATAACCGTGTCAGTATCTATTACGCAGAGACCTTTTTTATTTAAATCAAAAAGCGCGTTTGATATTTTAGTATCGTTATGCGTAACTCTCAATTTTATTTTCCCTGTATCTTTTAATTTCTGCAAAACATGCATTTCGTCTTTAAGTTCCTGAACCAGATTGATGTATGATTCTGCCTGCTTAATTCGTTGTTCTGATGCCTCTTTCAGCGCACTATCGAACTGTGAATAACGAAAAGCCATATTATGAAAATTCGGAATTACCTCTGTTAGTTTTCTGGCATCAAAATCACTGGTCAGATTTAAAAATTCACCAAATAATTTTCCGCCTTCATATGCAATCTCTTCATTATTAACGGTTTCAAAAGTGAGGCTTCCTTCAATATAAACCATCATATTCCAGAAATTTCCGTCTAGATCTTGGTGATAAAAAATGCCTTTTTTTGTTCCGATAAATGATAAAACACGACGTTTCAGTTCATCTTCCGACAGGTGTTTTAGTTTACGCTGCAAATGTTTGCTCACACTCACCTTATTCGCAATAAGACCCGGAACGTCTTTAAAAACGCCATCATTGATTCTTTGCAAAATAAACTGTTTACGGCTATCAGTTGTTACTAAATAGGTGTCGTTGATATGACCCGAGGCCAATTCTTCAAAACTTTTGAAAACCTCTATATGGTCGAACTGGTCGAATATAAATTTTAAATGTTCCGTTACCATATTACCAGAGATTAGTGGGATAAACTTTTTGGGCTCTTAATTTTTCGATTTCTTTTTTTACAATTTCCTTATCTTCTTTATAAGTAACTCCAAACCATTTTGCATTAGACTGAAGCACTTCAAGCGATGCATTTTCTGATTTTAAAATCTCATTTACAACAGATGTAATAAAAAATTCGGCTTTTAAATCGTGTTCGTTTTCTTTCAGGAATTCTTCAAAGAGCGCACCTCCAAATTCAAAACATTTTGGCGTAAAGCCCCAGAAATTCATAGAGACAATCGTATTTTCATCAATCGGAATAAATTCTCCGTTATCATCTTTACGCATTAGTTTTCCGTCAATTTTTTCGATGTGCGTACGTTCTGTAACATCTGTCAGATAATTATTTTCATCAACCTGACATTCTCCCCTTGAAACAAAACCATGATCTGAAACCGTATTTTTAAGCAGATAAGCCATCATATTAAAATGGTACGATTCCTTATCCATTTCGGTTAAGGCTTTTGCCATAATTTCAAAAGCTTCTTTTCCGTAAAAATCATCTGCATTAATGATGGCAAAATTTTCAGTTACTTCGTCTTTCGCCATTAATAATGCGTGTCCGGTTCCCCAGGGTTTTTTTCTTTCCGGATTCTGATATTGCCCCGGAACGTTGTCAATTTCCTGAAACACATAACCTACTTCTGCTTTTCCTTCTAGTTTTTTATTAAAAATTTCTTTGCACTCTTCTTCAATGTTTTTACTTATAATAAATACAAATTTTCCAAATCCTGCCTGTAATGCATCGTATATCGAAAAATCCATAATTGTATCACCTTCGGGAGTAAATGTATCTAACTGTTTTAATCCTCCATATCGACTTCCAATACCTGCCGCCAAAATCACGAGAGTAGGTTTACTTTTGCTCATTTAAATAGTATATTAATTGGTTTATTATTTTTAATTGTTTTGGTCTTTTTTTATTTTTCGATACCATCAAAAAAGAAATGAAATTACAAGCAATTAGATTTTGACAACTTCACTCATAAATTGAAAAATAAATATTAATCTGACAATATTTACGTTAATATCATAAAGTATATCATTAATATTCGGCTAAAATATATATTAATATTTTATAAAAAAAGAAAAAAGTGTTAAAATGTGCTCGAACACAATTAAAATGTTTTCGAACACATTAAATTTAATATTTTCTGATATTCTAATTTTATATATATTTGTTTCTATATGGAAAAAATTTACACAATTAAGGATATTGCAGAACTTGCAGGCGTTTCTAAAGGCACTGTAGACCGTGTTTTGCATAAAAGGGGAAAAGTCTCTCAGGATGCGCTTGACAGAGTTAATGAAGTCCTGGATAAAATAGATTATCAGCCTAATTTAATGGCGAGAAGTTTAAAGAAGACACAAATTTATTCTATATGTGTACTGCTTCCTGATTCTAAAAATGACCCTTATTGGCAGCCTTGTATTGACGGGATCAATGAAGCGAAAAAAGAATTCAAATCTTTTAATGTTAAAGTGGAGATTTTTCTTTTTGATGCGACAAGTACGGCATCGTTTGTCGAAACCAACAAGGCGGTTTTAGCTGCCTCGCCGGATGCGGTTTTATTAGTTCCATTATTTCATAAAGAAGCGATAGATGCGATCGAAACGTATAATTCTAAAGGAATTATTTCCAGTATTTTTAATAATCAGCTTAAATCAAGCGCCATCAAAAGTTTTGTTGGGCAGGATTTATTTCAAAGCGGACGAATCGCAGCCCGATTATTAGATTTATTACTGCAAAAAGGCACCATCGCCATCATCCATATTGATGAAGATTATGAGAATGCGATTCACATGCAGGAAAAAGAAAAAGGTTTCAGGAATTATTTTGAAGCTTTAGAAAAAGACAAATTCGAAATTAAAACTTTTAATGTCAAACATCCTCAGTTTAAAACGACCCTTAAAGAATATCTGGAAGAAAATCCTGCTATCAGCGGTCTTTTTGTAACCACTTCGAAGGCATATCAGGTCGCGAAAATTATTGCAAAAAATCCGGAAAGGAAAATTGCCCTCGTGGGATATGATTTATTAAAAAATAATCTGGAATACCTGAACAATAAAACCATTGACTTTTTGATTCACCAGAACCCAAAAAGACAAGCCTATTTAGGAACTGCAAGTTTGATTGAGCATTTTATTTTTGAAAAAGAAATTAGTGCCGAAAAGCTTTTGCCCATCGATATTATAAATACTGAAAACGCGAAGGATTACTTTTTATAAACTGTTGAGCGAACTTTGCGGTTAAATCCGCATTCAATTAACACTCCTAGTTTTGAGCTGACTCCTACACGTTCCTAAAGTAAAGTCAAGTTCCCGAAAGAACTGGCAATATGAAAATTAGGCGTTTCCGTATATGGGTTTACCCATGAAATCCAAGTAGGTTCAAAGAGATTGCTGGCTTGTTTTTTATATTTAGCGCGGTAAAGTCCGGCTTCGATACTATGGTCTTTAATTAAATTGAAATTATTCAAAGACTGAATACTAATCGCAATTTCAACCACGAAATAATCCTCTTTTGTATGTGATTTTACAGTAATATGATTTTCAGGCCAATTCCAGTCAAAGTCAAATTTTTTCTTCGGAGAAGCTTTAAAATCCATGATCCGTGGCGTTGGATCTATTTCTAAACAATAATAGGGATCTAATGCTGCATCTGTCCTGAAAAAAATCTCTACCCGATCTGATTCTCCTATGCTGTCAACCGAGTCGTCCTGCCTGTCAATATGAACATTCGCGTCATAAACGGTGTAGCAAAAAAAGATAGTTTCAGTATCCCACAAAGCTCGTAACTCGATCTTTTCAGGTACTGCGTCATCCCAGGGCGAAGTAAAATCAGTCAAAACTTCTGCTTGATTCCAAAACGGATTATCTCCTAAACCATTTATTTGCAAAATGTTTTTTTCGATACGGTTTACATTATAGTTTTTCATTCTAAAAAGGTACGGAATTTTAAAAAATAAAAAAAGAAGCAAAAAAGAAAATTCACTTCTCTTCCTAAAAATCATTACTAACATTTATTTATTATTACTGATTTTGATATCAGCATTAGCTTATTTCAGACTAAAGTAAATAATGTATTCTAATTGACAAGGCGAAAATACAAAAATATGTGCTCGAGCACAAAAAAATATCCAGAATCTTTATTATGCGAAAAAGGATACCTTTGCAGGTATCCTTTTAATTATCATTTTAAAATCTTAACTATCACTTCCAGTTAAAAGTGATTTTCTTTTCGATCTCAGAGCTTAAACTCAAAAATACCGGACAGGTCATGGCCGCACGTTCTAAAATTGTTTTATTTTTTCCTGACACATCACCTTTCATTTCAAAAGCAATTTCAATTGCACCAATTCTTCTTGGCTCAGCATTCATTATTTTTGTTACTTCGGCAGTTGAGTCGTTAATATTAACTTCCATATCACGAGCTTTAATTCCCATAATGGTCATCATACAGCTTGCTAAAGCATTTGCAACTGTATCTGTTGGAGAAAAAGCTTCGCCTTTTCCGTTATTGTCCAGTGGTGCATCCGAAATAATTTCGCTTCCTGACTGCACATGAATTGATTTTGTTCTTAAATCTCCTAAATAGGTTACTTTTGATGTCATTAATTTGCTACTTTTAAAGTTAAATCGCTGTCGTAATATAAAATGTAAACACCTTTATTAGCGTGTCCTCCATCTTCTTTTTTATAATATTGAAATTTATTGTCAACCTGTTCTGTTGTCATTAAATCTGCTGTTTCCTGATACGTTTTTCCTTGTACCAAACGCATCATAGTGTCAAAAGTTACATCAAAACCTCTTGTTGCATAAGAATTTGGATTCACTTTATTTTTCAATCGATATTCTTTTTCAAAAATTAAAACAGGCTGTTCGTCACTTTCACGAGTTACAGACGGGTACATTAATTTCAGCTTTACTAAATTGTCAAAATTAATTTCATCAGTATCTAAAGTGCTGTTCGGTTCTAAAATCACCAGTTGCACCTGACATGATTTTTGTGCATCAATCAAAGCTTTAATCGTTGTTTTGATCATTGCTGTATTTCCGGTTTCCATCACCACATAATTCAATCTGTTGGGCAGCAGCAGGCTTTTTAAATTGGCAACATCCAAACCTCCTGTTTCAGTAAGAGAAGCAAAAACAACTCCTTTTTGATTTTGTTTGATATAATTAATTACCGATTCTTTTTTCCTGTCTACAACAGCAACTATATTTCCGTTTTTAGAACGCATATAATCAAAAACCGAATTTCGAACTACATCATTTGACGGAATCGACTGGTACAAATTATCGATTGGGTTTGCAGTATCTTTTGATAAAGGCGAAATCACAGGAACATTATACAAACGCAATGTATTCGCTGCAGCTTCGGCATTATTTTGATAAAAGGGCCCAACGACAGCATTGGCATCCTGCAGTTTATTTTGTGCAATTAAACTCGAAATATTAGATGATGTTTTTGTTTCTCCTGAATCATAAATGGCAACATCAATAGGTAATTTTAAGGTTCTAGCCGAATCTATCGCCATCATGGCTCCTGAATAAAAGTCAAGTGTCATATTTAAAAACTTGTCATTTTTAATTCTATTTGCAGCACTTGTCGTATCATTTTGCATTTTAGCTAAATTAAAAGGAAGCAGCAACACCATTTTTTTACGATCGTTCTGCCCTCTTTTTTTCGTTAACTCCACCACTTCAGGATTCGCGGAAACGGTTTCAGATTTTACTTTATCCACAATCTGTATTCCTCCTGCATTTTCAGCAGGTTTTGAAACGGGCTGTGCTTGCGGAATAATGGCAGTTGGTGCTATAAAACCGGCAGGCACTTTTAAAACCATTCCTTCTTTTACACCCTCAGAAAGAGCCGGGTTTAATGCCGTTAATTCTTCCGGAGATATCTGAAAAGTTCTTGATAAACTATAAAATGTTTCTTTTGGTTTTACCTGATATTCCATATATGAAACAGCTTTTTTCGGAACATCGGCTTTTTTCGTTTCGACTGTTTTTACAGGATTCGAAACGGTCTGAGTTTCTGTTTTAGGCGCAATTCCTTTAATAGTTACACGATATCCGACAGGCAGGCTTGCAACAATTTCAGGATTGCGTTTTTCTAAATCTTCAACAGTTGTGTTGTATTGTTTTGCAATCGAATATTTGGTTTCTTTTGCCACAACATCATGATACACATATTTTTCCTGAGCAGACGATTTTGCAGGTTTATTGACATTGGAAGCCGCTTTTATCGTCGATCCTTTGGCGGGAATTACCAATTTCTGTCCAATTTGAACGCCGTCTTTTTCAAGGAAAGGATTTGCTGCTTTTAAGGCTTCGTCGCTTATGCCATATTTATGCTCGATGCTGTAGAAAGTCTCTTTTGGCTGTACATCGTGAATAAGATCTTTTGTACTGCCGTTGCTTTTTACCACAACTGGTTCCGTTTTTGCCACAGGTTTTGCAGCAGTTTTAGTTCCATTTGTCGGAATCAATAATACTGAATTTGGCACCAAACCTCGTCTCGCATCCGGATTCAGTTCATAAATATCCAGAGGCGTTACTTTGAATTTTTGAGCGATCTGTGCAATCGTTTCTCCTTTTGTGACCGTATATTTAACTACTTTTTCTTGTGAAAAAGCGGTACACGTTACAAAAAAAACAAGGAACAATAATGTTGAATAATATTTCATATGGGTCAAAACAATTTAATTTCTAATTCAAAAACAAGTTACTAATTTCTCTTGAAAGCAAGATTCTTGCCACTTGTTATTTTTCTTAAAATTATTATCTAAGATCAATTTCAACCTTAGCAATAATAATCTCTTTATATAACTCATCTTCTTCCTTTTTCTTGCATTTATACAAAACTTCTTCCATGTTTTCGAACTGATCCGAATAGACATAATAAGAAAGACTGTTAATATTAAAGAAGAAACTTGCGTTAAAATCGCCACTATCAATAAGTTTCATAATAAACTGATCTCGGAGTGAAGCGTCTGTAAATATACCTAAAACTAAGTAATAGCCGTTTGAAACTTCTTTAAGATTATCATAAACTTCGATCTTGACATTTGTAGCATTTTTAAGCGGATTATCCTTGATTTCGCGCGTCATTTCTTCTAATGAAATGGTTTTTGAAGTTGATGCGAAAGTAGTTTTATCCTGCTTTCTAACAGCTTCATCCTGATACTTTTTTAATTTTACCAGCGACAGTTTATCATCAAATTTTCTGGCTTCCATACTATAATAAGAAGCTTTGCTGATATGGCGTTTCACTTCAATTTTTTTCTGAGTATCAAGGGAATCAATTTTAGCAATCAAAAGCTGGTTTTGGGCATCACCTTGATCCTGCTCTATTTTATAACGCTTAATTTCTTCTAAAGAAAGACGTTGCTGCAATGAAGTTACAGTGTTATTTTTTTCGCTTTCGCGGATTTTCTTCTTGTATTCCTGATTTTCTTCAACCGCAATTCGTTCTACTTTATTCATTAAACCGGCATAAACTTTTCTGTTTTCTGCCAATTCCTTTTTTAATTGAGAAGATAATTCGCTTGTTTTTCCGATGCTTTCATACGATTGTTTTTCCAGTCTTTTTGATTCGCTGACATTCAAAACGTCCATTCTTTTCAACTCAACCAAATCATTATTCATCGTATTGACGAGTGAATCTAATTTAGCCATCAAAATATCCTGCACATTTTTATTGGCTTCCAAAACCAATCTGAGTTTTTCGACTGAGTTTTCTTTAGAACCATTCATATCATTCAGATTCACTTTCAGATCATTAATTTTGATGATCTTTTGATTCATTTCCTTCTGAATAACCAATCTGTCTTTTAAATCTTCCAGTTCAACTGTTTTTACTTTTGTCTTTTCAACCACAACTTGTTTTTCCGCAAGAGCTATCATTAATTCTTCATTTTCATTAGAAGGTTTGATTCCTTTTACATTAATGGCCAATTGATTCCCAATTACCAAGCCGCTTACAATTTCAGGATTCTGAGACTCTAACTGATCAATTGAAATACCATATTTTTGCGAAATAGAAAATTTGGTTTCCTTCGGTGCCACAACATGAAAGATAGTTTCCTTGTTGATGACGCGAACCCTTCCGTCTATGGTTTTTCTTTTGTTTGGAATTGCAATTGTCTGCCCAATTTGTAATCCAGATTGAAGAAGTTCTTTATTAAGGTTTTCTAAATCCTGAACCGATACATTATATTGTCTGGCAATGCCAAATAAAGATTCTTTCGGAGCCACTAGATGTGCCGCTTTTAAGGAAGCTGGAATTTCAGTTTGAAGAAGATTTTTCGAATTTTGAGGAATAATTAATTCCTGGCCAACCTGAAGTCCGCCGGCAAGAATTTCTAGATTTGCATTTTGAATAGCTTCAACGGCAACATGATATTGTTTGGATAAGCCGTAGAGCGTTTCTTTTGCTGCTACAATGTGGGTAATCGGCTGGTTTGAATTGTTTTTTGAAGTAGAAACCGGAATTTTTAGAACTTGATTTTCTTTGATCCCATTTTGCGATTCTGGATTGAGTTTGTAAATTTCATCAATAGAAACCTTATATTTTTGAGCAATAAAATAGGCGGTTTCCCCTTTTTGAATTTTATATTCAATAATTGAATCTTGCGCAGTTATTTTGTTAAAAGACAAAATAAACACAAGAGAAATCGTTAAAAGTTCTCTCATAAATAGTAGGTTTAAAAAATTAAGGTCTTACAAATGTAAGACCTTAATTTTAAAAATAATACTATTCCCACTCAATTGTTGCAGGTGGTTTTGAGCTGATATCGTAAACTACACGATTCACGCCTTTTACTTTATTTATAATGTCATTTGATACTTTCATCAAGAAATCGTAAGGTAAATGAACCCAGTCAGCAGTCATACCATCGGTAGATTCTACGGCTCTCAAAGCTACTACTTTCTCGTACGTACGCTCATCGCCCATTACACCAACGCTGTTTACAGGAAGCAAAATTGCTCCGGCCTGCCAAACTTTGTCGTATAATCCCCAAGATTTTAATCCGTCAATAAAAACGGCATCAACATCTTGTAAAATCTGAACTTTCTCCGGAGTAATGTCTCCTAAAATTCTGATTGATAATCCTGGTCCCGGAAAAGGGTGTCTTCCTAATAATTCAGGATCTATTCCTAATGTAGCACCAACTCTTCTTACTTCGTCTTTAAACAACATTCGAAGCGGTTCTACAATTTTTAATTTCATATAATCCGGCAATCCGCCCACATTGTGATGTGATTTAATCGTTGCCGATGGCCCTTTTACAGAAACCGATTCGATTACGTCAGGATAAATAGTGCCTTGCGCCAGCCATTTTACATCTTCGATCAAATGAGATTCATCATCAAAAACTTCGATAAATACACGACCGATTGTTTTACGTTTGGTTTCAGGATCGCTGATTCCTGCTAATTCGCCAAGAAAACGATCTCCGGCATCTACTCCTTTTACGTTCAATCCCATTCCTTTGTATTGATCCAATACATTTTGGAATTCGTTTTTACGAAGCAAACCGTTATTTACGAAAATACAGTACAAGTTTTTACCAATTGCCTGGTGCAATAAAACTGCTGCTACAGTCGAATCAACTCCGCCAGACAATCCTAAAACTACTTTATCATTTCCTAATTTCTCTTTTAATTCTCCCACCATTTCTTCTACGAAGGCATTTGGTGTAAAGTTTTGAGGAACTTCGGCAATATCTACTAAAAAGTTTTTCAGCATTTTTGATCCGTCAGTAGAATGGAAAACTTCCGGGTGATATTGAATAGCATACGTTGTTTCGCCATCTATTTTGTAAGCTGCATATTCTACGTCATGCGTGCTTGCTAATTTTACTGCGTTTGTTGGCAAAGCCTTGATACTATCGCTGTGGCTCATCCAAACCTGACTGTTTTCTGAAACTCCGTTAAAGAAAACTTCATTCTCTTTAATATAAGATAAATAGGCTCTTCCGTATTCTCTGGTGTTGGAAGCCGCTACTTCTCCTCCACTAAAGTGAGCTAAGTATTGTGCTCCGTAACAAACTGCCAGCATAGGAAGTTTGCCTCGAATTTGAGATAAATCAGGATGTGGAGCATCTTCTGCACGAACAGAAAATGGGCTTCCTCCTAAAATTACGGCTTTATAAGGTGATAAATCACTAGGAAAGTGATTGTAAGGGAAAATTTCGCAGAATATATTTAATTCGCGAACTCTACGCGCAATAAGCTGTGTATATTGCGATC
>Ga0247815_10000622_pt1 | contig 27736 bp, 25 predicted proteins | sample UWRJL194509B1_FD_181014 | JGI IMG/M metagenome (GOLD analysis project Ga0247815, IMG submission 181014) | Plant litter microbial communities from Arlington Agricultural Research Station in Wisconsin, United States - UWRJ-L194-509B-1 | ecosystem: Environmental > Terrestrial > Plant litter >...
TTTTCTTTTCTACAAGGGCAGTAAGCAGTGGAAGCGTTTCTTTACAATCGCCCCACACCGGCACATCAGCTTTTACATTTTTATCTATTTCGGCAGGGTCTATATCCAGGTGGATGATCTTTGCCTGTGTGGCATACATATCAAGTCGGCCAGTAACGCGGTCGTCAAAACGCATCCCTATGGCAATAAGCACATCACACTCGTTTGTCAGTTTATTTGGACCATAGTTACCGTGCATGCCCACCATACCCACACCCAGCGGGTGGTCTGTAGGGATGGCACTCATACCAAGGATGGTCCATGCTGTGGGTATGCCCGATTTTTCTATGAAAGCCTTAAATTCCGCTTCGGCTTTGCCTAACAATACACCCTGCCCAAACACGATAAAAGGGCGTTCGGCAGCATTAATAAGTCTGGCAGCCTCTTCTATATATTCAGGACGCACCACAGGCTTAGGCCTGTAACTGCGTATGAAATTGCATTTTTTATAGCCTGTAAACTGTATTCTTTGCAGTTGGGCATTCTTGGTAATATCTATAAGTACCGGACCCGGACGCCCCGAAGCCGCAATGTAAAAAGCTTTGGCAATTATAGCGGGGATCTCTTCGGCATCGGTAACCTGGTAGTTCCATTTGGTAACCGGCATAGTAATATTAATTACATCGGTTTCCTGAAAAGCATCGGTACCCAAGAGATGTGCAAACACCTGTCCGGTAATGCATACCAGCGGTGTACTGTCTATCATGGCATCGGCAAGGCCGGTAACAAGGTTGGTAGCACCTGGGCCGCTTGTTGCAAACACAATACCCGTTCTACCCGATACCCTTGCAAAGCCCTGGGCCGCATGTATGGCACCCTGCTCATGGCGTACCAGTATATGTTCCAGCTTTTCGTTATAATCGTAAAGCGCATCATAGATGGGCATAATGGCACCACCGGGATAGCCAAAAATAGTGCTTACCCCCTCTTGTATAAATGCCTCAAGCAATACCTGCCCGCCTGTTAACGTTACAGCATCCTGAGTGGCAGGCGCCGGTGCGGCTTTTTCCATAGTCTTTTCCATACGTGCATTGTGTTTAGTTACCCCTCATCGGTTACACAGCCTTCTGCTGCCGATGATACCGTGCGGGCATATTTATACAATAATCCTTTGGTTACTTTAAGTTTTGGCTGTTGCCATGCCAGTCTTCTTTTTTCAAGCTCCTCGTTTGATACCTGTAGTACAAGCGTGTTGTTTACCGCATCTATCTCTATAATATCATTGTCGTTTACAAGCCCTATCGTTCCGCCTTCAAAAGCTTCGGGGGTAATGTGCCCCACTACAAAACCGTGGGTACCGCCACTAAAACGACCATCTGTGATAAGGGCAACGCTTTTACCTAACCCGGCACCTATAAGCGCACTGGTGGGTTTCAGCATCTCCGGCATACCGGGAGCACCTTTAGGGCCTTCGTTACGGATAACGATCACGTCGCCGTGCTGCACCTTTCCGTCGGATATACCGGCAATAAGGTTTTTCTCGCCATCAAAAACACGGGCAGGGCCGGTAAATTTCTCTCCTTCTTTACCTGTGATTTTTGCTACGCTGCCGCCCGGTGCCAAATTGCCATACAGTATGCGCAGGTGGCCTGTAGCTTTTATAGGGTCTGATATTGGTCGGATTATTTTTTGGGTATCGAAGTCAAGGTCGGCGGCACTTTCAAGGTTTTCGGCAACCGTTTTTCCGGTCACGGTAAGGCAGTCGCCGTGCAGCAAGCCCACCTTAAGCAGATACTTCATAACGGCAGGGATACCACCGTTGTTGTGTAAATCCTGCATTAAGTATTTACCGCTCGGTTTAAAATCGGCTAATACGGGCGTAACATCGCTCATACGCTGAAAATCGTCCTGCGTTACCACAACGTCAACACTCTTAGCCATTGCTATAAAATGCAGTACAGCATTAGTGCTACCACCAAGTACAACCACAATGCGCATGGCATTCTCGAACGCTTTGCGCGTCATGATATCGCTTGGTTTAATATCTCTCTCTAACAGTAATTTTATATGTTCGCCGGCATCTATGCATTCCTGCTGTTTTTCCGGGCTTAAAGCTGGGTTGCTTGAAGAATATGGCAAACTCATACCCAGCGCCTCTATTGCAGCAGCCATAGTATTGGCAGTGTACATACCACCACAGGCACCGGCACTTGGGCATGCATTACGAATTACGCCCTGAAAATCCTCGTCATTCATATTTCCCGCTATTTTTTGGCCCAAAGCCTCAAATGCCGAAACAATATTAAGTTCTTCGCCTTTATAGCATCCCGGTGCAATAGTACCACCATATACCATAATAGACGGGCGGTTTAGCCTGCCCATAGCCATAATGCTGCCCGGCATATTTTTATCACAGCCCGGCAACGTTATCAGCGCATCATAATACTGGGCACCGCATATAGCTTCTATACTATCGGCAATTACATCGCGGCTCACTAACGAGTAGCGCATACCGTCAGTACCGTTGCTCATACCATCACTTACGCCTATGGTATTGAACACAAGACCTGCCAATCCGCTTTGCCATGTGCCTTTTTTTACTACGGCAGCCAGCTCATTAAGGTGCATGTTGCAGGTGTTGCCGTCATAACCCATACTGGCTATGCCCACCTGTGCCTTTTTCATATCGTCATCGTCAAACCCTATTCCGTAAAGCATGGCGCGGGCTGCGGGTTGTGTATCGTCCTGGGTAAAAACCCTTGAATATTTATTTAATTCCATTATTTTTTGTTTGACCTCACCCCCAGCCCCCCTCCAAAGTAGAGGGGAGCAGCTACACTCTTATGAATGAGCTTGAGGTATTAAATTGTTTGTGTTTTTGTCCTCTCCCCCAGCCCCTCTCCAAAGGAGAGGGGAGCAGGTACACTCATACTAATGAGCCTGAGGTTTACTTATTAAAGTTAAGAAGTAGTTTTTTTTTGCTAATTGCATATTGTCTATTGCAAATTATTTATTACCCCAACTGCAGTTTAAACTCTTCTAAATTCTTTCCTACTACTAAATTTCTGTATGCCTTTTGTACCGTTGCGCTAAGGCTGTCTTCCCAGTTTTTGGTAAACGGCACATCATCGAGAGAATCTAACGCCAGCACTTCGGCAGCGGTGCCACAAAAGAAGGCAGCATCGGCACCACGCATTTCTTCGGGTTTAAATAGTTTCTCTTCGGTTGGAATGTCCAGTTCGGAACATATCTCCAGTACCGTGGCGCGGGTAATTCCCGGCAGTATACTGCCTTTTGCAGGCGTGTACAGTTTACCGTCTTTTTCGTAAAAAACATTGGCCCCACTACTTTCGGCTACATAACCGTTACCGTCTAACACCAATGCCTCATCATAACCGGCATCTTTCGCCTCCTGGCATGCCAAAATAGAATTTACATAATGTCCGCTTACTTTAGCCTCTACCTTAAAAGCCTTAGGGTTAGGACGCTCGAACGTAGATGTCATGATGCGCATTTTGTTTGCCATATAGCCGTTGCTCCACTCCCATGCCTCTATAGCAAGGTAACTTTCTTTACCCTTAGACAGCGACATATTAGGCGAGCACATTACTATAGGCCTTAAATAAGCATCGGACAATCCGTTAAGTTCCAATACCTCATAAGATAGTGCGGTAAGTTCATCTGTAGTGTAATTAAATGGAATATGCATTAATTCTGTCGAACGGCGCAGGCGGTCGTAATGCTCTTTTGCTTTAAAAATTTTAGTACCACCACCCGTGTTATACGATTTAATACCTTCAAAAACAGCATAGCCATAATGAAGTGATTGCCCGTAAAGATTTGTAGAAGCCTCGGATGCCTTAACAAAGTTTCCGTTAAAGTAAATGATGGTATTATTGTTATAGTACATAGTAATTTAGTAAATAGATTTTATAAAAAAGCCCTGCTCGTTTTGAGAAGGGCCGACGATAATATAATGTGCAGGCAACCTTCTCACGTATGCAAGTGAATAATGACAATAATGTGAAACTGTTTAAATGTTCTCATAATTTCAAAAAAATAGCCGTTCCTTTATTATGAGGGAACGGCTTTTATACTCTTATATATAACAACAGTATCCCTCAGGCTTTATTGAGAATGACAATAATGCTGATGATGGCGGCTGCTATGTTAATGTTGTTTTTCATTGTTAAAGCGAATTTAAAACATTCCATCAACAAAACAATGATTTTATTGAACTTTTTTTACTAATAATGATTTATTAACACTATTAATGATAAAATATTTTTAATTAAATTGAATTATCGACAATTTAAAACTTATTTAAATGACAATTTTAAATTTAAAACCGATTTAATGCTATTCTATTTCGGATTATGAAAAAATCCGGCAATAAATAAGGGTCTTACTTCAAACGTATGCTCCAAATAAAAACTCCCACTACTGCACAAAGCAATAGTGGGAGTTTTTATTATAAGTAAGTCTCTGATTGTCTAACAATCTAATAATCTATAAATCTAGATTAATATCCTGAAAGCGGAATCTCCATAGTATATTTTTTACCGTCGGCAACTGTAAGCTTGCGGTCACGAAGCCAGGGGTTGTGTATTTTTAAAACTTTGTAATTAATACCCTGCTCTTTGGCAAACACGGCAAGGTCTGGTATGCTGGCAGTAACATCTACTGTTTTTACAGGGATTACAGGGTACAATTCTGTAGGCAATACCGTAAAGTTGTAAGACACCGGATGCTGCATAATTTCTTTAAGCGCCAGTATCCTGAACACGTAACGGGCAGTCTCATCGGTAAGTAAAAGGTCGTAATAATTAGTTACCCCCTGAAAGGTGATCTGTTTATTTACCCCGCCAAAACCTCCGTTGTAAGATGCCGCCGCCAGTGTCCACGAGCCAAATTTAGCATACGCCGACTGCAAATATTTACAAGCCGCCTCTGTAGATTTTGCAAGGTGGTAACGCTCGTCTACAATATCATTAATTTCGAGGCCACGTTCCTTACCGGTATCGGGCATAAATTGCCATACGCCCCTTGCCCCTGCCGGAGAAACCACATTTACAAGTCCGCTTTCTATTACGGCCAGGTATTTAAAATCATCCGGTATGCCATATTTTTTAAGGATGGGCTCTATAACCGGGAATGCCCTGTTAGCACGTTTAATAATTAGTACCGTAGTAGCATCAAGGTTGGCATTTACAAGCAGTTCCCTGTCCAGGCGCTCATGCACGTCAGATATATTAAGGGGAGCTTTCTCTCCGGCAAAATCTATTTTGGCAGGAAAATAACGTTCCTTTTTAACTTCTTTAACCTCTTCTTTTTTGTTGGCCATGTTATGTCCTACTGCGCCGCTAATTAATATCATCGAGGCTATTACGCCGGTTTTCTTAACCCATTCCATCCTTTATCGTTTATCTGTTTAATATTTTATTTTTTTTTCACCACATAGGGACATAGCAAATGAGCATTTATAAGGTCACAGAGTTCACTTTAGATGAAGCTCCGCTTCTAAAAACTATGTGCAAAATTTATTTTCTATGCCATCTATATCGAAACTGACTTCTATGTACCTATGTGGTAAATCATTTTAATCTCTGTATATTTACCTCAATATCAGCCCAGGCAAATTCTCGTTAAGCCATTTAGCCTTGTTAATTATCATTATATGTTTACCTCCTTTTACCGGTATGTAATCTTTTAAATATCTGGGCGGGAAAACCTCATCGGCGTCACCATGAATATGTATTACATCTGCTGCAGGCTCTGCCCTGTCCCACAGTATTATCGACTTTAACGCCCAGTCGAGGTATTTCTTATCCCTTACCGATAAAAATTTATCGTACAGTTCAAGCCTTTTTGCAATTACGCTGTTGCCCTTATACATTTTGGCAAACAGCGGCACACTGTTTACCAGCCGCGTAGGGAAAAGCCAGTAGGCATGTGTTATTTTCGCAAACCGCATACGCCTCGGGAATTCGGCATTGCACCGCACGCTCGATATTATTATAACCTTGCGTGCCGTTATAACCTTTGCCAGCTCCTGTACAATAACCCCGCCAAAAGATACTCCTACAAGTACGGGGTTCTCATGTTTTATGTTTTCGGCTAAGCGTTTGGCATAATCTGCAAGCGGCTCGTTAGGTATGGGGATTATCCACTCCAGGTAAAAGCACTCAAACTGTTCAGCCGGCAGCACTATATTCTCAAAAATGGTTGGGCTGGCAGCCAGCCCGGGCATAAAATATACCGGTATCTTGTGCATGTAGTGTGATTTAACGTACAAATAAGTGTACTCTGAACTTTTATTCCGAAATTTGTATAAAATTAAAGTTTTTGCGCCAACCTTACCGACATAAAAATTTTAATTTATCAATAAAATTATGAGAACACGACTATTCCTAAAAAGCGAACGCGGCACCGCTAACCACGGCTGGCTGCAGGCTAACTTCTCCTTTTCGTTTGGTAATTATTACAATCCTGATAGTGTGCAGTTTGGTATGCTTCGCGTACTTAATGATGATACGATAGATGCAGGAAGGGGATTTGGCGACCACCCACACGACAATATGGAAATTATTACCATACCGCTTGAAGGTGGCCTTACACACCGCGACAGCCTGGGTAACGAGGCTACCGTATCCTTTGGCGAAGTACAGGTTATGAGTGCCGGCACGGGTGTGCAGCACTCTGAAATGAATGCCAGCGAAAACGACCGTGCCAAGACATTGCAAATATGGATTTTTCCGGAACGCCAAAATGTAGAACCCCGTTATGACCAAAAGGGTTTTGACCTGGAAAGCAACCGCAACACACTTGTAAATGTGGTATCGCCACAGGATAAGAATGATGGCAATGCTTTATGGATACACCAGCAGGCTTTCCTGTATTTAGGAGTTTATGATGCAGGACAAGCTATAGAATATGATCTTAAAATACCCGGAAACGGAGTTTATATATTTTTGATAGAAGGCGAACTGGAAATAGACGGGCAGGTTATCAATGAGCGTGATGCCTTTGGCGCCGTGGACTTTGATGTACTGCTTATAAGTACCAGGACACCGGCTAAGATTCTTATTATCGAAGTACCAATGCAATTTAACGAGTAGCTATGGAAATTAAAGACAACGAATTCTCGAGGCAGTTTGAAACCACTGTAAATGGCAAAATGGCATCTATAGAATATTCTGTACAGGAGCGCAAGCTGTTCCTTACACGTATAAACGTACCTGAAGGTGTAGACGAAGACCCTTTTGTGAGCGACTTTATAAAGGACATTTTAGAGATTGCCGAAGATCGCCGTTTTCGTGTTGTGCCCACACACCCTAAAGTAGCAGCCTTTTTTAGGAAAAACCCTAAGTATAAAGATTTGCTGCCACCGGGCATTAGGTTATAGAATTACTCAAATTAACTATAAATTACAAGACACAAATTTCACTTATTGACACTAATGAATTAGTGAGAATTTGTGAAATTTGTGTCAAAAACATAATAATAGACAAAACAGAATGCAAAGTTTAAAAGGAAAAAATGCGCTTATTACCGGTGCCGGTAAAGGCATAGGCAAAGCTGTGGCGCTTGCCCTTGCTGCCGAAGGTACTAATGTTATACTACTTGCCCGTACCACTACCGACCTTGAAGCCGTTGCTGCCGAAGCACAGGCTTTTGGAGTGCAAACCCTTATTGTTACGGCAGATATTGCCGATATTAATTCGGTTAACGGGGCTGTAGCCAAAGCCCTGGCGCACTTTAAAACCATAGATATTTTAATTAACAATGCCGGCGTGGGTAAATTTGGCAAATTCCTGGACCTTACCCCTGCCGAGTTTGAAGATATTATTAAGATTAACCTTTTTGGTACGTACTACGCTACACGTGCTGTATTGCCGGGAATGATAGAAGCACAAAGCGGCGATATTATAAACATATCTTCTACAGCAGGATTGCGCGGTGCAGCAGCAACAAGCGCTTACAGTGCGTCTAAGTTTGCCGTGATGGGCTTAACCGAATCGCTTATGCAGGAGGTGCGCAAGCATAACATTCGCGTTACGGCACTTACACCAAGCACCGTTGCTACAGATATGGCTAAAGACCTTAACCTTACCGATGGTAACCCCGATAAAGTGATGCAGCCGGAAGATGTTGCCGAACTTATTGTGGCGCAGTTAAAACTGAACAAAAGGGTATTTATAAAAGACAGCGGTATCTGGAGTACTAATCCGTAAACGCTATGAAAAATGTTGTATGCCCGCTTTGCGGCGCTTCATCTAATAACTTTTATACGCAAGGGCAAAGGGAGTTTTTACAATGCTCCCTTTGCCTTTCGGTTTTTACGCACCCTAAAGATTATTTAACTCCCGAAGCCGAACAGGCGCATTACCTTTGTCATAACAATGACCCTGATGACAAAAGGTATCAAAACTTTGTGAGCCCTGTTACTAATGCTATCCTGGCCGATTTTCAACGGCAGCATAAAGGCCTGGACTTTGGCTCCGGTACCGGCTCCCCTATTTTAAAAGTACTTACAGATAATGGTTATGATATTAGGGAGTTCGACCTCTATTTTCATAACGACCTCCAGGCTTTACAGCAAAAGTATGATTACATAGCCTGCAGTGAAACGGCTGAGCACTTTAAAGAACCACACACAGAGTTTGCCCAACTGTGCAGCCTCTTAAAACCCAATGGCAAGCTGTATATAATGACTGACAGGTTTGACCCTGACCGTGACTTTGGTACCTGGTTTTATAAAACAGATCCTACCCATGTTTTTCTATACCATGCAAAGGCCTTTGAATATATACGGCAGGAATTTGGTTTTAAAACACTTATAATACAGGGCAGGCTGGTAATTTTGGGATTGTAACTTTTTGTATCTTTATAAAAATTTGAGACATGAATACTTCAAATCTAAAAACAGATATTATGGAATATCTAAAAAAATCTGATGATAAAAATTTGTTGTCAGATATTGCACGCCTGATAAAAGTGAATGACGATTATAATCAAATTAAATTTTCAGAAATACAAAAGGAAACTGTTTTGAAAGCTATAAAAGAATATGAAGAAGGAACTTATTTAACTGATAAAGTTGCTGAAAACGACATTCAGAAATGGCTAAAAGATTAATTTGGAGTACTAATGCCCAAAACGACAGAATTGAAATTTTTGAATATTGGAATAATAGAAATAAATCAAAAATTTACAGCAGGAAACTTAATGAAATTTTTAGTGAGCATATTGAAATAATTTTGAGATATCCAGATATTGGCCTACCAACTGATATTGAAAACGTACGGAGCAGAACTGTTAGAGACTATCAAATTATTTATTTAATTCGGGACATTAGCATAATTATATTGGCTATTTGGGATAGCAGACAAGATCCTGAAAAACTAAAAATAGATTTTAATAAAAAATAAAAGAGGGAACCCTAAATAGTTCCCTCTCAATTATTCCTTTGTCAGGAACTTAAACTTTTGTAAATCGACAACAAGGATGACACAAGAGAAACAATTTTAGTTACTACTGTAATACATTTCTCTAAGCATATTGCTACACTCTCTTCTTCCTTGCCAATACGTCGTATTACTTCTACTTTGAACTTAATCATACAGTAGGTATTAGGCAAATCTTGTAAACAAACTAACAATCACTTTAGTTGTTATAAAGAGCTAATGTACAAATTTTACGTCCTTAACCATTAAATAGTTATAAACACACTTTGTTGGTTATTAACATAACTATAATACATCACGCCAGTAAAGCTTCAAAAACATTAGATATGCCACTATTTGCAAGTTTTGCATCAGTAAATTCAGCCTTTACAAGTCCGTCATCATCTATAGATAGTAGTTTAACCTCCTGCAATGTATTAACTAACTCAGGGTTCCACGGCATTTTTATTTTTACATAATTCTCTGTAAAACCGGTAATGTAACCTTCCCTATTGTCGCCTTCAAACAAAACCGTTCTGGTCGAACCAAGTTGCCCTTCGTAAAAAGCACGTCGCTTTTTAACTGACAGCCCACGTAGCATTTTGCTACGTTTGTTACGAACGTTTATTGGCACAACGCCTCCCATGGTTGCAGCAGCAGTATTATCGCGCTCGCTATAGGTAAATACGTGCAGGTACGAAATATCCATTTCATTAAGGAAATTATAGGTTTCAAGGAAATGCTCATCGGTCTCACCCGGAAAGCCCACAATAACATCTACCCCTATGCAGGCATGCGGCATCACTTCGCGAATTTTATTAACGCGCTCTGTATACACCTCACGCAGGTAGCGCCTGCGCATTAATTTTAAAATATCGTTGCTGCCACTTTGCAGCGGAATATGAAAATGCGGCACAAAAGTGCGGCTCTTAGAAACAAACTCTATAGTTTCATTTTTAAGCAGGTTAGGCTCTATAGATGATATGCGCAAACGCTCTATACCCTCAACCTTATCAAGTTCCTGAACCAGCTCGTAAAAAGTATGTTCGTGCTTTTTATTACCAAACTCGCCTTTGCCATAGTCGCCTATGTTCACTCCTGTAAGCACAATTTCGCGTATGTTTTGTGCCGAAATTTCCCTGGCATTATCCAATACGTTCTGCAAGGTATCGCTACGCGAAATACCCCTTGCCAGCGGTATGGTACAATAAGTACATTTATAATCACAGCCATCCTGAACCTTTAAAAAGGCACGGGTACGGTCGCCTATAGAGTAGCTGCCTACATAAAAATCAGCCTCCGATATTTCGCACGAGTGTACCTCGCCCATATCGTTCTTGCTAAGGTCGTTTATGTAATCGGTAATTTTAAATTTTTCGGTAGCACCCAGAACAAGGTCTACACCATCTACAGCGGCAAGTTCTTCGGGCTTTAGCTGGGCGTAGCAGCCCACAGCCGCAACAAAAGCCTTATCATTATGCTTAAGTGCTTTACGCACTATCTGCTTAAACTGCTTATCGGCATTCTCTGTAACAGAACAGGTATTAATAACATAGATATCAGCAACTTCCTCAAAATCAACACGATCGAAACCCTCTTCCTGAAAATTGCGCGCAATGGTAGATGTCTCCGAAAAATTCAGTTTACATCCCAAAGTATAAAAAGCGACTTTTTTTCTTGCTTCCATAATCATTAACCTAAAGCCTTATAAATAAGCCTGCAAAGTTACAAACAAAAATCCATTTAAAAAACTGTTAGATGGAACGCGGATGACACAGATTTAAGCAGATGAACGCGGATAAGCTTCACTTACAAATAGTATATAAATCTTAATGTGGCTAATCCGTGAAAATCCGCGATTGCGAAGCATTCGTGTAATCTGCGTTCCATCATTTAGCAAAAGCTTCCCTTTCTAAATTCGCATCCCTGTTTTCCAGCACCGATGCTTCTTTGTTTAAAAACTCATCTACATTACGGGCACACTCACGGCCTTCGCTAATAGCCCAAACCACAAGGCTCTGGCCGCGGCGCATATCGCCGCAGGCAAATATTTTATGGTAGCTTGTCCTGTAATTTTTCTCATCGGCAAGAATGTTACCACGGGCATCGGTAGCAATATCATAGCGGTTTATAAGCAACTGCTCCGGCTGCGAAAAGCCAATGGCTATAAGCGCCATATCGCACGGAATGATCCTCTCCGACCCTTCTTTTTCGCGAGAGCTTACCGCCCTGCCGTTAGGGCCAAATTCCCATTCCAGATCTGCCACTCTTAAAGCTACAAGTTTACCATTACCGTCGCCAATAAATTCTTTACTTACGGTAGCAAATAATCGCTCTGCACCTTCTTCCTGAGATGATGATATGCGGTGTATCTGCGGGTACTGCGGCCACGGCGTATACATTGGCCTCTCTATTCCCTGTTGCTGCATTAATGCCAATTGCGTAATCGACTTTGCCCCCTGCCTCACGCTCGTACCTATACAGTCAGATCCTGTATCGCCGCTGCCTATTATCACTACATCTTTACCTTCAGCGGTTATTTCTTCACTAATAATATTGCTTTCAATGTCAGCAAAGGCCAATGGGTCGGCGCCCATAACGCGCTTATTTTGCTGCTTCAGGAATTCCATTGCATAATGAATGCCGTTAAGCTCACGCCCGGGTATCGCCAACTCCCGCGGAACCATACTGCCCCCCGCCATAACTATGGCATCAAACTCCTGCAATATGTCCGACAGGAATATATTTACCCCCACATGCGCATGGTATTTAAAGGTAATACCGCTTTGCTCCATTACTTTAACGCGCCTGTCTATCACGTTTTTTTCCAACTTAAAATCAGGGATTCCATAACGCAGTAACCCTCCGGCTGCATCGTCTTTTTCAAAAATGGTAACCCAGTGCCCTGCGGCATTCATCTGGTCGGCGGCTGCCATTCCTGCGGGGCCACTGCCCACAACAGCCACTTTTTTGCCGCTGCGGCCTTCGGGTAAAAAGGGTTTTACCAGGCCTTTTTCAAAAGCTATTTCTATAACGTGTTTCTCTATCGCCTCAATGGCAACGGCAGGACGATTAATGTTCAGCACGCAAGCCGACTCGCAGGGTGCCGGGCATATCCTTCCTGTAAACTCCGGAAAATTATTGGTCGATGCCAAAATCTCATACGCTTCTTCCCATTGCTTATTGTACACCGCGTCGTTAAATTCGGGTATAACATTCCCTAACGGACAGCCGCTGTGGCAAAACGGAACCCCGCAGTCCATACACCTCGACGCTTGTTGGTTAAGTTTCTCGGGCGTGTACGCAGCAGTAAATTCGCTGTAATGTTTTATGCGTGAAGCAATAGGCTCTGTAGCCGGATACTCACGTTCGTATTCTTTAAATCCTGTTATTTTATCCTGCTTCATGATCAGTTCTTTATGCTTGCTTTTCTTTTTACCAAACCTCCACTTTCATCATTGAGGTCCGATTCATAAAAGTAAATTGAGTTGCCTTCTTTAAAAACCCTTTTTTGTAATTCGTCCTCACTTACACTTTCGCATTCGGTAGGAATTAAAAACGTAGGTACAATTTTTTGCCAGTTGCCTTTTGTATAAAAATAGGTTGCCATAGAATAAACACAGCCGTTACCCGGCGCCTGAAATACCGAAATATCATCTGCCCCATCGTTATTAAGGTCGCCCTCGTTAATTAAAATAACATCGCAACAACCTGCACTAATTGACTTTATTTTGTTCGAAAACTGAATTTCATATTCAGCCGGTGTTCCATCTTCAACCGGGTTACCAATTCCTTCTTTGGTTTTAACAGCAATAGCAACATCTTTTTTACCATCTTTATCAAAGTCGCCTTGTATTTTTTCGCCTATTGTTATTTTATTTTTTTCTATCTCTTTAGGTTTAGAAACTTCAATCTGGGGTTCATCAATACTTTTTTCTTCTTTAGATGATTGTTGACAGGAAATAAGCACAATCGCTATTGCCAACATATATAATCGGTTCATAAACATCCTTTTGTTTTATTCTGCTTCATTAGTTGCGATATAAATGATTTCTATTTTATATTTCACAACATAGGTACATAGGCTTTAAAGTTATATTACCATTAATCAAAGAATACATAGGTTGAAGTTCCGCTTACTGAGTCTATGTAGAAAATTAATTTCTATCTAACCTTCAATACAATATTTAACCTATGTATCTGTGTGGCAAAATCAATTCCCCACCTTATCGGCCTCCTGTTGTTTTTGCAAAGCTTTTTTATAATCCTTAGGGAACACCTTTACAAAATTGTCGAGCTGATTATCAAAATCTTTTAGTATAAAATTTGCCGTAGCGCTGCCTGTATATTCCAGATGTTTTTGCAGCATGGCAAAAAGTTCTTCGCGATCGGCATTATTGCATTTTTCAAGATCAATCATTTCGGGGTTGCAGCGTTCGGCAAAGTCCTTATATACATCATACACAAAGGCAATACCGCCACTCATACCCGCGCCAAAGTTGCGGCCTATCTTACCCAGAACCACTACCCTGCCGCCGGTCATGTACTCACAACCGTGGTCGCCAATACCCTCTACCACTACCGTAGCCCCCGAGTTTCGCACCGCAAAACGCTCTCCCGCACGGCCATAAATATAAGCCTCACCACTGGTAGCGCCATACAACACCACGTTACCCACAACGCTGTTGGCTTCGGGCTTAAAGCCTGCATTTGGCGGCGGACAAATAATTAGTTTGGCACCGCTAAGCCCTTTACCAAAGTAATCGTTGGCATCGCCCTCTACCCTCATAGTGAGACCTTTGGCACCAAAGGCACCAAAGCTTTGACCCGCTGCCCCATAAAACTGGAAGTTAAGCGTGTCTTCCGGCAGGCCTGTGCTCTTATATGCTTTAGATATTTCATTGCTTAATAATGTTCCGGCAGCCCTGTCGGTATTACGAATTTTAAATTCAGCTGATATTTTTTCGCAATTTAGCAAGGCAGGCTGCGCTTTTTCAAGCAGTTGCCAGTCCAATATTCCGTCAAGCCCATGATCCTGTTTTTCGGTACAGTACAGGCTAACATTATCGGGATTTGGTTCCTTATATAATAATCTTGAAAGGTCTATTTTTTTATGTTTCCAATACTCAATATCGTCGCGTTGTTTAAGGTTATCGCTTTGGCCTATCATTTCATCAACGGTCCTGAAACCCAGTTCGGCCATTATTTCGCGCAACTCCTCGGTAATAAATTTAAACAGGTTTACCACATGTTCTACCTCTCCGGTAAAGCGGCTGCGCAGTTCTTTATCCTGTGTGGCAACGCCTACAGGGCAGGTATTAAGGTGGCATTTGCGCATTAGCACACAACCTTCTACCACAAGGGCGGCGGTGGCTATTCCCCATTCTTCGGCACCCAATAAAGCTGCAATGGCAATATCGCGGCCTGTTCTCATTTGCCCATCGGCCTGAACTACCACACGGCTGCGTAGTTTATTTTTAACGAGTGTCTGGTGGGTTTCGGCGAGGCCAAGTTCCCACGGCAGGCCCGCATGTTTTATAGAGCTTAATGGCGATGCACCCGTACCTCCGTCAAAACCGGACACCATAACCACATCTGCCTTAGCTTTTGTTACCCCAGATGCTATTGTGCCAACCCCTGCTTTGCTCACAAGCTTTACACTTATACGTGCCTCACGGTTAGCGTTCTTAAGGTCGAATATGAGCTGTGCTAAATCTTCTATAGAATAAATATCGTGGTGTGGCGGCGGCGAAATTAATCCAACCCCCGGGGTGGCATGGCGCGTGCGTCCTATCCACTCATCCACTTTTTCGCCGGGCAGTTGCCCGCCCTCTCCGGGTTTGGCACCCTGCGCCATTTTTATCTGCAATTCGGTAGCCTCAGTAAGGTAGCGGCTGGTAACACCAAAACGTCCGCTGGCAACCTGTTTAATCGCACTGCGCATGCTGCTGCCATCTTCGGCAATTTCGTAGCGGGCTTCGTCCTCGCCACCTTCGCCGGTATTGCTTTTGGCACCCAGTTTGTTCATGGCTAATGCCAGTGTAGTATGCGCCTCCCAAGAAATAGAACCAAAACTCATGGCTCCCGTAGCAAAACGTTTGTATATATTCTCTGCCGACTCTACCTCATCAATAGCGATCGACTTTTGTTTTTTATCAAAGGTTAACAGGCTGCGTAAGGTGCATGCCTTATCGCCCTGGTCGTTAATTAGTTTAGAATATTTTTTAAATAATGCATAATCATCTGTACGTGTAGACAGTTGCAGTAAGTGAATTGTTTGCGGGTTAAAAAGGTGAAACTCTCCTTTACGTTTCCATTGCAGTTCGCCACCCACAGGCAGCCTGTCGGACGGTATTTGTTTGTTGCTGTAGGCAAAGCGGTGTTTAATCAGCGCTTCTTCGGCAATATCATCAAGGCCAAGCCCTTCTATATTAGATGTTGCCCCTGTAAAATACTGGTTTACCACATCACGGCCTAACCCTAATATCTCAAATATCTGTGCACCCTGGTACGACTGGAATGTAGAGATTCCCATTTTAGAGAATACCTTAAGTAAGCCATTATTCATTGCCACGATATAATTTTCACGCAGCGTTTCAAACGGCACTTCGGTATCGCAAAGCCCTTCTGCAACGCGGTCGCGAATGGTGGCAAACGCCATGTAAGGGTTTATGGCTGTGGCGCCAAAGGCAATAAGGCAGGCGGCATGCTGCACTTCCCACACATCGCCGGCTTCAACAATAATACCCACTTCGCCCCTTATACCTTTACGTATAAGGTGGTGGTGCACCGCCGAAGCAGATAATAACGAGGGTATTGGCGCATGCCTCGAATCTATAGCCCTGTCCTGAAGGATGAGCATACGGTAGCCATCCTCTACAGCATCTACTGCATAGCGGCAAATACGGTCGAGTGCTTTTTTAAGTGCATCGGGGCTGCCATCTGCCCTAAAGTAACATTGTATGGTCTTGCTCTGAAAAGTACCTGTATCTATACTGCGTATCTTTTCAAGGTAATGATTATCTAATATGGGGTGGCGCAGCACAATGCAATGTGCCGCCATAGGGTCTTCTTCTAAAATGTTGCCGCTGGTACCTGCAAAACTCGCGAGCGACATTACCAGTTTTTCACGTATCGGGTCTATCGGCGGGTTAGTTACCTGTGCAAACAACTGCTTAAAGTAACTGCTAAGGTGCTGCGGCTCTTTGCTTAAAACGGCAAGCGGGGTATCTGTACCCATAGAGCCCACGGGTTCTTTTGCCGTGAGCGCCATAGGCATAATTATGTCTTCTATAGCCTCTGTAGTATAGCCAAATGCCTTTTGATACCTGAATACCTGATGGTGTGCAAGCGGCGTAAACATAATACGCGGTTCCGGCACTTTGCCCATGGTTATCTTATATTTTTCTAACCATTCGGCATAAGGCTGTTGCGAGCACAATTCTTTTTTAAGCTGGTCGTTAAACAGTATCTCTCCTTTTTCAAGATCGATAGCCAGCATCTTGCCCGGGCGTAACCTTCCTTTTTTAACCACTTCTGATGCGTGTAAACCTAATACGCCTGTTTCGGATGCCAATATCATACGCCCATCGGCGGTAATACTGTAACGAATTGGCCTGAGCCCATTACGGTCGAGTGTGGCGCCTATCATTTTCCCATCGCTAAAACAAATGGCAGCAGGCCCATCCCACGGCTCCATAAGGCAGGAGTGGTATTCGTAAAATGCCTTTTGCATAGGGTCAAGCGCTTCGTTGCCATCCCAGGCTTCGGGCACGAGCATCATTAATACGTGTGGCAATGACCGGCCCGATAGCATAAGCATCTCTACCATATTATCAAGGCTCGCAGAATCAGACTGCTTGCCGGGAACTAATGGTAATAGCATATCGAACTCCTCCCGGGTAAAGTGGGGTGAGGCAAAACGCTGTTCGTTAGTGCGCAGCCAGTTAAGATTGCCCTGTAAGGTATTTATCTCGCCATTATGGGCAATGTACCTAAACGGCTGTGCCAATGCCCATGACGGAAATGTATTGGTCGCAAATCGCGAATGCACTAAGGCATAAGCACTTGTTAAGCGTTTATTTTGCAGGTCGGGGAAATAGGTACGTACCTGACTGCTGGTGAGCTGGCCTTTATATATTATAGTCTGCGATGATAGCGAGGCAATGTAAAAACCTGTTTCGTTTTTACGTATGGTACTGTTTATGGTGTGTGATGCATAGTTGCGCAGCACAAAAAGTTTGCGTTCAAATTCTATATCTGTTGCCAGGCCTTCGGGGCGTTTTATAAAAACCTGCTCAATTTCCGGCTCCACGCTCAGGGCGGTATCACCTATATTACTGCGGTTCACAGGCACCTTTCGGTAGCCTAAAATATCAAGGTTTAGCTGCTCTGCGGCGCTCGCAAAAATTTCTTTACACTCTTCATTAAAATATTCTCCTTTTGGGAAAAACATCATGCCCACACCGTACTGACCTGCTTCGGGTAGCTTAATACCTATCTTAATGCATTCGCCTACTAAAAATTCATGCGGCACCTGAAACGATATTCCCGCGCCATCGCCCGTATTGTCTTCGCAGCCACAGGCACCCCGGTGTTCTAAATTTTCGAGTATGGTTAACGCATCAGATATGTGCTGATGTGACTTTCTTGCTTTTATACTGGCTACAAACCCTATACCACAGGCATCGTGCTCATGGTCCGGATTGTAAAGCCCCTTTTGTTCGTTCTCCATTAAATTTGCCATTGCTTCATTATTTAGGCCAAATACAATATCTTTATGCCGTTTACAGCTATAAAGGTCTTAGTAAAAAGCGGGCGGTTAAATTATGAAAATTTTATATATAAAATGTTAAAATTCAAATCAACTTATAACCAAAACACTGATATAATGAAATTTACTGCACGTAAAATAGAATTGTTTTAAATAATAATCAGTTCAGCATTTAAAAAAGACACTAATCGTTATATTATTGCCAGTACATGCGCCATATTTTAAAATATCTGTATCCTGTTACTTTTTTGTTACTTTTTATTTCCTGTTCAAAAAAATCAGGAGAGCAACAGGACAACCTTGTGTTTCGCTATAACGAAAATGCGGCTGTAAACTCGCTTGACCCTGCGTTTGCTAAAATTCGTCCATCAATATGGGTTGCCAACCAGCTATTTAACGGGCTTGTACAGCTTGACGACAGCCTGCACATTAAACCGGATATTGCCAAATCGTGGACACTGTCTCCGGATGGTAAAACTTATACGTTTATATTAAGAAAGGATGTATATTTTCATAAAAGCGGTCTTTTTAAAAAAGATAGTACGCGAACAGTAGTCGCTGCCGACTTTACATACAGCCTAAACCGTTTATTAGATGAAAAAATTGCGGCTCCCGGACGCTGGATATTGCAAAGCGTGGAGAAGTTTGAAGCAGTAAACGATTCGGTTTTCCAGATTAAATTAAACAAAACCTTTCCTGCCTTTTTAGGGTTGTTAACCATGAAATACGCATCGGTAGTGCCGCATGAAGCTTTTGAGAAATCAGGATATGATTTCAGGTCGAACCCTATTGGCACAGGGCCTTTTCGGTTTAAAATTTGGGAAGAGAATGTAAAGCTGGTGCTGCGTAAAAACCCCTTATATTTTGAGAAAGACGATCAAGGTATACAGCTCCCTTACCTTAAAGCGGTTGCCATTACATTTTTACCCGATAAGCAAAGTGGTTTCCTGCAGTTCGTTCAGGGCAAGCTCGATTTTGTTTCGGGATTAGACCCGTCGTATAAAGATGAGATACTGACACCTAAAGGTGAGCTGGCTCCTAAATATAAAAAGGACGTAAAAATGATTACTGGCCCTTACCTTAATACCGAGTATCTTGGTTTCAGGCTCGATGGTGCCGATAAGGCCGTGAAAGACAAACGAATCCGCCAGGCATTGAATTATGGTTTTGACAGGGCGAAAATGATTTTATTTTTGCGTAACGGTATGGGTACAGCTGCCACAAACGGGATGATACCAAGTGGCTTGCCTGGTTTTGGTGCCAAAGGTTATGATTATAACCCTGCCAAAGCACGCAAACTGATTGCTGATTATAAAAAACAAACAGGCGACAACAACCCAGCCGTGCAAATGAGCACCAGTGCCTCTTACCTTGACATTGCCGAATATTTGCAGCGCGAATGGCAGAAAGTAGGGCTTAATGTTACCGTAGATGTTAACCCGCCAAGCACGCTAACACAATCAATATCTAACGGGAAAGTAGGTTTCTTTAAAGCCAGCTGGATTGCCGATTACCCCGATGCCGAAAACTACCTGTCGCTTTTTTACAGCAAAAATTTCTCGCCTGGCGGACCTAATTACACGCATTTTAAAAATGCTGAATTTGATAGATTGTATGAAGCTGCCTTTTTAGAAACGGATGATGCCAAACGCATTGAGTTATATAAAAAAATGGATGCACTGGTTATGGAAGAGGCGCCCGTTGTACCGTTGTTTTATGATAAGGCATCGCGTTTTACGCGCAGCAATGTAATAGGATTAGGGATTAACCCTTTGAATTTACTGGTATTGAAACGGGTACGAAAAAAATAATTTTTTACCCGAATTTCACAAATTCACACGAATTATTTTGAGACAGAATTAGTATAAATTGGTGTCTAACTCTTTGAATACTTAATAGCTTGTGTATATTCTGCTAATATTTACCACAAGGTTCACAAAGTTTTCACTAAGGGCACAAAGCTAAACTTTGCACAAAGATTACAATCCCATTGGGATTGAGGGTCACAAGGCTTTGCGAACCAGCCTTGTGACCTTACAACCAGAAACTGGCCCATTACCCAATGGCTTAGTGTACTTAGTGAAATAACTTTGTGAACTTTGTGGTTAAATCATGAGTCTGCGGCAAAAACTAAAACCCATTCCTAATTCTTTCCAGAATCAAATTGTTCCTTGCTGCGTTAATTGGTATATTTGATATACGTAAAACCGCACGGGAACATGAAAATCCTTATTGTAGAAGACGAGCAGGGACTTAGGGAAGTAATTCGGGAGTCGCTGGAAAAAGAAAAATACCTTGTAGAGACCGCACACGATTATACATCGGGTATTGATAAAATAGGCTCGTATGATTATGATTGCGTACTCATAGATATTATGCTGCCTAACGGTAGTGGGCTCGATTTAGTTCGCGAACTTAAAAATCTCAATAAAAAAGAGGCCGTAATTATTATATCTGCTAAAGACAGTGTAGATGATAAAGTAACCGGGCTTGACCTTGGTGCCGATGATTACCTTGCCAAACCTTTTCATTTAGCCGAGCTGCATGCCCGTATAAAATCGGCTATACGCAGAAAAAGCCACGATGGTGACAGTTTTATAACCTTAGGGAATATTAAATTATCGCCCGAATTGCGTACTGTAACGGTAAACAATAATGACCTGACGCTGAACCGCAAGGAATTTGACCTCTTGTATTATTTTATGATTAACCCCAATAGATTGGTTAACAAAACTGCGTTGGCAGAATCAGTCTGGGGCGATTACATAGACCAGGCGGATAATCTCGACTTTGTATATTCTCAAATAAAAAACCTCCGCAAGAAACTTAAAGATGCCGCCGCCGAAGCTGATATTCAGGCCGTCTATGGTATGGGGTATAAAATAACAGAAGCCCCCTAACCACCAAAGGGGGAATTTCTAACTCTAATGGAAAATATGGGTATTATAAAAAATAAAAAAAGCAGTTCGTTGCAAAATTATACGCTGCACTACCTGATTGTAGCACTGCTTGTGGTAGTCGCCGTATGGGCAGGGCTGTTTTATGCCGTGATTTTAGATGAAGTATATGACAATATAGACGACGGGCTTAAAAATTCTAAAATACTGATAGAGCGTGAGGCATACGCAAACCCCGAGGTACTAAATACGCCCGAATTTGGAATTAACCAGTTTAAAATTACACCGCTCCCTAAGGGTACTTATGACTTCTCTAATAAATTAATAAGCACATTCGAATTTTCTGAATATGATGATGAAGACCAGCCCATTCGTATTTTAGAAACGGTATTTAATGATGCAAAGGGAAATCCCTACAAACTTACCATTCGTGCAAGCATGGTTGAGGAAGATGAACTTCTTGAAGACCTGCTTACCGCACTTGTTGCCCTTTATGTTATGCTGGTTGTAAGTATTGCTTTGCTTAACCGCTTTATACTCCGCAAAGTTTGGAAATCATTTTACCAACTACTGGATAAACTTAAAAATTATAAACTGGGAACGGGTAAAGCGTTTACCGCACCGGAATCGCACGTGTCTGAATTTGAGGTTTTAGGCCATGAACTCGAAGACTTACTCCATCGTAGTGAGGCTATCTACTCAAGCCAAAAGCAGTTTATAGAAAATGCATCGCATGAGCTGCAAACTCCATTAGCCATTAGCCTTAATAAGTTGGAGTTGTTTGCCGAGAACAGTAACCTGCCTAATGAGCAAATGATGGAGATAGGTAAAATAAGCGATACCCTTAACCGTTTGATCCGGCTTAATAAATCGCTGTTGCTGCTTTCTAAAATTGAAAACCGGCAATATGCCGATGACGAACCCGTAAACTTTAATGAACTCATTACCAAGCTCACCGATGATTTTACTGATTTGGCAGAATTCAGGGAAATAAAAATAGACGTTGTGCAACAGGGCAATTTAAGCTTCCCTATGAATAAGGGGCTGGCATTAACACTTGTTACCAACCTTTTAAAAAATGCACTGGTACACAACCATGCCGGCGGAACGGTTACCATTACTCTAAACCGTAACAGCCTTTCGGTACAAAATACGGGCAGCAACAAACCGCTGGATGACAAACAGGTATTTGACCGTTTTTACCGAAGCTCAAATAATGAGCAGTCTACCGGCTTAGGGCTTTCTATAGTATGGTCTATTGCCAGTAGCTATAAACTGGCTGTAAAATACAGCTATACCGGTATGCATACTTTTACCATCCATTTTCCTGATAAGTGATAAAAATGGAACGTGGGTAACGCGGATTTAGTTCCGTCATCTCGATGTTCTATATTAGAATGATGCTAATCCGCATTCATCCGCATAATCCGTGTTATCCGCGTTCCATTAATTTAAATATGATTCCCAATTGTTTCCAGATTCAGGTTATAATCTTGTACTATAATTTAAAAACAAGATATCATGAAAACTTCAATGGGATACACAAAGACATTTATTTTAGCGGTTACATCATTAGCCTGTTTTGCCTGCAATGCCCAAAAGCGCAAAATTACAATTGCTGAATTACCGGCAACGGCACAAACTTTTATTAAAACCAATTTCCCTAACCAGGCTACAAGCTATATTATAGAGGATAAGGAAATTACCAAAACAGAATATAAAGTTCAGTTTACCGGCGGCACTGAAATTGAATTTGACGGAAAAGGCAACTGGGAAGAACTTGATGCCAACAGAGGTACTCTACCTGCATCGGTTTTACCAAAAGCCATAGCTGCCTATGTAGCTCAAAACTATAAAGGGTTATCTGTAGAAAAATTAGACAGGGAGCGTTATGGCTATAAACTGGAATTTACCAATGACCTTGAATTAGAGTTTGATGCTAACGGTAAATTTTTAAGGATAGACGATTAGTTGCAGTAATCAGTGATCAGTGATCAGTATTCAGTCACTCACTCTGAACATTAAATACTGGTCACTGTAAACTATCTTGCACTTCGCTTTTCACGACGCCAGTCCCACGGAGGTGTAGGGTCGGTATCAGCCCAGAGGCCAAGGTGTTTTTTACGGGCGGTAGCCTCAAAACCGGTTAACTCGTCCTTATCAGAATATTGCAAATAATGCCATGCGAAGCCCTGTTTTACAAGGGCTTCGTTTACGTTTATACCATCATCGGTTACAACAGTACCAATAAGGCGGCCGTAGCGGTCGCGTTTAGCATTGCAGGTTACGGTAACTGTTTTATTAAAACATAAATCTGACGAGAACTGCTTGGCGTTGTTGCCAAAAGGCTGCGATTTTTCAGGACAGTCAATATCGGCAAGGCGCACACGTTCAGGTTGCCCGTCATATAAAACTTCAAACGTATCGCCATCTTTGATACCAATAACCCTGCCTGTAAAAACCGTAAGGTTCCGTAGGTCTTTAGTACGTTTCTGCCTTTTGGACTTCGGGGCTTTTTTTACAGGCGTATCAACAGGATATTTATCTACCGGTGGCTTAGTGTCTTTTACATTATAGTTGTAAAAAACGGTAATTACCAGTAAGATAAAAAGGGCAGCAATACTATACTTTGGCTTGGACCTTCTTCTTTGTCCCGCCATTAGTTATTCGTCCTTAACTTTTCGGTTTGCTGGTACACTTCAGCCAGTATAGCTTCATCTTCGGGCGTAAATTCTATATCACGGCGCGACATCACTACACGGGCAGTTTCAAAAGCTTTTTTAACATCATACGTTACCATACCCGATGCACCACCCCATGAAAAGCTTGGTACAAAATTGCGCGGAAAGCCACTGCCAAAAATATTGGCACAAACCCCCACTACGGTACCGGTATTAAACATGGTATTGATGCCACTTTTACTATGGTCACCCATCATGAGGCCACAAAACTGAAGTCCGGTCTTTACAAAACTACCTTTGTCATAGTTCCATAATTTAACTTCTTCGTAGTTGTTTTTAAGATTAGAGTTATTGGTATCGGCACCCAGGTTGCACCATTCGCCCAATACCGAGTTTCCTAAAAACCCATCATGCCCTTTGTTAGAATAGCCAAATAGTACCGAGTTACTTACCTCGCCCCCTATTCTGCATTCCGGCCCTACAGTAGTGGCGCCATACACTTTAGCGCCCAGTTTTACAACGGCACCTTCGCACAAAGCAAATGGCCCGCGTATAATAGAGCCTTCCATAATTTCAGAATTTTTACCTATATATATAGGCCCGGTAGAAGCATTTAGGGTAACAAATTCGAGTTTGGCACCTTCTTCAATAAAAATATTTTCGGGTGCTATAGTATTTACGCTGGCAGGTATGCGTTGCGATATGCGGTCTTCGGTAAGTAATTCAAAATCTTCACGAAGGGCAGCATCGTTCTTTTTAAAGATATCCCAAACGTGCTCTATCTTAAGCCCTTCTTCACTATATTCTATAATATCATATTCATCAAAATCTACTTCGTCCTGGGTATCGGTAGTATAAAAGGCGATAACCTCATCACCGCTAAAAATAGCCTGGTTTTCTTCGAGTGCCATAACCATTTCAGCAAGCACCTCATTGGGCAGGTAGGCAGCATTAATCATTACATTCTTCTCCATTTCCACCATCGGGAATTTATCTGCAAGATATTCTTCTGTAATGGTAGTGGTGGTATAGCCAAGGTATCTTTCCCATTTTTCGCGAATGGTAAGTATGCCTATGCGGATATCTGCCACAGGGCGGGTAAAGGTAAACGGCAGCAGGGCATTGCGTACCGGGCCGTCAAAAAGAATGTAGTTCATTTTTTTACAGGGTTACAAAGTTGTTTCAAAGTTACAAAAAAAGTAAGGCACTTAGTTTCTGAGAAACTTAGTTTCTAAGGTTTTTATGAGAGATTAGGCTCTAAGGAACTTAGGTTCTTAGAGCCTAAGAGTTTTTATCCAAGTCCTCTCACTCAACCCCTCTCCAAAGTGTATAATGTAGACACATTTTCTGTCCTCTCCCCAGCCCTCTCCGAATGAGAGGGTGCAGCTACACTCAAATGTTTTAGTTATAAAATAGCCTTGATTTTACTTTTATTCTTGTAGAACTAAAAAAGGAACTTAGGTTCTAAGAGCCTAAGTTCCTTAGAACCTTCTATTCAAAAACCTCACCCCCAACCCCTCTCCGAAGAGTCTAATGTAGACAGATCTTTCTGTCCTCTCCCCAGCCCTCTCCGAAGGAGAGGGTGTAGCTACACTCAAATGTTTTAGTTATAAATTAGCCTTGATTTTACTTTTATTCTTGTAGAACTAAAAAGGAACTTAGGTTCTAAGAGCCTAAGTTCCTAAGAACCTTCTAAAAAAGAAAAAGCCCTCCATTTCCGGAAGGCTTCTTATATGGTATACAAAGATAAAGATTACTCTTCAGTAGTTTCTTTAGTCTCTTTGCTAAATTTAGCATATTTAGTTTTAAACTTGTCAATACGTCCTGCAGTATCAATAAGTTTAGATTTACCAGTGTAGAAAGGGTGAGAAGTTCTTGAGATCTCCATTTTCACTACCGGATATTCAACTCCTTCGTGTGTAATTGTTTCTTTAGTGTCAGCAGTAGATTTAGTAATAAAAACTTCGTCGTTAGACATGTCTTTAAATGCAACTAATCTGTAATTTTCCGGGTGAATACCTTGTTTCATTTTGATAAATTTTTATTGTTTGGCTGTAATCCGTTTTGAAGCTTCCGGTAAAGAAAGGTGTAAACGCCTTAAAGCTTTTTGTTTGTAAACTTTTAATTCAGGGTGCAAAATTACACTTATTTTCCATATATCAAACAAACTACTGCATTTTTTTACACATAACCATAACACTTTTTTAGCAACACATAATGGCAATATTAGTATATTTGTAGATTAAAATAAATGCCTTAATGAAAGAAAGTGTTTCTCCTGCAAAAACAGCCTTATTATACGGTGGTATTTTTGGTGCAATAATGATTTTGCAACTTGTAATATTATACTCTTTACAATTAGATCCTATACAATATGGCTGGGTAGGGCTTATTATAAATTTTTGCAATTTTATAGTTTTCCCTTTTACACTTCTTATCCTTGGCTGCATAGCATTTAGAAAAAGAAACGGCGGCTACCTCTCCGTATCACAATGCTTAAAAAACGGACTTATAATAACTCTTACAGGAGCAATACTATACTGCTTATTTTATGCTGTTTTTGTAAATGCCGTACCCGGATATATAGAAAGCTCTATAGAACAAACCAAAATTGTAAAACTACACAACGAGCCTAAAATAGCCCCGGCAGAATTGACCAAATTTCTTGATGATTCCCGCAAGGGCATGCAGCCCGGTATCACAATACCCATGGTAATGATAGTATATACATTTATAGGTATGATAGGCTCTTTTATAGTAGGGTCATTTTTAAGAAGAGAAAAACCAGCTACTGCCTAATATGAACCTATCTATAGTTATCCCCCTGCTTAACGAAGAAGAATCGCTAAACGAACTGCACAGCTGGATCGTTAAGGTAATGGCACAAAATAATTTTAGCTACGAAGTTATTTTTATTGATGATGGCAGTACCGATACTTCATGGCAGGTTATTGAAGGCCTCGCTGCACAAAACTCCAGTGTAAAAGGCATACGCTTTTTGCGCAATTATGGCAAATCTCAGGCATTGCATGCCGGTTTTGCCAAAGCTCAGGGCGATGTTATTATAACCATGGATGCCGACCTGCAGGACAGCCCGGAAGAAATACCCGATCTTTACAGCATGGTTACCGCCGGCGGTTATGATATGGTTTCCGGCTGGAAAAAGAAACGCTATGACTCTGTAGTCTTTAAAAACATGCCGTCTAAACTGTTTAATTGGGCAGCCAGGAAAACATCCGGCGTTTACCTGCACGATTTTAACTGCGGCCTTAAGTCGTATAAAAATGCCGTTGTTAAGAATGTAGAGGTATCGGGCGAAATGCACCGTTATATCCCGGTACTTGCCAAGAATGCCGGTTTTGCAAAAATTGGCGAAAAAGTGGTACAGCACCAGGCACGCAAGTATGGCACAACAAAATTTGGTATAGAACGCTTTATCAATGGCTTTCTGGATCTTATTACCATTTGGTTCCTTTCGCGTTTTGGCAAAAGGCCCATGCACCTTTTTGGGGCACTTGGGGTAATAATGTTCATGATAGGCCTTTTTTCGGCAGGCTACATTGGCGTTAATAAACTGTACAAGCTTGCCGTACATGAAAGGGCGATACTGGTAACAGACAATCCGTGGTTTTATATTGCCCTAACCACAATGATACTGGGCACACAGCTATTTTTAGCAGGCTTTCTTGGCGAAATAATTCTTCGCACAAAAAATAACGAAGAACGCTATAAAATCAGCGAAACTTTATAATTTTAAACCGATCAAACACTTATACACCTCATAACATGGAAATCGAAAAATCTATCCTGGATAAAGTAAACGTATGGCTTACCCCAACGTTTGACACAGACACGCAAACTGCCATTAAAGAAATGATGACATCATCGCCTAAAGAGCTGGAAGACAGTTTTTACCGTAACCTTGAGTTTGGTACAGGTGGTATGAGGGGTGTTATGGGC
>Ga0247815_10000623_pt1 | contig 27708 bp, 40 predicted proteins | sample UWRJL194509B1_FD_181014 | JGI IMG/M metagenome (GOLD analysis project Ga0247815, IMG submission 181014) | Plant litter microbial communities from Arlington Agricultural Research Station in Wisconsin, United States - UWRJ-L194-509B-1 | ecosystem: Environmental > Terrestrial > Plant litter >...
ACACATTCTGACGAGCATGATACACAGGTACCGTTGTTTGAGCGTTGGATGGACGACGAGGCGTGGCAAGTTCGACAGACGACGGTGTATGCTCTGCCCAACATTCTCGAGCGACTACCCGAAAAGGATCGTGCAGACCTTACTATCAAGGTGCTACGCATGCATAACAAGGACGAGCACAAGACCGTGCGGACGTCCATGATGGAGATCATGGGCGAGATCATTGTCACGTTCAAGGACGACAAATCAGGCCCGCCTAAGGAGACTCTTGATCTATTCTTTGGCGACGCCTCTCTCTGGGAGGTGCCACCCGAGCAGCCCCCTAAGCTGGACGATAACGCATACTGGACACCCAGGCAACGCACGACACAGAATCGGGATCCATCGCGAGAGCTTACTTTGGCGTTCAACTTCCCCGCCGTCGTGCTGACGCTGGGACCTGCCCGCTGGCCAGAATTGCGCGGCTTCTTCCACTACCTCGTCCAGTGCAACTCGATCTTCAAGGTCCGGCGGACGGTGGCGGCGAGCATTGGCGAGATTGCCAAGATTATTGGCGAGGAGCAGACGCGAGTTGATCTGCTCCCGGTGTTCGAACAGTTCTTGAACGATACAGCGGACGATATCCGGCTCAAGGCCGTCAGTGCATTACCGGCGTTCCTCGCTGGCTGCTCAGTGGCTGACAGAGAGCGCATCGCGGACTCGTTGGAGCATGTATGGGCTTTGCGACTGCGCGGCTGGCGTGAGCGCGAGCTGCTCGCAACCGAACTTCATGAGATCGCACCGCTTGTTGGGAGCCGCCGCCATATTATCTCAGCTCTCCTCATCAAGGCGTTGCGCGACTCCGTATGCGCAGTGCGGGACGCAGCGGTCGCTGTTGTACGTTTGAAGTTGGGGCTGCATTCCGACACAACGCTAACCAGTGTCCAGGTACCTCAATGCTACAGCGAGTATCTTGACAAGGTAGCCTTCCGTCAATCGTTGCTGGTTCTTTCTGAGAGCAGGGTGTTCAGGGAACGGCACACGTGAGTCGCTTGCATATGTTGCCGGCGCCGCAGTGGCTAAGTTTCATTTCAGGTTCGCATTGTGTTATCGGTCGATCGCAATGCATTGCGCCGAGGCAGCGGCACAGCCAGAGTGGTGGGAAGCATGTGCGCGCCTGACGGACGACCCCATTCTCGATGTCCGGATAGGTGTTTCCAGGGCGGTCGGATCGTTATGCGGTGCGTGTCATGGCTTCTAGGGTGTTGAAATTTGAAACTCATCTCCGCTCAGAAACCTACTTTACTGAGCCCGATCGACGGCCGGCCCATGTCACCGCCGTGTTGACAAAGCTGTCGCGCGACCAAAACGATGTCGTTCGGTCGTTTGTGCAGGCCCTGCTCAAGACAGGATCAGTCGCCAAGCGTGCTCCACGCACGCCTGCGTCCATCTTCTCTCACTTTCACGATCCTCCACCAATCGTCACATTAAATGGGAGTAGTTCGGAGGCCGGTCCGTCGAACACCTCTGGTCAGCAGCAAATACAGATTGCAACTCCTGCGAGGGAGTTGGAAACGATACAGTCCGAGGTCGCCGGAACCACCGCTACGAACGGTGGTTCGCTCCAAGAGCCAGTCCAACGCAGTGACGAAAGCTCTGGTACACTGGACTTGGACCCACGCACCTCGGGCAATGCGATAGCTGACCCGCCATGGACTCCTCTGCGTCGAGCCTGATTCGCTCTGTATTTCTTCGGACACTGTACAGTTCACCCGGATTCCCTAGTATACGCATCGCATTTTTACCCCTCAGCATCAATACATACACGCATACCATCTCGTTGTACTAAGGAGTGGACCACGAGGCAGGGTTGCTATGCCCGATTGAGGGGGTCTTGTTGTTCATTTTGACCGGGCTTAGCCGCTGTTGACAGTCGCGCAGGTTGCAACAGCTCCATTATCAGCGAGTGGTTCTCCCCCCGCACTCGCTCGTCGCTCCCTCGCATCCTCGCATCTAATCATCCTACCTTTACTCGTTGGACTGGCTCCATCCATTCTCTCACGCACCATGCACGCACCAGTCCTCTTCCGCTATGTCTCTTTCAGTGCGTGCTCATTGTGGCCCACAATCTGCGCCACCATCCGCTAAACTGGCCTTTACAGCGTTCTTTTCCGTGTGCTGCCTGGTTCAGCTCGCACTTGCCGCCAGCAACCTCTCGCAGACAAAGGTCCTCGACGCAACCACATCAATTGCACGCGTAGACGCCTTTCTCATTGTGACATCCCTCCTTGGTCTTCTCGCGGTCGCTGTCGTGTGAGTCCCAAAATGAAAATCTCGGGCAAAATGGTTCTAATGAGCTCGCAGTGTTCCTCTTGAGCGTGTCCGCCCATCGGTCTTCACAAGCAGAATCTGGGTCGAAGGTGCGCGCTCCTGTGCCCGGGTAGTTGATGGGCGCGAATCGCTCATGTGCTTGTTTCCAGTCTCCTGGGTTGCCACTCTTTGTGCAATCGATCTCTGTGAGTTTGCCCTGAATTTTCGCTATGACAGCGCTCCTGACTTATTCCTTCTCAGGCGCTGCAGCTGCAGTCACCGCAGTTGGCATCCACGACGTTTGCTCGTCGACTTGTGCGTCCGAAGCCTCATGTCCCATGTCCCGCCTTATCCGCTGACACTTGTGTTTGTGCATGTAGGGATGCAAATTCTTCCCAGGGGTGCTTGCGCGACTGTCGGCGCTCTGCAGGCCTTCTCGTGGCTTGCAGGCTTCACGCGTACGTTCTTCGCCTTCAGCGGCGTTGTGCTATGCTGACCTTTCGGCTCTAGTCATGTTCCACGCGGTCTTCGTGGTTGTTTGCACGAGGCTGAACTCTGCCCGCATCCCCGAGATCTGGCAGATGACGATCGCCGATGTGCCCTGGTCGTCCGAATCGTCCTCGACAACGACCGGCTCCTCCGTTCTGCCCACCTACCGCGAAAAGCAGATCCCGGTCTACGCCGTCAAGCCCCTCCTGATCACTGAGAAGTTTGGACCGATCTCGCATCCAATTCCTATTGTTCAGAACGCCGCCGTTCATTTGGCCCCGGCGACCACCAAGCGCACATCAGACCTCATTACCACCCCGGCCTCCATCAACGCCACGCCGCCTCTCTACCCGCAGTTCTTTGTATCTTCTCAGGCACGCAAGCAGCCTCCGCCAGTAGAACAGACGGCCAGCCCGCACTCGTCCTCTGATATCTCTTCTTTACGCAGTGGGCGATCCAGCCCGGAAAGCACATCGTCGTCGGCTGATGTGTCTCCGCGTGCTTCATCGGATGCCGAGTCCAAGCCAGAATCCGCTTCGTCCAGCCGCTCGTCCAGCCCAAGGACAAAGCGTCGGCCACCCCCGCTCAACCTCGCGGGGCTCTCGGCATTCGACACTGCCAACAAGTCTAAGCGGCGAGACCGCTCTTGATTTGGTTTTTACGTACACTGCACCGGTGCAGTTTTTGACCTTGCCACGACCCGTTGCGCTACGCGCATTCGCTTATCCAGCACTCACGATCTTTCTCGACATCTCCGAGCATGACTGGTATCATACTCTGTCAAAACACCATGTAAATCTAGCACATTGCAATCATAACTCGCAGTCCAGGCACAAGTCTTGGGCTCGAAGTCACTCGTCTGCAGCGTGTTATAGGTGTGGCATGATTCAAGCGCCAGCGCGTGGTCTGAGGTCGCACAATAAAAGTTTTTTGGCTCAGGAGACCCTTTCGGCGCTTCTTACCCGATTTGCCTGGTTGTTGTATTCCAGAGTTCAGGCTGTTCGGGAATCGCGCTTCGGTCCGGCGCGTGTATAAAGTGAGAGGACCTCCGGTCGTTGTACTCCAGCCTCCCTCGTCTCGCGCCACGATCTTTCTCGTTCAGGTTTCCCATTCCGCTTCCCTCTCCTCCTTCCTCTACGACACGTCCGCTTCGACAGCATGGCTACTTTTACGACCGTCAGGACAGTCTCACTCTGTGCGTCTGCTGGTTACTTCTGTTCGAGTTCAAGCCACTCACAAGGAATATCTCAGGCTTCTTATTTCTGCTGCATGTTTTGCTCCTTGCTTTTGCCTCCGCCGCAATCGGTGATTGTCTGCGCGTCGTGCCCCTTGGTGAGTCCCCGCTATTGTCCCTGTATCTGATCATGTGCTTACCCGTCTGTGACAGCGCCCTCGAGTCTTGTGCTCACAGTTATCGAGTCGGTCTTGGTCCTTCTGCTTGTGACAATGTGCGTCGTGTTGTACTTTTGCGCCGCACGGCTCATGTCCGAGTACTCACACCCCTATGTTAGATCTTTCCGCGGAATCTTCTGGCGCAATGGCTTCCTGAGCCAAGCATGGTTTGAAACTGCCTGGCTCGGCCTCCTCACTGTCATCAACTTCGGTGAGTGCCTCGCTCCGGTGGCTGCGCGCATGTATTAACTCTTCATACAGGAACAACGCTCACCGTCACCACCAGCGGTTGGTCCACTTTCTGCCATGACCAGCGTGACGAGAACCTGCGCGAAGGCGACGATGGCGCCATGCATTCTGTCTCTATACCACCTTGTCAGCAATACCAAACGCTCTTGTGCCTCAGCTGGCTCGCGACTGTGACCAGTATGTCGAACCACCTCATCGTGTGCTATCACCACTAACAGGCCTGCAGTCATCTTCTGGTTTATTGCCTCCACTGCCTACGTTGCAGCTCATGCCTGGACGGATGCGGACGTGTGGTTCATTGACATGCACGATATGCGTTTCGACGTCTCGGCCGTCAAGAACTCGATCAAACAATCCGAGAAGCCAACGCTCAAGGCCACGCTCAAGTCTAAGCTCAAGTCCAAGCCCCGGCCAAAGCCTTCGCTGCCCATCCTCGTCGTCGATGGTTGCCTGTGGTCAGATGTCGACGTTGAAGCCGGCGACCACCACAGCCAAGCCGCCAAATCTCGCCTCTCGACAAGCACTGCCGGCCGTCGCTCGTTCTTGTGTCGTCCTCAGTGGGCTCGCAACGCGTCAGGCAAACGTGGTGTTGCCCCTGCCTTCCCGGCTATGCCTTCGAGGTTGGCTCCTACCGACGTGCCAACCACCCCCGTTTACGACTTTTATAACATGAACCGCGAGCAGTCACTTCCACCGATGCCAATACCGCGCCCTGCTAACCCGGAGCCGACCACTCCCGCTATGGCACTCCTCCAGCCCGCCATGCGCCAGACAACCGTCTCCCACTTGATCCGCGACATTGAGCGGAATGTTGTCGATTCTCATCGTGCCGTTGCGCAAGCCCATCTCGAGGGTACCAACTCCGACTGGCGCGCCTCCGACGCTTCGTGGGACTCGCGGCGTGTTCTGCAGCCACAGCTTCCGCCTCGGCTGCCCAATCCTGCTGCCCACTGGTCCCAACAGTCTACTAACGACATGCTGGCCATTCCCCGTAACGGCATGAGCTGGCTCCAACGACCGTATTCTTCTGGCGAACCGGACACCCGGATTGTGCTCGGCCAGTCCTTCGGTTACGACGTGCCTTCAATGTACTCCCAGCCCTCCATTGCTCCCATGTCTGTTGCATATGCCTCTTAATTCCTCACGACGTCGACGTCACGCGGTCCGTGTCCGCTTTGTAGCCCTAGATCTGGCTTTCGTTCTTCATCTCCACCTTTCATTCATGACCTGTAGCCACACAGCCGGCTGGCGCCGTAGAGCATGTATTAGTACTAATCACGCGAAATCAATAATAGACCTACCAACACTCACTTGTCTCACGAATAATATGTAGAGAAAGTGTAGCCAGACATCTTGACGCTTCATACAAAGGGAAAGTTTCTTCACCAAGCGTCTGCGATAGATTCCCTCCATTCAAAGATCAAGGTGAGCCGTGGCGGTGCAAGTGATCAGTGTATATGATAAAATGATATGTGCAAGTGGCAAAGGGTACTCCGTTCAAGAACTCTACTTTTCGACGGCATGTGCTTCATCCATTACACAGTCCGAACCTTGTCATCCTCGCTCCCAGCCTCCCCAGCGTCGTGGGCGCGCTCCCGCTCGGTCTCCGCAGCTTGCAGGCGCCGACGAAGCTCGTCGCCACGGTGGTCGTTGTAGACCTTGACGAACTGCTTCTTGAGTTCTCCACGAGACAGCTGTGTAACCTCCTCGTAGATGGTGTATCCTCCAAGCTTTGGGAAGACCACTTGCCATAAGAACCAATACCCGAAGCAAATGATGAGAATGCCAATGCCAGTGACCTTGAGGGTAGGTTAGCCTTAGCAAAAGACAACTCCCAACGAATCGACGCTCACCCAAGGAACCCAGTAGGGATACTTGGTAGTCTTTGTGACCGGAGGAACCCATGGCTGTTAAGATTAACTTAGCTTTACGGTAGTCGTTTACGTTGCGGAAGCATACCATGATAAGAATGAAGACGTTGACCAGAATGCTGAATGCGAGCGCGATGTGCCACGCTTCGAAAGGAGCACGAGACAGACCCGCAAGGCGCCTGCGGCGGCGCAAAAGATACAAGCCGACCACAAGAGCAAGATCGAACAAGCTGCTGGTCGTCAGTACGTGATAACGAACCTGGGGGTGACTGCAACAAACCGGTTTGGATACGTCTGAATGGAGACGATGAGGTTGAACGCGTCGCCAGCCGGAGGTCCGATGATGATAATCGAGGTCAAAACAAACCTAGATGGCGGAATAGAAGAAGGCGTGTCAGCTTGAATCAGCAAACGACACGACAAAATCGCACTTCAAAAGCATCGGCGCCGCAGGGGTGCCGAAAGGCTTCGTAGACGCAAAGAACTTGCTGAATGGGAAGATGCCCTGCCGAGCAACCTCGCGGAAGACTCGACTTTGGCCGACTGCGACGGCGATGAGGTTGCCGAAAGCAGAGAGAGCGACGAAGACTGGCAGGACGCGAGTGCCTGCGTAGTCGCCAAACACCGCTGTAAAGATATTGCCTCTTCAGATTACTAGAAACATTCACAAGTTCTATTGTCATTTCAGACGAACCTGTGAAGAACTTGGCTGCGAGCAAGGTTCCGGATTTCTTGGCCTCATCCACGGGCACAGCGGCAATATACGCGACTGCGAGGTTCAGTGAGCTTGATGTCAACAGAAGGAGAGTAGATGGCGTACTGTTGGCAAAGAAGTACAGAAGGAAGACCACAAAGAGAGCGGCAGTGCCTGAAATCAGCGTGTCAACGCTGTGAATGAAGCATGTTCCTAAATACAAACCTGAGGTCTTGATAGTCCTGACGGGGTTCTTGACTTCATTTGCCACGTTGAAAGCTGCATTAATCGTCAGTAATTTGCTCCTAAGCAACGAGAATAATGGCTCACCGTTATTCCAACCAGTGTATGCGAAGATGACCTGCAAGTTATTGTAGGTTGAGATACATTCAGCACCGGAGCCGGACCGCGCACGTTGATCATAGCGCCGGCAAGTGCGTTGCCATCGTTGCTAATAGCAGAGTCAGCCTTCGATCCATCCAAGCATGTTGCCCCGCTGTACGAACCTTGAACCCGAGAAGCCTCCCTTGAAGTGGCTGTGGGGGTCCTTGACCCGGGTGCCACCGCCAAGAACCACCCAGCCAGCGACGACAATGAACAGCAGAATGAGGATTTTGACTGCAGAAAAGAGGTTCGACACCCATAGCGCAAAACGGTTATTTGCCACGACGACTGCATGCACAATTGGATCAGAGGGGTGATGCTAGCCCAATGGGAAACGATGAGAAGTTCACCGATGCAGGCAATAGCATACGCAGCGATGGCAATGCCACGCATTGTCCACGGGTCATACGTCGATGAAGTGTATCCGCGGCTGTATAGAATGTACTCGGCGCAGACAATGGCGTTGGACGAAGCGAAACCAAGGATGACGGTAATCACCGCGAACGAGATCGGCCATAGGAACCTAGGTCTTTTATAGCACTGCTCCAGATACGCGACGTCCGATCCAGCGCGGTTCGGGAAGAGAGAAGCAAACTCCAGATAATAGCTGAGACCCGCAGCGCCGAGGAGGCCGCCGAGAACCCAGAAGACTATAGCAAGGCCGAAGCTGCCCGTTTGCCGCAGGATCGTACCAGGCGTAGCTGTTCGGTGAGCAAGTCAAAGAATGGGCGAGAGGAACGTAAGCGTAAGAAATTGCTGCAGCCAGAAGGTTTTGACGGCTTACAGAAAATGCCTAAGGGGAGGAATAGTAGGATACAGTGTGAGCACTATGAGCTGGCGGTCCTAACCCGTTCGTGATACGCACCGGTTCCGATCATCTGCGAGAAGTCTACCGAGTACGTTAGCATTGCCTTTATTCAGAACACTACGCCGGAGGCCACGTACTGAGGAGAAGTGCTGTCCACCAGCCAACTTGCTGACCGATAGGACTGACATCCTCAACTGGCGCGCCACCCCTGTGGTCACCGTTAGCCCCGGCAAGAAGAATACTACCAGAGTCTGGCTCACGGGTTTCTGTGCTCCTCATCGAGTGAGATGTTATCGCTGAGGACAACCTCTGTAACGACACCATGATCGCCCTTCTTCTCGTCGTAGGTTGCCATCTTGACAGTAAAGTCCACGGTCTAAGACGCGAAGGACAACTGCCAGAGAGCAAAGGACGAAGGAGATAAGTCGTGATGTTGCCAAGCAAGTGCGGTGCACGTCTATATAGCAGAGAAGATGAGTTCGACAGGGATGTCTGTGGCGCAATTCGCGGTCTGGATAGAACCATCGACGGAGAAGCGCATGGCCCTGATGCGCATGATCACCAGTGGCCTGACGGCGACAGGTCGTCTGCGGCGTTTGAACGTGCTCGCGAAGACGAGGTATGTGTTGTTACCTCCGGAATCGAAATCGATAACCGCGACGAGGTTCTGCAGAAGTTGCAAGGGACTCTTCACCCAGTGCAGAATATTGAATCCGGTTATCTTTGTTGGAGCGCGGAGCGTACCCGAAGTTAGATGCAACAGCGAGCGGCGCCAAGCGGTCATTTTCTAACCGGGCGGTCTCAAGGCCACCGCCGCATCTTGGTCTGTTCTCGGGCACACGCCACTAGGACAGGATATGACTCCTGGAAATCAGAGCAGGCCCAGCCAAGCGAACAAGTCCAGACATGAGGAGAGCCCAGACGAAACGATAGGTGCGACGTCACCATCGGCTTTGGCGGTATGGCGAACGCGAACCTGATACCTGAGGTTGCTCAAAACACTCGCGTCAAGCACGCCATGCGTGGTAGAGCACGCGCACTGGCAGGACATGGGCCGACCAGACGGTGCTTGCCGATGTTATGGTCTAGCTCCAGTAGGACCAGTACGAAAAGACCTGAAGACCCTTTGAGCTCCAAGCACCCCAGAATAGTGCTGCTGTTGTTGAGATTCGCGCAGGCACTGGCACGTGCAGCAATCAGGTCGACGCGACCGATAAACCTGGTACTGCGAGGATACGCAACGGGTACGCAAGGTGCCTGTTCAATCGCGACATTCAGGTCTCCAGTGCAAGGTGCTCGATAAATAATTGCCATCGCGTGCGGTCAGGCCGCGCACGATGGACAGCACAAGATCAAGTCGACATAGCCAAGTGTTTGACGTGAATAGTTGCGCAATTCTGGACGGTTGAACGCGTGCTCGACTCGGGCATAGGCCTGGTCACCGCCGGCGATGTCGCGGGAGTATAGAAGCGCGGGCGGAGTCGTAAACCGGAGTAATAGACATTTCTTGGACGCGTGACGAGCGGCATGAATAAGGTCAAGATGCAATGCAAGTTCAGACTCCGAACGGCTTACATATCCCCAAAGTCCACACCAAAAGCGATTATGATTGGCAGGGTATGTAGTCGTACACGTTAATTCGTCAAGTAGATGGTCCTTGTGAGTTGTCAGAGATACATGTTCTACCCGCGCCTCGCGGGGGTATTCGATTGAGTGTCCGTTCGTATATGCGAGACAGCAGCAGTCCAGGCTGCAGGCTGCACGGGTAGGCCATCACAGATGATTATGCCGTCTAGTAGCGAGGGGTCTTCTCGTCGAGGGAGCGTCTGGCGAGGTAAACGTGTCAGAAAGAAAGAGAGAGACGGTCTGTGGAAGGAACGAACCCAGCGCGGCCGACACGGACGCAACCGATGCAGCTCATCAATGAGGTGATGAGCAGCAGGACCATGGCCGCCAGGGTCATCCAGGTGGCATTCCCAATCTGAGAGGAGGCGTGGATGAGCACGGTTGCTTGCCGGCTGAGCCTTGGTGGCGGCGACTCACCTTGACAGAAATCCAGTCCTCAGCTGGGCCGGTGCGCAGGACGCGACGTGCAATGGTCGTGAATGCAATGTCGAAGGCGAACGCAATGATAGCAAAGAGCAGTGCAAGGATGGTGAAGAGCATTGTCACACCGGCGGCTACGCGAGACCCGCGCCAGAGACAGAAAAGGGAGGCAAGCAGTGCCACGAAAGACAACACGGCCGCTGCACAATGGGGGCGTTAATGTTGTATTTTTTGGGGTGCACAACGACTCGCACTGACCGACGATGTGCGTCGAGAGGCCAAAGGTCAAGGTGGTGCTCACGTTGTCGTTGAGGTCGTCGAGATTGCTGTGGTGCAGGTGAGTGACGATGGGGCGCGGGATCAATAGTCAATGACGTACAGGCGGTCGAGGACTTCACTGTTCACCTCGTAGCCAATCTTTTTCTGCGTAATGTGAGCGTTACAAGGACCAGGCTAGAGAGGCACACGTACGGCAGAGCATTTTGCAGGCTCTGTGTGACCCAAAAGGCCGCCAGCAACCTCGCTACGATCGGAAATAGCGGCGTGAGAGGCTTGTCCGGGCCGTAGACTGAACTAGGACTGACGCTTTGAGCTCGGAAATGCACCAACCAGCAACACCGAAGCGGACTGAAGTGGAAGCCTTGGCGACGTTGAACCTGCCGCCGACATCTATGTCTGCGGTGACCTGTGCGATGTAGAAGCTCTTGTTGATGGGTGCGGACACTGTGGCGAGGAGGAGGAGGATCCAGGCCACGAAAGCGAATAGAGGGACGGGAAGATAGTACTTGGTCGTGAGCTGCATATTCGTAAACGCTTTGAGTGTGGTGTCGTAAAGGGAGAGGGCAAGGGGCAAGGCGCCAGGAGGAGCGGAGTCGGTACCGGACACGGCACGCGGTTTGCAAAACAACAGTGCATTGCATGCGTGCTTCTCGGTGCTTCTGCGCCTCTTGATGAGAGCAATGAGAGAAACCCGGAATCACTAAATTTTTCAGGCGGAAAGGGCGAGATCTATGGTGGGAGACTAGTGAAGCAGACCTAGGTCTAATGGGATGCAAGTGTACGAGACTAGAGCGCTTCCAGGGAACTGGCAACGGGACGTGCTTGCTGCAGGGGGATATTACTTATATAAGAGGCTCCGGCCGGAAACCGCCGCTCTCGCCCTTTGCACTCTTGTTGCACTTTCCACTCATTCAACGCTCTTGCGCTCCCAACTCGACCCTTTCCCGTCACCACCCCCCGCACACGTCGATATAATGTCCGCACCCGCTGCCGAAGAGATCAAGCCCGCTGCTGCCCCCGTCGCAGTCGAGGCAACGCCCGCCCCTGCCGAGGTCCCAGCCGCAGTCGTTGAGCCCGTTCCTGCCGCTGCTGAGGAGGTCAAGGAGGCCGCTGTTCCCGTGAGTTTACTGCACATTACTTTGCACGACGATGCTGATGGTCGTGTGATTAGACTGAGGACGTCAAGCCGGCCGTGCGTCTGCTCGGACCTCCTCTCTGCAGACCCAGCTTACAATTGTTCATTTGCAGGAGCCTGCCGCTGCTGAGACCGTTGCTCCCGTTTCCGCTGTTGCTGAGCCCACGAAGGAGGAGATCAAGACGACCGAGGTACGTTGTGTTGTCCTTGTCGCCTCGCTGCCAATCAATCCGCACTCGCTTCCTTCCTTTCGGCCCCAATCAACGCCTGCCGTTGATGCTGATGCCGTCTGTGCCCTCTTTTTCCTTCTCGTCACTAGGAGACGCCTGCCGTAGCTGCAGACGCTCCCAAAGAGGACGCAAAGGCCGCAGAGCCTGATGCTGCCGCAGACGATGCCGTGAGTCACTCATTCGTCTTATCTCTTACACTGCACCATCTCCCTCTCTCTCCGGATTTATTCAGCCTGTGCTAACTTCCTCCCAGGCCGCAACGACCACGACCGCCACGACTGATGGTAACAAGTCCCCCAAGCCCGGTTTCTTCGCAAAGATCTTTGGCAAGAAGGACAAGGCCGAGAAGAAGGTCAAGGAGGTCAAGGCAAAGGATTCCAAGAAGGAGAAGAAGTCGGAGGAGTCTACTGAGGTCAGTATTCGCCTTTCTTGCTGCATATTGCCACCATTGTCTCACGCTGTGTTCAGGCTGCTGCCCCTGAGGCTGATGCTGCTGCTGCTCCGGTCGAGGAAGTCCCCAAGGTCGAGGAAGTTCCGCATGTCCCCGTCGCTGTTGTCGAGGCCCCCAAGGTCGAGGAGGTTGTCGCTGCCGCCCCGGAGCCTGCCGTTGAGACGTAAGTAGCGCCGGCAATCAGGTCGCTTCATCCCGCTCACGGCCGCTCAGCGCGAAGCCCGAGGAGACGCCCGCTGTCGCTGCCGACTCTACTGCCGAGCCCGCTGCCGAGGACAAGAAGGAGGAGGTTCGTTAAATTCGCGCCCCGCTGCTGCTGCTACTCGTTCTTTCGTTGACCTTTTCCTTCCCTGTTTGTAGAAGGCCAAGCCCTCTGCTGCCAAGGTTGGCCGTCGTCTTTCTGCGCGTGTCGAGGGCTTTTTCAAGAAGTCCAAGCCCGCAAAGGAGGAGAAGGCCAAGTCGGAGGAGCCTGCTGCCACTGAGGCTGCTGCCACTGAGGCACCGGTCGCAGAGGAAGCCAACCCAACTGCTGCGCCTGCGGAGGTGACGAAGGAGGAGGAGGTTGTTGCGGCTCCAGAGCCCAAGACGGAGGAGGTCAAGCCGGCGCCTGTCGTCGCTGCTACGGCATAGAGACCTTTCACGAGCCAGTCCCAGTTCCGTTTCCCGTCTGAACCCGTATATCATGACCTTACGACGATGCCCCTTTCCCGATCATCCTCTCTGCCGCATCTCAGCTCATGCCATTCTCGTCACCCACACCTTGCATTCCGCTTCCCCCACCACCATCACCTATCCCCCTACTTCCGATCCATTTTAATTCGCGCGTGACTCGCACTTGCGTCGCTCTCGCCTCCTCTTCGTGTCGATATGCCACTTTAGCCAGTTTTGCTATACGGATCTTCGTTGTCTGGGTTTCAACTCGTGTGCTCCAACTTGACTCCGCGCACTATGCCACCGAAACCATCCAAAGGAAAGGAGATTGAGGGCGAGCAGGAGAAACAAGTTCTCCAAGCCCTCGTGCTTGCAGACAGTTTCAACGCGCGATTCGGACCACTCACGACCGAGACGCCACGAGCGAGTTTGATCCCTAGCGTGTATTCAGCGGGCTGCTGACGCTAACTACACAGTGTTTGATCCCGGTCTGCAACGAGACATTGTTGGACTGGACGTTCGAGAGCCTCGCACTCGCAGGCGTCGAAGAGATTTTCGTAGTATGTAGATCGCACACCGACAAGGTCAAAGAGCAGATAAGGTGAGCATACCGTGACTCATACGCTCCGGTCTGCGCGCGACCTTGAAACTAACACGATCGGCTTTGCAGCAAGTCCAAATGGTCACGCGCGAACTCGCCAGTCAAGATCGTGCCGATTGTAACGCAGGACAACGTGTTCAGCGTCGGTGCAGCGATGCGAGACGTCTATGCGCACCAAGTCATCAAGGGCGACTTTGTGCTCGTTATGGGCGATGTAGTGAGCAACCTCGATATCCGGGCCGTCCTTGCCGAGCACCAGACCAGGCGCAAGGATAACAAGGATGCAGTCATGACGATCGTCACCCGCGAGGCTGGTGTTGGCCATCGCACTCGGTGTGTGGCGCTCCGATCTTCCTGCTTCTGCCGCGCGATTGACCTTTTTGGGGGTGTTGCATGCATGGTTGCAGACCGCGTGGAGAGACCTCCTTGTTCGTGCTCGACTCGCCCACGCAAGAGGTTCTGCACTACGCGCCAGTCCCGGCCATACCGAACATCCGTCGAGTCAACATCCCGCGCGAGAAACTCGAAGGCCGGACAAACGTCGAGATCCGCAACGATCTCATCGACTGCGGCATTGATGTGTGCGCGTTTGAAGTGCTCTCGCTATTCCAAGACGAGTTCGACTGGCAGGACGTGCGGCTCAACTTCGTCCCTGGTATTCTCACGTCGGAGCTGCATGGGAAGCAGATCCATGTTCACGTCGCAAAGCACGGCTATGCGGCACGTGTAAAGGATACTAAAACATATGCTGCCGTCAGGTCAGTGTTCAAGGCGCGCGTTCTGCAAACTTTATGGCTGATACCCGTGCAGCAAAGACATTCTTGCGCGTTGGGCGTTTCCACTTAGTCCAGACGAGAATCATCCTAGCGGGCATCGTTACGAACATCTGCGCGGTAATCGCTACGTGTCTAAAGAAAAGCAGGTCACGCTGTCGCGGTAAGTGCCATGGCCGATCTGATGAGGCGAGAGACTTACAGTCGGTCCACCGCACAGATCTTGTCGTGTCGGCAACAACAGTTTGATCGGCGGTGGCACGCGCATCGACGACAAAGCGTCAGTTGTTGGCTCCGTTGTCGGTTCAGACTCGACCATTGGCAAATCCACGGTCGTGTCGAACAGTTTCCTCTGGGAAGGCGCATCCATCGGTGCAGGGTGCTCTGTCGAGTCGTCTATCCTTGCTGATGGCGTCACGCTGCTCGATGGAACGCATGTCGAGCGCGGTTGTTTGATTGGCGAGGGTGTGACACTGGGGCCGAACGTGACGCTGCCCGCGTTTAGTCGTGTGTCCAGGGAACGACCGGCTGACGAGGAGAGCGACGACGAGCTCGTCTCGTCACGAGAGCCAAGCAAGATCGGCGCGAATGGTTCTGGATGGCTGTGGCCTGTTGACCCAGAGCAGGATGACCCGCTGGAAGAGCTCGACGAGACGGGCGAGGAGCGCGAGCTCAGCTTCGAGACTCCACAGAACCTCAAGTACTTGAGGATAGGTAGGGAGCACGACTTCACATCTCTCGCTTGAAGCCAAAACTGAAGGTTTTCCAGGTGCCGCGGATTATATTGAGGATGATTTCTCGGACGACTCGGACGCAAGCACCTTCGACTCCCCATCTAGCTCCGTCACCTCTCTACCGGACACAGACGTGGACGGTGCTTTCACCACGCCCGGCATTGAAGCCCTGGCAGACTCCTCCAGAACGAACGAGTTCGCCACCGAGGCTCGGCTGTCGCTTGAACGTGCCTTCGTTGAGGAGCATCGCATCGAGGACGCGGCGATTGAGCTCAAGACGATGCGAATGAGTAGCAATGTGCTGCATCGCCAAGTTCGGCAGGTCGTCATCGAATTCTTGGTCGACAAGATCGACGTAGCGGGCGATGCTGCGGCGCAGAAACAGTCCATTGGCAAGGTCATCGGACGCTGGGGCCCGTTGCTGAACGAACTCGGTGCGCTGGACGGGCAAGAAACGGTCGAATTGCTGCAGGTGCGTGTTTCTAATGTACAGGGCTGCAGGCTAACACCTCTGCTTAGATCCGCTGCGCTCGGCCCAAGTACGTTGACCTGTTCGTGCACATTCTCAGCACGCTCTACATGGCGGATGTGGTGACGGAGGAGGACGTAACCTCGTGGTACAAGAGTCCAACATCGAGAAGTTCAGATGGATCGGATGAGCGGCAATGCTGGACTCGCGGTGGGCAGTTTGTACAGCATCTTGCGTCGCTAGAGTCAGACGAGGAGGAGGACGACAGCGACGAAGGGGACAGCGACGGGGACGACGGGGACAAGAAGGTCCAGACCCAAACCAAGGGCACAGCCAAAGATGAAGACGATGAAGATGAGGACGAGGACAGCGGCGAGGAGGAAGAAACCGACGGCAAGGCCGAGTCCAAGGCCGAGACCAAGGATCAAGTCCAAGGCCAAACCAAAGGTGAAGCCAAACCTGAAGTCAAGGCCCAGGTCAAGCCAGAGGTTAAGGGTGGAGACGAGGAAGATGAGGAGGATGAGGACGAAGAAACGGAGGATGATGAAGTTGCAGTCAAGGTTGAGGTCAAGGGAGGGGTTCCAGTTCCCGTCACAAATTCCCGCACCGTGCCTGGTCCGAGCACCGTGCTAGCAGCTTCGACGCTTGGGGATAAGGGAGATGAGGATGAAGATGAAGACGAGGAGGAAGATGAGGACGAGGAGGAACAAGCAGCCAGCGTTCAGAAGAAGTGACGAGTTGCATTCACCCAGTCCAGACACCATGTCCCGATATATTGAACGAATTCATTATTACTTAATTGAACCATCTGCCGATGCCAGCCAGAATGAAGACTGTAGTTGCAATGCCGAGTGAGATTCAAGCTTGGGTTTGACGATCAAAATTTGTACCCACCAACACCGACGGCCGCTTGCGCGCGTTTCGCGAATGGTGTGCCAGGCGCGCGTCGCGCTTGATACAAAGCATACGCGCCAACACCAGCGAAAGCGCCAGTGCCTACGACCCTACAAGGTGTGCAATCCTCCAAGTCACTTTGTGCGCCGACATGCTGACGCTCTGAAGAGGCTGAAGCTGACATGCTGAGACGGCAAAGCGCCGGCTGACTGACTACTTACCTCGCTGCGAAACACACCCATACACTACATGCGATTGCAAACCAAGTCACACAGCGAGGACTGCTCAGGAAACCAAGATCCCACTCGACGTTGCAAGAAGAATACAGCAGATTGATTGGGTATGGGGAGAACAAGAATTATACAGCAGATAAGAGTGTCCCAGGTGGAGTACAGTTAATGCATCCATAATGACGTGCGCGTGTCATGGTCATGTGTGTCATATACACCGTGGCAAGCGGGGGTCGCGGAGTTCGCGAGCCGCCGCCGCCTAGTATTTCAAGATGATGTATAATGCGTGGATGATGCCTGTAATGTCTAGGTTAGAGATAATAGCAAGTTGAGAGCATACGAGGACCTACCCGGGATGTAGCCGAGTACTGTCAACAGGATGTTGATGCAGAAGTCGGCTGCAGAACGATGCAAGAGTCAGCACCAGGACTGAGGCCAGCAATATGCTAGGCTACGCACCACCGCAGCCACGCTCCAGGAAGACGCCGACGGGCGGGAGGAGGATAGCGAAGAGGATCTTGCAGATGTCAGAGCCTGAGAGGTAGGAGTAGGGAGGTCAGCAAGAGGTAGTCTGGCCCGAGCACGAGCGACTGACCGGTGAATGCCATTGCGTGAGAGAGAGAGAGGGATGTGAGAAGATGTGTGAATGGCTGAGGAGAGCCAAGTGCCTTTTATACAAGAGGCCGAAAGGACGACGTCACTTGCACGGGTGGCTAAGTTTGCACTGGACGTACGCACGTCAGCGCGGCGCGGTCGGCTCTTGCCTGTGGCTGCTATGATGTCGTGCTCCTCCGTTGTGTATGCACCGGGTCTGGAATTGGACTTGCACACAGCCCCCGGCTGCGACAATCGTCCGCTGATTGTCTTTGTGCACGGAGGTGCCTGGATCTCGTGAATTTGTTCTCTTGTATTGATCGCGCGCCTCACTCGCTGAACCCTGCCCGGCTTCACAGTGAAGATAAGACGGACCATGTCGACTTGGCTCGGCGGATTGCACTGGAGACTCACTGCGCCGTAGCAGTGCCAAATTATCGTCTATCCCCGCGCAATCCCGCTACTGAGTCGGGTGACCGCGGCGCAGTACGGCACCCGGAGCATGCACAGGACGTTTTACACGCTCTCGAGTTTTTGCACACCCACGGCCGCGGCACAACCAATGAGCCGCTGCTCAGTGCTGCTTATAACCCTAGCAAGATCGTGCTTATCGGCCACAGCTGCGGCGCACACATTCTCGCATCCATTCTCGTCGAGGTGTCGCACCACGAACTGTCTCCGTCAGCAGGTTTGCTTGCGGCCGTCCGTGGCGCCATCACCACAGAGGGAATCTTCGACATCGAACTTCTACTTCAAGACTTTCCCACTTACGGAGTTTGGTTTATCGACATTGCGTTCGGCGGCCGAAAGAACTACCGCGATGTGTCAGTGACACACTTCCGCGAGCGCAAGTGCCTGCCGTGGCTTCTCATTCACTCGCGGGGCGACGACCTAATTAATCTCGCCCAGTCTCGTGCGATGCATGACTGGATTGTCGAAAGCCGACAGTCGAATGGCGAGGAGAGCGACGTAGGCGTGGAAACAGAATGGGAGCGCTTCAACGACGAACATGACGCCGTTCTGCAGAACCCGGAGCTCGTCAAACGGATCGCGTTGTTCGTAACGAAACACACGGAATCTTGACGCAGCACATTTCATTTTTGTGTTGTCATTGCGCCAAGTTCGCGCAAAGCCCAGATCGATACTCGAGAGTCCTTGCTGCCTGCTGCTAGCCAGTGTGCACGCGCATTCAGCTCGTCCGCCGTCAGGGCTAATGGATCGTCTTCATCCTCATCCTTGTGCACATTCTGTGGGTCTAAGTGTGCAAAGGCGAGCGCGGAGCAGCCTTCGCGGTGATAAGACAACGTTCCCAGCGGTTTGAACGTCTTAGTCGAGTACAGTCGGATCCTGCAACACAACTCAACGGGTAAATCAATGGTCTTAAATTTGTCCACTCACTTTCCGTCCCAGCCGCCAATGGCACAGACGCGATGGTCTGGCCGGATGGCAACGGCAGCGTTTCCTGCGTGCTTTGTTGGATGGGTCGTGGCTTCACCTTGATCGGCGGTCTGGACATGTGTAAGTCATGACAGGCAGCAAGGCTGAGCACATACGAGGGGATGGAAGCCGATCAAATGATCCGCTGATACAGTGAGCGCGAACGTGTTGTTGTTGGAGACTGACAGGCCCATGACTGCACGGCGACACGTTCGGTTATTGAACACATGCGAATCTGATGCACCCACTCGACTCGTTGTGAAGTTTCCAGCTAGATAACGCTTCCCAACCACGACCATTTACAGTCGGTGTGTCGACCGTGCTTCGCCATAAAATGAGGTTGCCACTCTCGTAGCCCGCAAGCAGCCGGAGTTCGCCCCCGTCGCGGTAAAGGTGCATGCACATGACGATGCCTGAAGAGACTAAGAACTGTGGGCAAAGCGATATACAGGGAATAACATACCTCTCTCTCCGCGGGGCTTCGTCTCATCAATCTCCCACTGGTCTTCCTCTTGTGGTTTACCTGACAAACCGTTAGTGTACAACATCTTACATGAGGTCAAGCGGTCGCACCAATGGCGCCATGAAGACGATCAAAAGACTCAAAGAACCAGATGTCAGCCTAAAAAGCAGATCAAGAATTAGCGGCGGTCGTGGAGAAGGACAGGTCCACAAACAGTGTTTGAATCCACAAGGTTCGGAAGCGCGATGAGTGCAGGCGAAGATGAATCGCGTCGCAGGAGCAGAGAGAAGGCGCAGAAGTTGAGCGCATTCACATCATGCGACCGCAACAGCGTTGGTGTTGGGAGCGGCATCGTCGCAGCCGTGTCACCGACCGTCGCGTCTGCAGGTGGCGAAGGGACGAGCCATACGTGCAGCTTGTTATCACGACCATGACTGAGTTCGAGCAGAGTCAGAACAGTCCGAGGGCGAAGACAGTGTCAACGGACGTGATGATTTCTTGATCAGCTTCACGAACAGCGAGGATGGAATCGGTATGAGCAGGCCAGGCCGCAAGAGGGCGGAGCGTGCGCGTCGAGATCATAGTAACATTCCCAAGCGTGTCCCCAGAGTATAGCCGTTCATTGTCACTTGAGAAGGAGACGGTGCCAATCTGGCCACCGTTGTTGCGTACGACATGATGTGGGGACGGTGCGGCGGGCATTTGCAGGATTAGAATACGAGATTGGCGGATTGCAACACGATCCGAGCCAACAAGCACGTTTCAGAGCAGGTCTACGCGTTATCAGAGCACGAAAGAGCGACAGTTGAAGATGGTTGGTCCTGGTTGGCGTGTTTCATGTGGTGAAAGAGGAGACGCCGATGCGGAGTTGCCGGCGAGTCTTGCGCCCGACCTCTTTGCCTTGTGCAGTGCACGTCACCTTCCGCGCTCCGACCCGGCTTGTGGCCTGGACCAACACGCGGACCAGGACCTGCCTTACACGCCTTGCTGCTGCAGGCTGAACTCACGTCTGCTCGAAGAGGCTCGTCTTGGACCGCGCTGATCAGCAGCCATGGCGCAATGTTCGAGCACCCCCCTCTCGACGCTCTTCAGGACCGATACAACTACGACTTCATCGCTTTCTGAAAGCGTGTACCAGACTGTAGAGGTTACTACCGCCTCTGCAGGCTCGTTCACATCTACAGCTACATTATGCGCCACAGAAGTGCCTGTTGGCAGTACCTGCGAGACCACCAGCACGACTACAGAGATTGTTATGACCACTGGCGGTGGGCGCCCCTTGCTCTCTCGCATGTTCAACCTTGCTGATGCTGCCCGCGCGCAGGCTTTACGTGGACAGAAACACATACTAGCACGACAACTATCACCGTGCCGTCGACCATCACCAACCTTGTTCCGACCAGCACAGTCTTTACCACCAACTGCAACAAGCCTCCTGATAATCCTACCACTGATCCTCCTCCTCCGCCGACGTCTACGCCTCCTCCTCCACCTCCGCCCGACACTGGCAACTCGAACTCGAGTCCGAACTCAAATCCGACCTCGAATTCGAACTCGAATTCGAACCCAGGCTCTCCAACGGGCTCGCAGCCGTCTGGATCCAACTCACTAGGAACAACTCCATCTTCCACTGGTACGATAGGACCAGGGAGACTGAACGATGACGGTGGTGGTGGCGGCAGCGAAACAGCCGCGGCTCGCGCTGGAAAGACGGTTGGTATCGTGCTTGGAAGTGTGTTGGGTGCTGCAGTGCTCGGAACCCTTATCTTTTGGTTCTGGCGGCGACGTGTCTCGAGATGGAACGACATTTTTGACGATTCGGATGACGAGGGTACAGGAGGAGCTCGCGCAGGACGCGGCTGGAGAGCAGTCGGCGCCGCGCCTATGATGTTGCGGAATAGACGCAGTAAGAGAAAACCACGCGTCGATTTCGACCCCGTACCAGGCCCGTACGAGGTGAGTCTTCATGCAAGTGTGCATGTCAGCGCTCGCTCACAATCTTCGCGTGCAGTACGGTTTGGTTGGATCTGCAGGTACTATGAGTACCCCCACAGCCGCTGTCGGCCTTGTCGCCGCCGCCGCTCCATCTGGCATGCACCAGCGCACCCCGAGCAATAATAGTCAACCGGATACGCCCTCGTCATCGTTGGGTCCTTTCGTGCGATCAGCATCCGCAACGGGGTACACGCATGCCCGCCCGCCGAGCAGCCCAGATGGTTCATTCTCTCTTCCGCCTGGCGCAGCAGCACCTCTGGTCGACTACATGTCCACAGCACCTGGGAGCCCAACTCAGCACTCTACTCGGCCCCCCTTGACTCCACCTGCCCCAATGCAGAGTCGAAGTGGCTCGCCTGTGTCCATGGACTTTGGTGCGCTCGGTGCGACCCTTCCTCGCCCGTCCTCGACCTTCTCGACCTCGACCGCCATTCCTGGCGCAGGAGGCGCTAGACCTGGTAGTATCCTTTCGCCGATGGAGCACGACTATGGGCGCATTGGTATTCGACCAATGTCCGTAGCCAGCGTGTCAACGGTACAGACACAGCGCGCTGGGCAACCAAGCGCACATCATGAGCGCGGACCATCATTTGGCGCGGGTGCATTGGCTGCTTTAGACGAACTTGTGGCAGGCCAAGTCGCAGGACAACACGCGCCGTCGCCGACATCTCCTCGTGCACTCAAGTCGGCTGAGCCGTCTGGCTCGACCAGCCCAGGCGGGACAGTTGTAGTACACCGCGACGCTGGACCTGCACCTGCTGAACCTCCGGCATATTCGCGCTAAGTGCTCCACCGGTGTCAGAGCGCATGGGCGGTGCGCTCGTAGAACATTTGTCCTCATTGTATGAGGTATATTCCCAGGCTATTATTCGCCCTCACCACACCTGACACGCTCGGGTGACAGTTCCCAGCCTTGCTGATAGCTCACGAAAAGGTCTGTCACGGATCGTTCTCTTTGATTGGAAATCCTTGTTCTCGTCCGCAGTGCACAGGCCTCAGACCTTCAGTCAGCCTTGTCGCATCGCGCTTACCCACTTGCTATGGACTTTGCACGAACATGGACTTGCTTCCCACCCGTCTTACAGCATTTCCCCCCTCATATTGCTCTTTCCACTGCTTCCAGCTCTGTCCGCTCGTATTCCCCTCGGACTTCACCCATTGCATCTCCCCAGTCCGCGTGTTTTGTCTCCTTGGTGCGTACACATGTACATATGCACAACCCTTTTGGTGAAGTCTCGATGGTAAAGGATCCTATTTTGCGTTGTCTCGGTCTTTCTGCTTAGCGGTTCTGAGTAAGCTTGCCCTCGTTTACAGTCATGCTTGCAGAAACGATCAGTTCCACAGATCGTGCACGTCGACCGAATATCTTCGAAGCTTGTAGCGTACTCCGTAAATAAGAACACCGAGGGTCCATGATACCAGGCAAGAACAAACTTGGGAGCGAGCAGAGTAAACGAGAATTAACGAGCGGTATGTGCTGCCAGAGGTGCGCACATCGTTGAGGTATTTCTAGGACCCGGTGTGTTTCAAAAATGAATAAAATATCGAGATGTGCGAGAGAACCGTGTTATGTGAGGGGAAAATGCTGGATGTGCGCGATGATGCAGATGTATGCCAACGGGACGTGGATTTGCCGGCAAACGAAGGCTAGACGGCGTGCGGGATCACCTGTGGAGCAACGCGTGAGCCTAGTATCGAAACGAGAACAGTATCACTAACGACAGGTGTAGGTGTAGGTGGAGTAGGTTCGCGCGCAAAGGACCGGTCATCGGAGTCTGTGCTGGACGGACGGTCCTGTGAGCTCTGATCCTCCGAAACGCCAGATTCTCTTTGTTCCGTCGAATCGGAGAGACCTTCTGTTTCGTCGTCTGCGGGGACGCGCGGAAGCGGCGGTGGGGAGTAAGCCCGAGAAGAGTCGTGTGTATGGCCGCGAGCGATGTGATGATCTGGCGATGGTGACTGTGCCTGTTGTTGCGCCGGCGCCTGTGGGATCTGCTGTCGTTGCTCGAGCACTGGCGGGAGAGCGGCTTGCGCTTCCGCAGTACTCGGACCGGCTTGACCCTCAGTCGTGGGCGATACAGCATCCTGTGCTACCTCCTTTTTCTTGGACTTGACACCAACTGCACGTTTGAACAAGTTGGAAGCATCTTTCATGAGCTGGGTGAGGTCCTCCCAGGCGAGGTCCTGCTCGACGTCACGCTGCTGGCGACGTTCTGCCTGTGCGCGAAGCATGTCGCCACGGGCCGCGAGGCCAAGTGAGCGTGTGGACCTTCGCTTCCTTGGCTGTATTTCCGGTAGCGGCGCAAACTGGACATTTAGCGGGCCACCGTTTGGTACCCAGGCTGGTACGGTGTCACTGGTCGAAGCGGAGCGCAGGATGCCAGGACGTTGTGACTGCTCGACAGATGATGTTGAGGATGCTGGAGAAGATGTAGTGGTAGAGAGGTGGCTGACTGTCTGGAGCTCTGCATGTGCGCTCTGGGGACCCATGCTGCGAAGGCGAGGCCGTGGGCTGTCTGTGACAGTGACGATGGGCGCGGGGATAGATGGAAGTTGCCTGGAAGGGGCGGGAGGCACAGAGACAGACATGGCAGCTCGGGATAGCCGACGGGAGGTGAGCGAAACAGTCTAAGCAGCTTTGGGCAAGCTCAACTCCGCGCGCGCTCTGCCGGCCCGACTTGAACTTTTCCTCGTCACACAAATGAGCAGGCTACGCAGCTTCCGCGCAACCGACCTCTTCAGGTTCAACAACGTGTAAGCAGCCTTGATGGTGGCTGTATTACACAGTCTCATCAAAGGCCTATCGCAGCAACCTGGATGTCCTAACAGAGACGGTATTCGCGCCGGGATCGTGTCAGCAATATTAATTGGTCTGAACAGCCCCACAGTACAGCATCTCGTTCTATCTCAACTACCTCTCGCGCTGGCCCGAACTCTGCGCGGTTCAAGAGGCGCCGAACGGCAAACTCATGGGTTATGGTGCGACCTTGCACCGGTCACCGGTCGACTCCTATCACTGACATTTGCACCACACGCATAGTCATAGGCAAGGCGGAAGGTCCAGGCGAAGAGTGGCACGGCCATGTCACGGCAATCTCAGTTGCACCAGAATACCGCCGCCTTCAGCTTGCGAGCAAGATGATGCGCCACCTTGAACACGTCTCCGACAACTACCACCGTGGCTACTTCGTTGATCTATATGTCCGATGCGATAACCAGATCGCGATTGACATGTACGAGCGTGACGGTTACTCAGTCTATCGGCGTGTCCAAGGATACTATGCTAGTCTGGCACCGGACAGCATCCACCAGTCGGAAGATGCGTATGGTGCGCCTGTCTTCTAAATTACACAATGATACAGGTACTAAACGGAGTGCATGTCCGTAGATATGCGGAAACCGCTGTCTCGAGATCCACAGCGAAGATCAGTCAGACCGAACGGCCGCAACATTCTCGTGCCCGCGAACCAGGTCTCCTAGAAGCCTTGGCAAATGTAAGCTCTCTCAACATCTCAATGGGAATATGAAGGACGCGCAACCTACTCGGTTACTCGGCTATAGCACTGCCGTTCAGGCCGCTCGCAATCGTAAACGATGTCGGCGAGGCGGTTGGTTGTGGGATCGACTTGAACGTCTCATCATAGAATGCCCGCAGCTGTTCCTCGTCCGCGCAGAACGCCTCAAGCTGCTCCTGAGTGGCCTCAATATCATCCCCAGGCTCTTCAAGAGGATACTGTGCTGCAGTACCAGGTGGCGAGCGTTCAGTTTGCAGCAGCCGGTTCCTGAGCCAGCGGAGCCCGTCTCGTCCACCCATGACCTGCACAAACGCTGCACCTGTGCGATGCACGAATTGTGTGTAGGTGACAGGCGATGCGCGATATGAGTAGACCACGTCCACTTTGTCGCTGTACGCCGAGCTGGCTTCGAGGTCGAGAATGAACTCAAACTTGCGGAGCAGCGCACACTCAAAGTAAGTGTCGGCTCGAACCCCGTCTGGGAGTGTTCCTGGTGGTAGGACCGGGGGTAGCACAGCCAGAGTGATGGGTAGGCACGACTGGAACACATTCTTGGTGCGAATGGAGGTGATCTGGTCGACGTAGCCTTCAACGATGCGAAGGCCGCTGCGTTCGATGGCCTGCAACACGCCAGTCAGCGATTGCCACCCACAGCGGCAGCCTCCACTCACGCGGTTCCACGATCGGACCATGTCTTGAATACACTTCGCTGTCGTGCCCATCCACTCGAGCTGGAAGTGAAACGCGTTCGCCGGATTGTGGATGACATCGTGGTGCATGATGACGCGTTCCGCCTGGTCACTACGCCTTGCCGAGTCCACGTCAATAACGCAGGTCTGACTAAGCAACAACTGGGGCCTTGGTGATAGCGACCCAACACCGTGCTGTTCGTTCTGAGGTTTGATTGACCGGGGTATCTCGAGCGACGAGGGCTGCAGAGATAGGAAGCTAGGTCGGCTGGCAGTCCGTCCTCTCGCGAATAGTGGCGTGAGTTGATAGAAATAGTTGCTATGAACATCGTAAATATTAAGGCAGCATCGAGCAAGGTTGGGACTCACCCGTCAAGGAACCCATGTCGATCTCGACAATGTGTGAAAAGCCTTTGATGGTGAAAATTGGCCGCGATTTCGGCTGCCTGCTCCCTCGTGTGCACATCCTTAAACTCCCGCACGAGCCACGACACTAGATCTGACCCGGTGAATGCATCGTGGTATGTGTTATTGTGCCAGCGGTAGTTGCGGATAGGGATGTCCTTGGGTGCTTCACGCATGATGGCTGCTAGCTGAGCTGGTCCAAGGTTGCTAACGGCGCCGCGATTATTACGTTTGCCGAGCGGACCGTCTCGGTGCAGCTGCTCGATGCGCTCTGTGACGGCAGCGTCGAGAACGCAAGCAGCTGGGCCGAGCGTCGTTGCAACAAAGCGTAACGGCGCAACGCTCTCACTCGGCGAAGGAACCCACCGAGCCTTATTGAGCAGCTCCGCAAGCTTGTCCGCCCCTTTAAGCCGAATCTCCTCCTCATTGAGACCTTCGTCCGGTAGTGGCGGGCGCGCAGGGATGACGAGAAACCGGGTGCGCCAGTATCGAAGTGAGTCATGGAAGGCGCCTTCGTAGCCGGCCACAAGCATGTCGAGCCGATTCCAGCCATAAGTCTCCAGGTTCGGGAATGCAAAAGACGTCTTGACGGTGGAGTATCCCTCCCCCTCCTTCGGCCAGACGAGACATGAATACTCGAAGGGCATTGTCCCGAGAGGCATTCGCCGCAGATACTTCTTGACCTCGATCTGTTCTCCGTTGTAGCTGAGTCGGTGAACTTCGTTGCTCATACTGAGGTAGACTGGTTTGCGAGGGTCGCGCAGGATGTCCGATACACCGTTGCACTTGTTCTTCGGGAGTGGGTTAGCCGTAGCGCTGCTGTGGCCGCGTGGCCGGGCAGAAAGAAAAACCGGCTCGCGGTAGGATGAGCTGCCTACACCAGGGGCATCGGGTGGTGCAGTATCTGGGTCCAAAACAAATTGGAAGCCCTGAGCGAGACGAAGCGCTGCCATGCCCCGCAACACGGCAAGAGCGCATGCATTCCGGGTGTCCTCATTGTCGCGTAACGGTCCCTGCAGTTCGCGAACCAGGAAGGACTTCATATCCGGCGGGTTGACAATGAATGAGTAGTCGTTTATTTTGAAATCGAGCTCCAGTTCAGCGGCCGCGGGGAGGAACTGCACCGTGAGAGGGAGGCAAGCAGGCGCCGCCATGCTCCGCCATTTCATCGTGTGCTGGAAAACCGGACGAGGGAAGATATGCTGCCATCGACGAGCGAGAGACGCTTGAGCATAGGGTACAACAGTCAGCCTCTTCGATGGGTTCGGCTGTACTGATTTTCTCTCGAGTCGCTCTCCGCGAGAGCCGAGCATAGATTTCGCAGCTCTTGTTCCAAGAGAACCGCTCCCGAGTGATTGAGGAGGCGTTGCTCCAGGAGAAACACGAGCCTGGTGGAGGCGGGATGTCATGGCATCTTCCTCGGAGAACTGGCGCGAAAGCCCCGACTTGGCTCGTCGAGAAGCCGGTCCACCTCGGATCTCTAGTGGCGTGGACGATGACTTGATAGACATCGGCTTTGTCGGGCTGGGTGGTCGAGACGGTTTGTCGCTGCCATACCGGGGGTCTTGAGACGCTGGTGTTGGAATCTTGACCGGTTGCGTCGAAGTGGATCGGAAACTGCTAAAGAACCAGCTGGTGGCCTTGGAAGCCAAGCTCACGGGTGATGCCTCCCTGGTCGTGGATGGCTTTTCAGTGCCGTCTTGTGATGCGGCGGCAGCCATCGGGTCGACTGGATGTGACATAGGCGATGGTGTTTCTGGTGTTTCGGTGATGGTGGGCACGGCTTGTATGCGCGAGTTGCGCTTTGACGCGAGTGCAGTCTCAGCTGGCGGTGATCCCGAGACCGGGGTCTGTAGTGGCGTGGGGCGGGTCGATCTCTCCCGCTCTGCGCGCTCTCGAATCGTTTTGTACGATGCAGACATGACGGTGCTTCCACCAGAC
>Ga0247815_10000624_pt1 | contig 27708 bp, 24 predicted proteins | sample UWRJL194509B1_FD_181014 | JGI IMG/M metagenome (GOLD analysis project Ga0247815, IMG submission 181014) | Plant litter microbial communities from Arlington Agricultural Research Station in Wisconsin, United States - UWRJ-L194-509B-1 | ecosystem: Environmental > Terrestrial > Plant litter >...
TTGAGGGAGAACAGGGCGACGGTTTCCAGTGGTGTTTCCATGGGGGGCTCGTGATGGGGGGCGGAGGGGTGGGTATGTTCACTTTTCTGGGGGCGAAAAAAAGGCCTTGCGAAGCAGGACCTTTCTTAATTTTGGTGTCCGAGGGAGACTCGAATAATAGCATAACTGTATAATTAACATAGGTTTTTGCATGTGTACACTTCCACGTTGTACCGTGAAGTGTACACCCTACCTGCCTCCAATAAGGACTGGTGTGGATGGAAGCTTGATCGGATTTCTCCATCCAATTTCCGACGAGCTGTGAATAATATCTACAAAAAACTGGTTACGGATAGACTCCCTGGTCTGCCAAAAAATGCCGAACCGACACATGGCGAACTTTCGCGATTAGTCGGGCGTCATGAGCACAGCAAGCGTTATCTTGATGAACTCCTCGTTTCGATCGATCGTGTCCAGGGCGCCCCGAACATTGTCGGCGACGTCCGCCGATCCGCGCATCTCTACCCAGTTCGAAAGCTCCATGATGGCAGCCTCCAGGGCGAGCTGGTTTTCGTTGATCTTAAATAGCAGGGAAGGGAGTAAGTCTGAGTTTGGCATTGTGCAATCCTCCGTGAAATTTTCAGCGTAGCAGGGGGATTACTGACCTCGGTAGGGAGTTGCGCATGGTCGGAAGGACGCCGGGAGGAGGGTGCATCCACAGTCGATTGCTGCCAGTCACGAAGGGCCGCAGTCGACCCAAAGCTGCCCTTCGCGGAGGGCGGTTTACGGCCAAAAGCGGACATTCCGCCAACGCAATGATGCAGTCACCGCCGCCGATGACCAGATGCTGGCAACGCCAAGTTGCTGCAGCATTACGGAAGAAGCGTTGTAGCATTTAAAGAACATGACATTGCCATGCTCAGGTCAAAAACGTCACGACACGGAGCTTTTGTTGTCTCGCCCCATTGGAACGGCTGCCCCAGAGATAAATGTCAGCTCACATTTATACGTCCCGCGGATGGCGAGCTCGACAACTACGACATATTCAGCGGCGTAGATGTTGAAGAGTTCCCGGTGAACATCAGGATATGCACTTGCGAATGCCTCGCCCAAATAGCGCTAGTCGCAGGAAGCCATCGCCGGTGGATCGACAGCCGATGATCGAGGGGTAATTCCATTTTGTGACAGGTATATGGTTTGGGAGTAGATCAGGAACATGTGTTCGTGGAAATTTTTACCGCTTTGCCAGCGCTCATGAGTGTACCAACGGAGCCGCCACAACGCTCTTCAATCGGAAGTTTTAATATCGATGACGTCATTCACAAGCTTCATGAGCAGCTCAGCGTTGAAGGGTTTGTTGAAGTAGCCCGCTGCGCCCAATTTCCGCGCCATGAGTTCCGTTCTGTCATCGTTGCCTGCCGTTATGAATATCACCGGATACCGCATCGCACGCTTCTGCAGCTCTTCAAATAATTGGAAACCGCTCATTCCAGGCATTTGTATATCCGAAATGAGGCATGCTGTTAAATCAAAAGCATTGCAAGCAAGATAATCTTCGGCACAGGCGTAGCCACGAGCCGCATACCCCATGGATCTCACAAGGCTATCTAGTGAGAGACGAACTGTATCGTCGTCATCAACTATCGAAATGATTGGTGTGTTTAACAATTATTTCAACCTGCGAGTAGTGGGAGCTAAGGATTAAAATTCTGGCTGCTTGAAAATGTTCATCCATACAAATTGCTTCACTGCATTGCTCATTTATATTTCAAACGAAAACAGTTTTCATAGACTGACTAACGCTATTGAAAGCATGCAGTCGACGCGCGGTTTACGAATGGCCCCCCGTTCTCAGTCCTTCCTGCTGTTTAAAAAAGTCAATGAACGCGCGGAGTTTTGCGGCATGGCGCGGCGCTTGAGGCTCCACTTCTCCAGCACTCTGACCAAATGGTCATCTTCGAGGTAATCCTGAACGTAGCGGCCGTAAAAATAGGGAAAGCCACAACCTTCGGGTGCGGCAGTTGGGAGAATCATTCCATCGTTGCTGGAACTGCGTCCGCTAGCCTCTATCTCGACGTCCTGCCCCTCGCATGAAAACGTCCGCCGCTCGTGGGTCCCGGTGAGGCGCTGTTGTAGCGACTACATACTTACCCCAGGAAATTCGCGGAAACCTTCTACACTCCGCGATGTTCGATGTAACCGGGTGATGCAAGCACTGCCATACGAATCTCAGTGCCCAAAGCAACGGTCACCATGTTCTGTTCCAGCATTTTGGTCGCTCTGATGCTGGCGTCGTAGCCATCACTGATGATGTCAACAACGAGACTCTCGATGGCAGCGTCCGGATTGATATCCTAATAGCCTGCCACGAACCTGGGCAATAGCGGGTCGTGACACATGACGCCGGCGCTGAGTGACATGGTGCGACGCAGCATGCCTTAAGGTTTCGCAGCGACTTGGACCAAATCTGAAAAGGCGCTTTTTAACTCCAGGACTAGCGGCGAAACTCTCCGATAAAATAATTCTCTAGCCTCGGTCAGCACCACGCTCCGTATCGTTCTGTTGAACAGTCGAGCGCCGACCCTTTTATCCAACTGGCGGATGGCGTGGCTGCCAGCGTACTTGCTCACGCCCATCATGATCGCCTCTGCGGGAAATCTGCGCACATCTGCCACGCAGACGAAAACGGTCAATAGCTCAAATCCATCCGGATCGATCGTCAACGTCCGGCTTCCAGTCAAGACAGCGCATCAGCCGATACGGACGCCTGTGATGCCCAGCATGATCAACAAACTGATCGATACGCCGACAACGGCCCCGCCCCACCAGATGGCATTAGCAGTCGATCTGGAGGCATTATGCGCGAGCATCACCACCCTGAGCCCGGAAAACAGGTGCGTGATAATAAAGAAAACACCAATGGCATAATGCGGCAGCAAGCGAATGCCCCAAGGATCATGAATCATCCCCACCGGATCACCTGACGCAAACTCCCAGCCCGTTTCAATGCCCGCGTAAGTCCTTGCAAATACAAACACCGCGTTCAGGTGGCCCAGGATGAATACCGATAGGAATACGCCTGAGCCCACCTGAAAAATCCGATAGTTGTCGCTGCCCACCGAACTCCAGTTCCACGCCAGACGTAGCCCGCTGACTACCTGAAACAGCAAGGCGATTACAAGGACGGATTCGAAAAAAGGTGAACGATAAATCGTACGTCCCAGTTCCATGATCCGCAGATGAACCTGCGGTCCGGCAAGGCCGAAAAGGTGGTTAAACAAATGGAAAGCAATGAACAACAGGACGATAACACCCGCAGCACCGTGGGCTATACGTAGCGCCGGCATCGAATGAACAGGGGGGATGGGTTCTTCGGCGGTATGACTTTTTCTGCCGAGATACATCCCCATGCCAATCCATAAGGCTGCCCAAATCCCCTCATCGGGCACTGCGTTGCCCAGCATGATGTTGTTGACCCCTACAAAACAGTACAGCGTCGGCGCGCTGATGATCAACAACGCCAGCCGTCTCACTCGCAACTGCGCCGCCGCGTTGTGTCGTTGAGTGAAGCTCTGGCACGCCAATGCAAATCCCATGGCTGGCACCGCGAAAACTGCAATCATCAGCGCAATGGCGAACGATAAAGAAGCAGGCGAGATCGTCGAACTCAGTCCGATATTCGTGACCTGCGTATGGAAGGCATTCAAGAAACAAGGGTAAATCGATGTCACCAATACAGGCGCCCACACAATCCACTTATTCAGTGGCTTCGACAAACCGATTTCATAAGGGCTGGCCGCACGTTGATAAAACATCATGCAATCCTCGTATCAAAAATTATCATCTCAGAGACCGCCATACTCAATGTCACCCTTGAAAACTCTCACTAGATTGCCAGAGAAATGAAATGAATCGCGGAAAACTAAGTATAGTCATCTCATATCAAAGTATTAATTTCTGCCCGCTTGCGCGTTCCACTTTGCTTTTTAGCACTCGGCCATCCATTCATCTGTTCACGTGGTGATTGTCCAATCTCGCTACATAGTCTGTTCGCGCAAGACCGGTTATCGAATCACGGGTATCTCTCATAATTCGCTCGCAACTCCTATTAACCATCGCACTGCACGATTACACCTTTCATTACAGAATATGCACTAAGGAGTTAAAAGGAATATTCAACATGTCGGCTAGCGCAAAAGCGGCCCGCATTCATGCTTATGGCTGGCCTGAAGTACTGGTATTTGGAGATATCGATGTAGCGGACCCGGGCCCGGGACAACTGCTTCGTGATACCGTAATCGAATTAGATTTCGTGTAGGTTTGTTACCGACGTGGAACATTCCAGTTTACGGCGTTCCCTGCCGTACTCGATAACGAGGCGGTGGGCGTCGTGGAAGCCGTGGGCGCCGATTTCACCGGCGTAAGGTGGTGATCGCGTGGGTTCCTCGGACGATGCACACGAAGCCTTTTAGACGTTTTGCCTTTATTCCGCGGATCGCGTTGAATCGTTCCGAACGGCATCAGTGATCAGCAGGCGGCCTCGCGCCTCTTAAAGGGACTGACTGCACGTTACTTGCCTAAGGAAATGGTTAAACTGCAAGCAGGCAATACCGTGCTTTATCACGCAACTACGGGCAGTGAGGGGCAAGTGCTCCTCAGTGGGCAAAGACCACGGGTATTTGAGCCATTGGGACCGTATCCTCCTCCAAGAAAATGGCCATTGCCCTGGCAGCAGGCTGTTCACATGTAATCAACTACCGCTCCGACAATTTTGCCCATCGCGTTATCGAGCTCACGGTAACATCGGCGTCAAAGTCGTATTCGATTGCCCTCGGCAAAGACACGTTTGCCGGCTCGGCAGCGGTTCCACGGCAAGCGGGCACGCTCTTCGTTTTCGGTCAAGCTTCCGGCAATCCCCCGCTCATCAATCTGTTCGATCTGGCGCCGCGGATGCTGAACCTGACCTCGCCGGTATTACTGGTGTACGTGGCCACGCCGTAACAATTAGCGTCAGCAGCGGAAGACCCTTTTCAGGCCATCGAGACCGGAAAAATCAATATGAGCCGAATCGGGTGTAGCTGTTCGAGCAATTGAGCGAGGCACACCGCGACCTTGAAGAACGGCGGACAACGGATGCTGCTGTTTTGTCCGTCTGATCTCGTAAATCCGCCCTAAATAGCTCGCAGGGGAATGGCTGCCGGTGAATGCAGGAAAACCGAATTGCGAAGGTGTCCAGCAGACCGGCTTTCATAAAGTTGCGCTCTCAGGCTCACTATCAAGGCACAAATCATACTTAGGGATGAATGCGTCATACGAACATACCTATGGGAAAACCCTATGCACTAGTGACGTACCGATTCATTCCATTACCATTTAGTCAGCTCTGACCAAACGAACTTTCGACTACTGTGCCCGCTCACCGCCATAAATCGCGCCTCGACTAATCTAGGATATTTATGAACTAAGCCGACCGGTTAATTAGAGTGAACACTATGAAGGCTTCTGTTCTGGGGCTTGCAATTACTTATCCAGCTGCGACGGGTTTAGTTATTACGCACGCTGTCGCCAACGAAACTTACGCTGCACCTGACGTTGTCACTGGCCTCGAAATAATGCCCACGACGAGGCGGCACCGCCCCTGCGACAGCACCGGGCCAGATCGGCGCCCCCTCAAATTGCCGAAGGCGGGTTGGACGAGTTGCTCGAAAGCCGCGTCGCTCAAGGAGGGGCGGCTCGCCTGCTCGAACGCGAACGTCGCATCGCGACGTCGGCAAAATCTGCGGCCTAGCAATGATGTTAACGCACACCTTAGATAAAGCGATGCGCGTCGCTGTCGGCGCATCTTTAGCGGCTCACCACCACCAGGTTTTGTTAGTCCTTGCAAAACCGGATTTAGCGCCGTTTTCTACAAAAGAGCGTTTTTTTCACCTGACAACAGCAAATGATGGAAGCGGTAGTCCGCTGCTGCCCGATTTGCCAATCGGCCAAGCGCCGAGGTGATTCAGGGGTTAATAGTGAACATTATGGTGGATGTTGATTGGCATCCTTGGCGAAACGTACTGCGCGCTCGGCTGGTTAGGACGCGAGATCTATCGTCAGGTGCTGCCGATTGCTGAACAGGACTTGCTGCAAAAGTTGCGCTGGATGAGAAAATTCGTCGCTGTGTTGTTTTATTAGGTGCCTTCGCGGTGCGCGGAAAGACCACCGGTGGATTGTTGAAGACGTCGACAAGAGGGTGGGAGAGCGAGCCCACTTCAACGACCCGGCGTTGAATGGAAATACCCCTCGGTAAAGCTGACCAGAGGGGTCAACCTGTTACTAACTGGAAGGTGCAAACATGCTGCTCACCCGTCTGTGCAAGCGTTTTCTGGAGTCAGACCGGCTGGCGTTTATCGCCTCTGTGTCAGCCGCCATGACTATCTCATGCATCAATCTGTTGATTGATTCGGATCTCGCGCATGCCGTGCTCTATATCACTCTCTTATTTATGTCCGCGCACGTTTTTTCCATCCGCGTAGTCACCGCCGTCGCACTGTTCTGTTTCATCCTGATTACCGGAAATTTCATCATCGAATACGTTTACGAGGCGGCCGGCAGTATTGCCGGTTACATCAGGTGCATTGTGTCTCTGGTCACCATCACCTTGCTGACATTACGCAGCAAATGGTCGACCAACGAATTGCGCCGTAATCAGGCATTTCTCATCGGGGCACAACGCTTGAGCCGCACCGGCAGCATCGGGTTGCGCTTCGATCACGGTTTTTGCAAGGAAATACGCTGGTCCGAGGAGTCATTTCGCATCTACGGTTTCACCCAGGATATCGAGCCGTCGTGGGCGCTGATGACCGCGCGATTACATGCTGATGATCGGTTACTCGCGGATGACTTGTTTGCGCGGTTAGCGGCGGGCGAAGCGGATGTGGAACTGGAACAAAGACTGGAAATGCCGGACGGCAATGTAAGGTATGTGCAAATGGTCATCAACGCCATCAATCCTGGCAGCAATACTCATTGCCGTGAGTATGTGGCGGCATTAATGGATATCACGGCAGCGAAAAATGCCGAACAAGCGCTCTTCGATTCCCAGGCGCAACTGGCGCACGTCACGCGTACGACGTCGCTGGGTGAGCTTGCTGCCTCTATAGCACACGAAGTGAACCAGCCGCTGGCGGCTATCATTTCGAGTGGAGAGTCGTGTTTGCGCTGGCTTGACCGGGAACAACCGGAACTTGGGGAGGCTAGGTTGTCGTTGCGGCGCATCATCCAGAGCTCGATGCGGGCCAACGACATCATCACAGGCATCCGCGCGCTGTCGAAGAAATGCGTGCCGCAACGTGCACACCATGCCTTCGACACAATAGTGACTGATGCCTTGATGCTGGTTCATCACGAGATGAGCCACAAACATATCAAACAGCATTTATCGCTGCAGGCCGGCTCTGTAGTCATAAATGGTGATCGCGTGCAACTGCAACAAGTCATTATCAATCTGGTGATGAATGCTTGCCAGGCAATGGGCAGCGTGCGCGATACAGCAAGATCGCTGAAAATCCGCACGTGGGTGGAATGGAACGAGGTAATGATCGAAGTCAGTGACACCGGATCGGGCATCGAAGCAGATCAGTTACAGTCTCTGTTTAACCCGTTCTACACCACTAAAGCCGAAGGGCTCGGCATGGGACTGTCGATTTGCCGATCAATCATTGAGTTTCATGAAGGAAGAATCTGGGCCACAAGCATCAAAGGACAAGGCGCCACATTTATGTTTGCTTTGCCCTCGGTAATCAACAAGCAGCCCGCCCTCGAGCCTCTCAAGGGGGGCCGGTGTCAGATCTCAACTCAGCATGAAACTCATTTTCAGTTAAAACCCCAATGCCCAACCCGTAGCGGCGTCATTCTCGCCCGATAAACAAATCCTTCTCGTAATCCTGAATTCATGGATAAAGTAATACCCTGGCAGCCAGCCTGCTGCCGATGGAGGCAGGTGCGCCGTTCTCATCAGCGAGTACGCACCATCGTTAATGAGCTTCGCCAACGAGCCTGCTCCAAAAAGGAGCCGCACCTACCCTGAAAATAAAGTGACCGCTAAACCTTCAATACCAGCAAAAATAACCGCTTGAGGGGGGTGCCAAAGTCGCAACGGAGGGCTCAAACCATGCAAACGACCAATATCCTAAAAATGCGGCTACCCCGCGAAAGGCTTTACCGTCGGCTGCCACCCGGCCAACGGAAGGGAATGGCAAATCGCCGTTACGAACTACTAACCGCTCGCCGCCGCCTCTTGCATCAGGCGCACCCGAACAGGTACTGACTCGTCAGAGTCATGCTCAAAGCGATTGTGCCAATCAGGGTGTTCGAACGCGACAGGAACAGCGCATCACCTGCGCAAGTCAACCGTTCGCCGCAAGACGTTACGTAGACAACGCAGTGCTCGGTAGTATGGGCACCGGTGAGTTTGACAGCCACTCCTGGCGCCGCTTTATTCTCATCCTCGAACGTTTGCACGTTGATGCAGTAATTGCTGATGAACTGATTGGCGGTGTCCCGCAGCAATTCCGGCACCGGTGGCTGTATATCGGTGGGAGTGAAGTGAGACGACGTCTAGAACACGATCTCCGTCGCCAACACGTGGATGCGTTCATTCGGAAGCAGCCGACTCTTCAGTTCGTCGACGAGCACTACACCAATATGGTCCATGTGCATAAGGGTAATCACTACATCGGTCACAGCCCCCCGATCAATACCGGTAGCCTCCAAGCGTTTGGAGAACTGCCGGCAACTGCCCACCCAGGCCAGCTTCGATCAGGATCATCTGATCGCCGCTGCGCACCACCGGCACGTTCAACGCCCAATCGAATGTGTCCGGTCCTAAATGCATGTCTCTGAACCAAGCCGCGCGTGCAGCAAGATCGGCGTTAGTGGACATCGTTGAGGTGAGCAGAGGCAGGCCCCCCGTTGCTGATCACTAGCACGTCAACCTCGCCAACCCGCAGCGGGTAGCGTGAGGGCACCAGCTCTTCGAACCCTGAAACAGCATGTCAGGTGGCGGACACGCTGGATTCTGACTGGCCATTTACTTTCTGATCGTGGATCTCAAGCGATAGGAAGCCGGCGAAGACGTCTCTGCTCTTTTAAACCGAATCGAGTAAGAGACGAAACGTAGACTATGCTGCGCTTGATTTTAGGCACTAGTTAATGAAAAGGTTGCGATGCCGCCTGTTCGACAAAACCCTCGTAGCCCCGTTGGATTGCCTGCGCGACTATTAATCTTGAACAAGTAACTTGTCAGGAGCTAACCAGAACGGAGCTAGACAAAGTGGCGTAGAGGATAGCGGGAGGATATTGGGTTTGACGACAATGCCCAACTCAGCAGCCATGAATGTCCTACGAGCTTCTATACGCGCATAAACAGCCGGATAGAGTAAACGCAATTGTTCACGCGTGGTTGCGTCCGCAAACGTGACTGCGTCTTCGCAATTAAGCGCCCAACCAGCGGGGACCGGGACAGGGATAACGTCTACCTGAAAAGGCATACCTGATGCGATTAGTTCTGACGATTCTGGACGGATCGGAGTGTGCAGCCACTCATCGTGGCCCACCAGACGACCAGGGTTGAGAGCAGAGTCCAATCCACCTTGCTTCAAAGTTGATGTCACCACGTCAAAGATTCGACCCCCTTTGACGCCAATGTCAGCAACCTCATACCATGAAATCAAACCCTTGAAATACGATTTCGCAATCTCTAGGAATTTTTCATCGCCATCGCTTATCAGGCCCGCTCGAGAAGAAAGCCCACCCCAATAGCTTACCGCCGTGGTGACGCCATCACCTCGATTTAAGACACGGGCGGTCGGACTCCGTAGCCCCACGACGGACTCGCCTTCGCCAGATGATGCGAGCATCAAGTGAGCATTCAACACCTCACCGGCGTACCCCATTCTCGAAGCGGCCTGGTATTCGGTATCGCCGACACGAATGCCGCTCACTATCCGCCAGGCTGCGGCAGAGGCTCGTGCCGCGCCCCATTCGCCAGCAGCAATTTGATGAACATCTACAACCGATCTCAAGCCTTTCTCAGGGTGCATGAGGACCGCAGTGCAGTCTGTCAGCGCAGCCGGGTCTACTGTGACACGCTTCAAGGTATCGACGATAAAAGCAGGTACTTGGAAAGTCGGTAGCTCGCCATACCACTCTTGCTCGCTGAGATACTTCCACCCTGCCAACCCGATAGTGTCACCTTTGCGCAAACCAACATCATTTAGGACGGCTTCCAGATTTGGTCGCTGACTACGGTCCTGTCCCATCAGGCTCATGGATTGACTGAGCACTAGCTCAAGGTTTAACAGGCCAGCCAAAGGTGCATAGCTGATCGATTCATTACCTACAACTAATACTTTGCGCTCGTTGTTTCGATGCGAGCACCATCCTCAGTTTTTACTAACACACCAATCATGAGGCATTTGAACTCTGCATTGACCAGTTCAGCCATAAACAGATTGGCGAGTCTTAGATCTACTGCCATCAACTGGGCCGCAGAAGCCGGGCCAGTTGGTGGCTGAGGGGGCATTCAAACTTTCAAAACTGCCGCCCCAGTCGTGCGCCGTTCCTCCAGATCACGATGCGCCTCCACCAGTTGCTCGAACGGGTATACCCGGCTCGGCTCTACCTTGATAAGGCCGCCGTCAATGGCATCGAACAAGTCCTTGGCGGCGCTGGCCAATTGTGGCGCCGTAGCGACGAACACCGGCAGCACGGGCCAGGTAATTTTCAATGAACGTGGCGCAAGGGCGAACGGGTCGATCAATGGCGGGTTGCCGGAGGCTTTGCCGAATACCACCAAAGTGCCTCGCGGCGCAAGGACGGCCAATGAGTCGTTGAAGGTGTCCTTGCCGACCGAATCGAATACGGCTTTCACGCCAACGCCGTCGGTCAATTGCTGTACCCGCTCGGCGAAATTTTCATTGCGGTAATTGATAACGTGATCGCAGCCAGCCGCGCGGGCAATGGTGGCTTTGTCGTCAGAGGACACTGTGCCGATAACCCGCAAGCCCAAGGCCTTGGCCCATTGCACGAAGATCAACCCGACACCACCGGCCGCCGCATGATAAAGAACCGTGTCACCCGATGCCAGGTCGACGACTTCCTTGAGCAGGTAGCGTGCGGTCAGGCCTTTGAGGAAGGCTGCGGCCGCCTGGTAATCGCTGATGCTGTCGGGGATGACCGCCACGCGGTCGGCCGGATAAAGGCACATGGTTGCGTAGGCGCCATGTACGTCGTCGGAATAGACCACACGATCACCTACCTTGACCGAGGTGACATCGCTGCCGACCGCTTCGACGATGCCCGCCGCTTCGTTGCCAAGAATCGCCGGGAAGGAGGGCACCGGAAATGTGCCACGACGGTAATAAACTTCGACGAAGTTGAGGCCGATCACAGTATTGCGAATCAACACTTGTCCGGCAGCAGGTGCATTGATTTGGATGTCTTCAAATACCAAAACTTCGGGTGCGCCATATTGATAAATGCACGCGGCTCTTGCGGGATAGGTCATAAGTTTTTCCTTTGCGATATTAAGTGATATCTGTGATTAATTGCGTTGAGACATAGCCTGGGTTTGATTTAGCGTAGAGAATCGGTTTAGCATCAGCCAGCTTTGACACGTGATACGGAGCCTAGATCTGCTAGTTTAAGTAATTCACGATTTAATTTACGTGTTGCGGAGTTACAACGCTTAAACGCAAAAAACTGTAATATTTGCCCGACAACATCGGCGGCCACTTACGACGTTTGGCAAATGAGACCGACACTAAGTGACGCCTGTATGATCGTACTACCCGCAGCGTCTGGCTAACCGATACCGGGGAAGTGTTCGCCAAGGTGCGCTGCTTGCTATTAATTGAAGTTTTGATTAAAAAGCTATTTTAATAGCGTTGACAATCCCTGCGTTATCTAGCTCCCAGTCGCAGCTGCAGCAATGTACTAGGTAAGTCCTTTCGCGGGATACTAGAATCAAGATTTTTGGTTTGATCAGTTCGGCCTGCTTTCAAATACATCTTTTACAACGGGCAAAGCCGAGTAGACAGTTGACCATCCTGAGTAGAATGCCAACTGCGTCATAATGTGAGAAACTTCCACTCGAGTAAGGCCAGAGTCCATGCTTCGATTGAGATAGTAGGACAGTACGGTAACCTGCGAAGTGGCAATTACCATGCAGACCGTGATTAGGCTCCGGTCCCGCAACGACAGCCCGGGGCGACGCCACACGTCAGCAAACAACACGTCGTTGGTGAATTGCACGAGCTCAGGCACTGTCGTGCCGAATTTATCGACGACAGCACGCGCACGCTGCTCTTCGGCAATGGCATCGACCGGGAGTAGATCGATTGTGGCCGGCGATAGCTGATCTGTCGTAATACCGCGCCGCTCGAAAATTACCTTTGTGACTGCCACAGCTAACATTGCATTCGCCCAGCCTGTATAGAATGCTAGGTGCGCAATGACTTCCGATATTTCGTCAGGACTAACGCCACTGTCGAGCGCAAGATCCAGGTAGCTGGCCATGTGTGCGGTTTGATTACGGGAAATCATTACCGTAAGTGCCACGAGGCTCCTATCCCTACCAGACAACTCAGGTCCTTCCCATAGCGCACCAAGGAGCACTTGCTTTGTATAACGTTCGAGTACAGGAGATACCGAATGCATGTCCTCGAACATGCTTAAAATTCCGGGCCGTTCTGACAGGCGCATATAAAATTCCAAGGTGGGGGCTGAAACTAATTAACATTTCCGCAGTAAAGTTTCAAAGAAGCGGAGACTAGCTTCGCTTCTTCACGTAGTAAAATTTCTCCAGTGCGGCTTTTAATTGAGCCTACACGCCAGTTATCTCTGAGTAAATTATACTGAAGTATAGGGAATGCAAACTTATTTCAGCTGTACAGTAGCAATTGGCCATTGTAGTTTTTGCAGCCAGCCACGCTGTGACTTCCCTTACTTGCGTTTGTTATAAAAAACTTGAACCAATTTGACTCCGTAGTTTAAAGATTTGTCTTGAATATTAATGCTAAGGCGGCGCCCATATGAAGCGACATATCTTAATCATCGGAGCAGGCTACTCAGGTCTCAGTGGAGCACTAAGTGTTGACAAGTGCTTGAAAGACCAGGGGTGTTCTGATATTTTCGTCACGGTTTTAGCGCCGCTGCCGATAGCCAATTCCGCGCCATATAGAGACGTTTTAAGCTCTAGGAAAATCGACACACTTTTTAATGAGTTGATTGATAGTCCACGCATTAAACATGTGGATGGGATTGTCAATAAAATAGACGTCTACAGCCGAAAAGTGATCTATACGGCATCACAAGGCATCAAATCCTGGATAAGCTACGACAAACTTATCTTGGCAAGTGGCAGGCATGTGGTAAGGCCAAATCTGGAAGGTGTAGAGCATGCTTTCGACATTAGTCCTATCGACACATCTGCTTGCATGGAAAAACATTTCGCAGCGCTCTTCGGTTACCCAGATTCGGAAGCCCGCAATACGTTAGTGATCTGTGGTGGGGGGGTCGCAGGGCTTGAATCGGCGAAACAGATAACTGCACGAATGCGCAGCAGCTTGGGCACGGAGGTAAAAATTAACGTTGTCGTGATCGACTGTGACGCCCAGATTGGAGCACGAAATGACGGCAGTAATAACCCGATGCTTGCCCGAGCATTGGCAGGGCAGAATATTAAATGGCACTTTAATGCGAAGGTCGCATCTCTTGATACCAATGGAATTGACTTGGTAGACGGGCAGCGCATTGAATCCAAGACAGTCGTCTGGACGGCTGGTCACAGGGCAAGCCATTTAACCGAACACATTGACTCTGAGCGCGATACATTTGGCCGACTTCATGTTGATCCGAACCTGCGGGTGAGTTCTCAGCAACATGTTTACGCGGTGGGAGACGTGGCAGTACTAAGCGCCGCGGATCACAGTTACTATCCGACACTTTCCTGCGATGTCTCTTGCCGCATGGGGGGGATAGTGGGGCTTAACGTCGTTGCTGATTTAACAGGCGAGCCTTTGAAAGCTTATACCATGACATGACCGAAAATATTCCCATCTAATAAAACCACTTGAAACGTTTGCGACTAAATACATTTATAAATTATCGGGTGAGCGTGAAAATCCATCCGCACTTTCCTTCGTATTGAGTATATACATGCCTTGGTTTTTAGATATGAAACTGAAGTCTAAACTTTTAATTGCATTCGGACTTTGCGCCCTGATAACTGTAGCGGTAGGCGTGCTGGGACAATCTGGCGCAACGAGACTATATTCATTGTTCAGAGAGACGGTGGATAATAACCTTTTTTGTATCACTAAAGTAGCTTCGGTCAAGACTAACGTGACTGCCACTAGTCGCGATCTATATAAAATAATCACCCTGACCACGCTAAACGTCAGCCAAGACGATCTAGCCGATTCACTCAGAAGCCTTAAAAACAATCAAAAGCAAGTGCTAGAAGATTTTAAAGCCTACCGCACGGCACCTTTGGAAAGCGATGAGCGTATAGCTGGCGATGCGTTTTAAAATGATTGGCCTGTCTACATCGCGGCAGTCGAAGAAGCGCTCATAGCGCTCCAGGACAAAGACAATCATCGAGTAGGTGTTATTGTAGCTACTGTGCTTTCACCTTACTACCGCAAGATAATGGACGAACTGAAGGTCATCATTGATTCCAATGCCCGTCAGGCTCTCAATGCCGCGGCCCATGGCGTCGATACCAACAATGAAGTTACTTGGTTGCTGTCTTTCGGCTCTCTATTGGCTGTGATAAGCGCCGTCACACTTGGTTTGATCGTAACGCGCATGATTACAAAACCTATATATCAATCGATGGAGGGTGCCTCTCGAGTAGCAAACGGCGATTTGACGCAACCTGTCGCTGTAGGTGGCAGAGATGAAACGGGGCAGTTACTTAAGTCACTAGCTGATATGCAGGCCAATCTTAGGAAGACAGTCCAGCAAATCGCGGGAGCCTCTAATCAGCTTGCATCCGCCGCTGAAGAATTGACGGTCGTGACAGACGACAGTACGAAAGCATTAGTTCGTCAAAATGACGAAATTCGACAGGCAGCTACTGCGGTCAATGAGATGACGGCAGCAGCTGAGGAGGTGGCGCGCAGCGCTGCTAGCGCATCGCAAGCATCGGCGCGTACGGCTGATGAGGCGCTGAGGGGACAGGCGCAAGTGCAGCAGGCCGCCCGTGCGATGGATACCATGGCATTAGAGATTACTGATTCAACGCAGCAAGTCGAAGAACTCGCGGGTCAAATTCGCGATATCACTGTTGTCCTTGAAGTAATTCGCAGCATTGCCGAAAAGACAAACTTGCTGGCGCTCAATGCCGCCATCGAAGCCGCGCGAGCAGGCGCGCAAGGACGAGGGTTTGCAGTCGTTGCGGATGAAGTCCGAGCTTTGGCGTATCGCACTCAAGTTTCCACAGGTGAAATAGAATCAATGATCAATGCGGTCCGTAAGCGCGCTGACGCGGCTGTGAAAGCTATGGGCAAAAGCCAAACGCTCGCTTTGAATACTCAGTCGTTAGCAGCCGAGGCAGGCTTGGCGCTCGAGCGTATCAGCGAAGGAGTTAATCATATGAACGAGCAAAATCTCGTAATCGCCAGTGCGGCCGAAGAGCAAGCGCAGGTAGCGAGAGAAGTGGACCGGAATTTGGTCAACATTCAAGATTTGTCCGCTCAGACCGCTACAGGTGCAAACCAAACAAGCTCCTCCAGCCAGGAACTCTCGCACCTTGCATTGTCATTCAACTCGATGGTGGGCGAATTTATTCTATAAGTTGATACCGGCAGTGCCTCTCGGTCCGGAAACGGTTCAACCAACCGACTGATTTTCGGGACGATATTCACACTACTGAAGTCTCACACCGATTCACATTTTAAATGTAGGCAGTGGAAGGTGGACTTCATCCAGGCTTGCATGCGAGCCAGCATACAACGCGAACTGTTGCAAGAAATGGGCTCACTCATGGCCGCCACCGATATGTGCGGTGCTCGCGTTAAATCGTGTGGCTCCCGGGCACTATCCTAGGCTCCGCCCCTATCTTTCTAGCCCCTGAGCCTCTCCTGCTACCCAATCCAGTGTGCATGGGCTCACTGGATTCGGAATTTTGTTAGGATTAGTTCTATTGCTGAGGAGCCTTAATTACCGATCAGTTAGCTGAGTCGGGCGGCAAGTAAAATTGGATGATGGCTCCTCGGGGGTGATTCGGACTTGCCCATAATCGTCCTCCATGCGCCTCGATGATAGAACGGCAGATGGAAAGACCCATGCCCAAGCCAGACGCCTTGGTGGTGTAGAAGGCCATGAAGACCTGCTCAGCTTGTCCTGGGGCGAACCCCGGGCCCGTATCGCTTACCTGCAAGAGTACGCGCCCCTGCTCGTCCAACTTCGCACTGATATTCAAATGTCTGTTAATGTCTTTTAAAGTACTCATTGCCTCAAACGCGTTGAGGATTAAATTCAAGACCACTTGCTGTAGCTCGATACGATCGCCTTGAACTAACGGCAAATTTTCCATGATATTTGTCTGCACAGAAACGCCATGGTTTGATGCCTGACCACGAGTGAATTCGATCATTTCGTCGATAGTCTTGGCGATATCAATTGGTCCTTTTTGAGGGGGGGCCTTGCGGATATGACCTCGGATCCTATCCAGAACATCCGCCGCGCGACGAGCATCCTTGATAACATTTTGGAGTACCAGTTTGGTCTCGCCAAGATTCGGTGGCTGAGCATCCATCCAGCGAAGTGCAGCGTGAGCGCCCATTGTGGTTGCGGCAATGGGCTGGCTGACCTCATGAGCGATCGAGGCCGCGAGCTGTCCCATCGTTGCAACACGATTCGCGTGCGCCAATTCAACCTGTACATCGCGGTAGCGCTGTTCACTTTGGCGGGCCTTTTCTTCCGCTTGCTTGCGTTCCGTCAGGTCTAACACGAATGCGACCCCCTCATTGCTCCCTGCCTCGAACGTCGCCAAACCGATAATAATGGGCAGCAGGCTTCCGTCTTTTCTAATGTACTCTTTCTCGAAAGGACGGGCGCTGCCAGCCTGCAGCGTTTCAATCAGGGTATTTTCACTGGCCTCAAGATATTGCGGTGCCGTCAGATCTCTCCATCTAACACGACCGGAGACAATATCCTCACGCTCATAACCCACCATGCGTAGAAACGCGTCGTTGGCTTCCATTATTTCTCCGTCGGCATTCCAGAAAATAATGCCAATGATATTAGAATCCACAAGACGCCGAATCTTGGCCTCGCGCTCTGCTACATCGCGATATAAATGAGCGTTTTCCAGAGAGATAGCCGCTTGGGATGCGACCAGTTTCAAAACAGCAATTCGTGTCGGGCTGAAGGCGCCTGTCGTCAGATTGTTCTCCAAAAAAAGCGCGCCAATGAGCTTGCCATGATTCATCAACGGCAGACAGAGAACGGAACGGGAGCGATGGATCAGGATGTAGGGGTCGGAGGCGTACAGGGGCTGAGTGTAAGCATCATCCAGTACAATGCACTCGTGGGTACGCAGCACATAGTTAAGGATCGCTTCGGGCAGTTGCTCCGAACTTACTGGCACGTCGCTCAGCTGCAATTGAGGGGTATCGCACCCCGCCCTCGCCTCAGCAATGATACGATGCTTGCTACCCTTGCTGCGTACTAGCAGACCTCGCTCTGCACCGGCTTGTTCGATGGCCGTTGTCATGACCATATCAATGAGCTTTTCAAGGACGATTTCACCTGATACGGCCTGCGATACTTTCAGAACAGTGGCTAAATCAAGCTGCTCTACAGGCGTAGTGATCGTTGTCACAGGGCCGAACGCGGGTTCTTCCACACGCAGATATGAGTAAATCCCTTCGAGCTGCCGGACCTTGCCATCCGCGCCCCAGCGCTGATAACCATAACGAGCATCGCGCATATATACCCGAGCGATCTTGGCAAGGCCCCGTATTTCGTAGAAGCGCGAGGCGAGTTCATTGGCCAGTGCTCCGATATGGGTGAACCCATTTCGCTGCGCGGAGTCGATTGCCTCCTCATACAAATGCTCTGCTTCCACCTCGCGGTTTTCAATCCGGGCAATTTCGGCACCCACCAGTGCTCTATGGCTAGCGAAATTCGCTGGACAAATATCTGCCCAACCTTGCAATTTCGAATGGTGCGCATTGAGAACCTTCAGGTGTTGCTGTCTATCGCTGTTAAGCGCGCCGGAGCATAGACCCGCCCTCGCCAGCGCGTCATACAAATAGTACTCGGCTTCCTCTAGAAACGAGTGCGATACATCGAGTAAAGGTTGCGCTTGCAGCGCTGCCGCGATAGCCGACATAAAGTCGCCGGCAAGATAGCGAGCTTGTAACTTCCGAATCCAATAACAACAAGTCAAAACTGGAGAGGTTATAGAAACGTGGACTTCAGCTTCTTCCTCATTAAACTGCTCGCAATCGAGATGGCCAAATACTGGCGTTAATCCCCGCAACATTCGAATCAATGCTAGCTGGTTTTCGATAAAATCGATGACAAGGCCGAAGTGCACTTTTCTCGCGTACGCAAGGCGCTGTTCTGCTTCACTCTGCAACTCAGGCAGCCGTTCACCAGAGAATAACAAGTTAGACACGATAATGTTGCAAGCGAAGGCACCATATGAGTAATCACCGATCCGGTTCGCAGCATCAAAAGCTCGATCTAACAATACTCGGCAACTGCGTACAGGTTCTGCCCAGCGCGCGACAAATAGTGCAAAGGACAAGTACGTACGCGCCTCATACCGTTCCAGTTGTAGGCGCCTCACAAGTTCGCAACCGAGGTGGCCAAATCGAAATCCAGCTTGGAAATCACCAAACCGCTGTCCGGTGACGAGAGAGAGATTGGCGTAGGCAACGCAGGATGCATCGCTGTTACCGAACTCAAGACTGAGATTGATCGCCTTACAAATCGTCAGACAAGCGAGGTTGGCATCCGTGTGCAAAGCTGGTGAGAACAGCATTGTCAATGCTCGGAGTGTGGCGACGGCGGCCGCATCCTCCATCGGCGGCAAATCTATAAGCTGCTCGATAGTCTGTATTCCGAGCCGCGACCAAATCTCTTCGTATTCGCATCTGACTGCCTCGTCCTCCGGATGAGCCGACCATTCGATGCCGACACGCCGCAGAAAGGACAAGCAGACAGCGACTGCCAAATCACTGCGATCAAGGAGCAAGTTCACATTCATCTGCATGCAGGCCAAATAACCCTGTTCGGCTATTGTTAACGTATGATCCTCAAGCGCCTGCAGTCGCTGGTCAGCGACGAGTATTTGCCCCGTCAGTAATTCGCACTCCGCCAGGTTCAACTCCAATGAAAATTTCAGATCATGGCAATCGATCCAGCATTGGGCATTCAGCAATTGCGCGCCCGTCGTAAAGTATCTAAGTGCCAAATCATAGGCTGCCGATCCTTTGGCGCGCTGGCCCGCTATAAAATTGAATCTGGCCAAATGCTCTCGTTCACTCTGTTTTGTAATAAGTGAAACTCCGCGATTGAGCTGGCCAACGATTTCAAAAATGGTCTCTTCGTGCTTTTCCACAGGTGTTTCGGCAATTAACAGTCGTCCAATCTTCAAATGAGTTTGCGCGAGCATCTCTGGTTGGATCAGTGAATACGTTGCCTCATGGATCCGATCGTGAGCGAATTGAAAGACGCCGTCTGACCGTTCGATAAGCTCTTGGCGAATCGCAACCGATAGTATCTTCTGTAGTTGCGGGCGAGGAATGCCAATGATTGTCGCGAGAGTTGAGGTATCAACTACGTGCCCCAGACAAGCCATCATCTGCAGCGCCCGGAGCGTGACGGGCGGCACGCGCTTGAGCTTCTCGACCATCAAATCCACGACGTTATCGGTGTAACCTTTCGCGTAGATCTGATCAGTATCCCACAGCCATTCCCTACGCTTGTGGTCGTAGTCCAACAACTTTTCTTCGGCGAGTGCGTGAAGAAATTGAATCACAAAGAAAGGATTGCCGGCCGTCTTGTCGTGTACCAGCTGTGCCAGTGTTTTTATCGGCCTCAGCTCAGTGTGTAGCGCGTCGCTGATCAACTGTTCTACGTGCTCAATCGCAAGCGGCGTTAGCCTAATTTCAGTGATCGGAATGCCTACATTTTTTAGCTTTTGGAGCCTCATAACCAGAGGGTGATCGGCGCCGACTTCATTATCACGATAGGCACCCACTAGCATAAGATGACTCAACGCCGAGCGAATGAGCAGGTCTTCGATCAGCTCAAGCGTCGCGGTGTCCAGCCACTGTAAGTCGTCGAGAAACAGCACCAGTGGATGTTCAGCGCCGACAAACACTCCAATGAATTCTCCGAACACTAGTAGGAAGCGGCGTTGGGCTTGCTGCGGATCTAGTTCTGGAACTAAAGGCTGCTCGCCAATAATCAGTTCCAAATCAGGAATTAGATCGGTTATGAGACGACCGTTAAGGTCGAGTGCCTTGAGTAACGCCGCGCGCCAGTGGTTTAATTCGGTATCACTCTTTCCAAGGAGCGTACGGACCAGTCTTTGAAATGCCTGTATAATCGTTGAATAAGGGATGTCCCTTTTGTATTGGTCAAACTTGCCATAGGCCATTAGTCCCCCGGACGGGACCAAAATTTTATGCAATTCGTTGACCACGGAAGACTTTCCCATGCCAGAATAACCGGAAACCAGCAACAAGCCGGACACGCCGCTTTCAACTATCCGCCCGAACGTTGCGACCAGTTCCTCAACCTGTCTCTCACGGCCGTATAGCTTCTCTGCAATCAGCAGACGTTCTGATCCACCGTGTTCATCCAGCGGAAAATCACTGATGGTGCGTTCAAGCTGCCAGTCCGATAAACAGCGTCGCAAGTCATGTTCAACACCCTCCGCAGTCTGATACCGCTCCTCAGCAGTTTTAGCGAGCAACTTCAGGACTATCCGTGAGAGAACCTCCGGAACGGCATCAATGCGCGAGCTCGGTGAGGGTGGCATCTTGGCAATATGGCAGTGAACCCATTGCATAACATCCAAGGCTCTAAATGGCAGCTCGCCAGTCAACATGTGGTAAAGAGTCACGCCCAATGAATAAAGGTCACTTCGCGAGTCGATCGAGCGATTCATCCTGCCAGTCTGTTCTGGCGCCATGTAAGCAAGCGTACCGGCCATAATTTCCGTGGCCTGCCGTTCACGTGGTAAGTGAGAGGCGAGCCCGAACCCGGTGAATCTAGCTTCGCCGTGAGTACAATCGACGAATATGTGCGTAGGTTTTATATCTTTGTGGATGAGCCCACTCTGGTGGAGTTTGCTAAGCGCTGCGGCAATGCTTATAGCAAGACGCAAAAAGGTGGCAGTCTCGATAGGAGCATTGAGCATCTGCACTAACGGCACGCCACCCGGATCTTCCAATACCAGAACAGTTTGGCCATACTTTTCGCGCACGAGCGCAACAGGACGAACTGCCCATTCTTTCTTAAGCTCTTCTTTCAGTCCGTACTCGTGAGAGAAGCTATCTAGGACTTCGAGCGTTGGATGGTCGGAGGCGGGGCGAGCAACCAATATTTTTTCGTAGCCTTTTTCGCCCAGGCGTTGGCCTCGACTGAGAACTCGTTGACCATCGCCCCACAATACCTGCATGCTTTCGTCCATCACTGAAACTTCTCCGCCGGTTTTACATCCGCTGCCGGGTCTACTAAACCTTGAGCATTACGCAGGCCTTATTTACATTTTAGAGAATTTACTCGCATACAGATGCTCAACACGCCAGTGTGCGGAGGAAGCAACCGGACATATGCGCCAATGCCCTCACCACTCGATATACAGTTAACACTGTGAGAAACGCCGTGACGATCTGTAAATGTTGAGTTATGGATCCAACCTTGTCGCCTCGAGGTATCTTAGCCTTAGCTAAAGCCTTTGAAACGGCAAGTGATTTTCCGCAAAAAAGCCGTGCGGACTAAGCTTCTCTCCGATAACGGCCTGGGGATTTACCGTGGATGCGCCGAAACGCTACACCGAAGGCCGCATCGGAGAGATAACCGAGAGATCCGGCAATCTTCGAAATACTGTCAGCGCTGTTTCTCAAGCGGGCCGCCGCAACACGCATTCGCCAACCGGTGGCGTATTCCACTGGAGCCTGGCCTACTCGACTTTTGAAAATCGCGGCGAAACTGGAGCGCGACATGCAGGCTATATCGGCCATCTCTAACAGTCGCCACGCTTTTTCAGGCTGTCGATGAATAGCGCGTAACACTGGCGCGATGGCTAAGTCTCGCAACCCACCCAGCCAATTAAGATCTGCCAAATCTGCGGTGAGTATGTGGTGGCGTAGCGCATGCACAAAGATCATCCGTAGTAGGTCGTTGCACATAGCGAACGCGCCGACTTGGTCGGAGAGCCATTCACGATCGAGTTCGTCGAGCAACCAAGCGAGAGACGTCGCGCGCTCAGACTTCGCTTTGATAACGACAACGGATGGCAATAGATCAATTAATTCAGCTGCGCCGGGGCTGGCAAACGAAACACTGCCTCCCAACAGCTCAACGTCATTACCCACCCCGAACGTAGCTGATATAGCGTTACTCGCGAAGACTTCAGCTACATCAATCGGCTCCACGTCTGGCGCGCTGGCCAATGTGAAGGGTATGCGTGAAATCACAAAACAGTCTCCTGCTCGCAATAGGCATGGAGCCATATCGTGCACCAGGAGCCAGCATTCACCATGCCTCACTACATTGAATTTTAATTCGATAGGTCGAAAGCTCAGGGCCCAGGTGCCTCCTGCTTGCAAACGAGCAGAGCAGGCTGCCCGCAATCCTGATGCGGCTAGTACGTCAGATAATGGATCGGGGACAGCGCTTTGGATGATCACGATAAAAATTAGGACCTAGTGAACTGGTTCGTCCAGATAGCCTAAAGAAAAATGGCGTTTTCCGAAACCTACATAGGATCTATGAAATGGCCACTCTCCAAAAACCTATTGACAGCCCATTCACCGCCGCCAGCACCGCATCTGAGATTATGGCTGGAGTTGATTTAACTGGCCAACTGGTAGTGGTCACAGGCGGCTACTCTGGAATCGGTCTCGTCACTGCAAAAAGTCTCGCCGATGCCGGTGCGCAGGTGATTGTGCCGGCCCGAGATCTTGAACGTGCCCGCGCAGTCATCAAGGGTACCGATAATATCTCCATACACCCCATGGACCTCATGAATCCAGAGTCGATTTACAACTTTGGTCAACTTGTAGCGAGCCATGGTCAGCCCTTATCGCTGCTGATTAATTGCGCGGGAGTTATGGCTGCGCCTCTGATGCGCGATGCCGATGGGCACGAAAGTCAATTCTCCATCAATCACCTCGGTCACTTCCGTTTGACATGCGAACTCTGGCCGGCGCTGATTGCTGCAGGGAAAGCCAGGGTTGTGTCGATGTCGTCCCGAGGACATCAAATAGCGGGAGTAGATTTTGATGATATTAATTTTCTCCAACGGCCGTATGACAAATGGGTTGCTTATGGGCAGTCCAAGACAGCCAATGCGCTATTTGCGATGGCGCTGGACCGGCGTGGTAGCGGCCATGGCGTGCGCGCATTCTCTTTACATCCTGGACAAATTTTGACTGATTTAGCACGTCACCTTACCGCCGAAGAGATCGCCGGGTTCGATGCGCTGGATGAGCAAGGGCGGCCACGAATTTCTCCTGAGGCGGGGATGAAATCTGTTGAGCAGGGTGCCGCGACTGGACTTTGGTGTGCGACTAGCGAAGCGCTCGATGGGAAGGGAGGCGTTTATTGTGAAGATTGCAATGTTGCGCCCATGAACGAATTGGACGCAGGCAGCAAAGGTGTGGAAATATGGGCGGCAAACTCTGATTTCGCCGAGCGCCTGTGGACGATGTCGGAGCACTGGGCGGGAATGACAGTCGATTGAGTTAAATTTCTTGAGTGCTTCAGCTTCAGCGCCACTTTGGGTCGATTGCTGCACTTCGCCGCTGGCTGGGCCGGGCAGTAATGCGGGCGGTTATTTTTGCTTTGTAGGTAGATTCTCCGCCCCTTCGGTTACTGTAGAGCTAAATGCCGGCATTTTTTCGTACCGACGTTAGCTCGAAAGATCACAGCAAGCGCTACAGCGCCGAGACATTGCGCAGAACCTCTAATGGACAGTCTCCTCATTGCTATGAACACCCAGGGATGCCGTGATCACCATGTGCGGTATGCCGCGCCTGGTGGTGCGGCTGTGTTGTTTTCATCTCGTTTGATGGCATCCGAGCGGATCGCGGGTGTTCTATGACCTGATGCGAATCAGATAAGGAATAGGCGATGGAAAAGCTAAAGTGTCTGGAAAGCGGTATCGAAGGATTCACTACGCTTTTGAAAGGAGGACTCGTCGCTCGTTCCCTGATTTCGAGAGCAATCACAATCAGCGCGCTGAATTGAGTGGCGTCTGCTTCTGGCCGGTAGCAGACTGTCTTGCAGTACTTGTACACCTGCCAAAACTCATCGATTGGCTTTGCGAAATACTGGCCAAGCCATACCATGGCGTCACGCTCAACTAATGGCTAATGGAATGGCACTCAAACTTAGACCTGCCTGTGTTCTCGATCTTCCGGCCATCTACCGAGGCGAGGAGACCTACATTCGCTGTTGGGAACCCGAGCATGAAGGCACTTGGCGCACCCAACTGGAGCGGCACCTGACGCGTTGGGTCGAGAACTTTGACCGTATGACAGTGGCTCTCGTAGGTCACCATTTCGCCGGCTACTCACTTTGGACCTCTGAGCAGCATTACGCAGAGCTGTGCACGCTCCATGTAAGTCCGGCACATCGACGTAGTGGGGTGGGTACAGCTCTCCTGGAAGCCTATGCAATGGATGCAGCGCGGCATGGATTCAGTCAATTGCGGTTGAGTGTTCGACCTGATAACCCGGCTAAGAAACTGTACGAGCAAGCGGGATTTTTGTGCACTGGTATCGGAGCACATGGTTACCTGATGTATGAGCGCCAAACTTGATGGTTTCGGTGTGCGTCTCCTTCTGGCCGATTTATGCCTATCGCGACTGGCTGAAATCGACCCTAAGCAGCCTCTGACCATCGGCTGCTATCGGTCGATTAAAAGTCATTGGCTAATCGGTTCCGCTTTGTACATCACCGCAAACCCGTAGCCGTTGGCAAAACACACTCTTTAGCGCGAAGCGGTGATCCCTTTGTACATCCGTGATTTAACGGTATGTTGAAGTCCTCAACTCAAGGACGACCCATGGCCATCCATGCACCCACCCCCACGCAAAAACACTTGGCAGTGTTAATCGACGCCGACAATGCTCCCGCAGCAATTGTCGAAGGTTTATTCGAAGAAATCGCCAAGTACGGCGTCGCTAACGTCAAGCGGATCTATGGCGACTGGACTGGCCCTCAGTTGGGTGGATGGAAAAAGGTGCTACTCGACCATTCGATTCAGCCTATCCAACAGTTCGCGTACACCAAAGGTAAGAACGCAACAGACAGTGCCTTGATCATCGACGCAATGGACCTGCTGTACACCCGACGCTTCGACGGTTTCTGCCTGGTTTCGAGCGACAGTGACTTCACCCGCCTCGCTTCGCGGTTACGAGAAGAAGGTTTGACGGTCTACGGGTTTGGTGAAGAAAAAACCCCGAGACCGTTCGTGTCGGCCTGTGACAAGTTCATCTATACCGAATTGCTGCGCGGTGAAGTGCTTGTTGCTGCAAGCAATGGACATGGTCGACCCGAACCTGAGCCACCCGCCGAAATCGAGGCCGTCAAAGTCGCCAGTACGCCCGAAGTAAAAAAGCTACCCAAGGCACCAGTAAGTTTCATCGCAAAGATCTTGGATGACATTGCCGATGAGGACGGCTGGGCTCACTTGGGTGCGCTGGGCACCAATATCAGCAAATTGAGACCTGAGTTCGACCCTCGCACCCATGGTTATAAAAAGCTCAGTGAGTTGATCAAGGGGTATCCGCATACGTTTGAACTGCAAACTAGAGGAACGTCGGGAGTGGGTGGTTCAATACTCTATGCCCGACACCGGCAGCCGAGCTCGTAGCCCCCGTCACCAACGACCGCTCTTGGCCGTTTTCTGACCTCGCTTAGTGGGTGAACTGCCAGGATTTTCCTAGACGATGAGTGAGTAATTGCATGGTCAGCAAATAGTAATAGCGCGTCGATTCAGTGCGCTGGTTTAGATGGTGATTCAAAAACCATGCAAGGTGTTTTCTCTGCCAAGTCCATGGATTGTCGCATTGCCAGCGCTCAGCGATCGCTGTTTGGATAGTCTTCGCCTGACGCAGATGGCGTTGGCGTGTGGTGTGTGACCCGGTGAATACGCCCGCCAGGAACAGCTCCATATCGAATGCCGTGTTCATGCTCGACCACCAATGTAAGCCGATACCACGCCGATACGGCCGTGCCCCAGCTCATAGCTGATTTGTACTCGGGCCTCCTGATCAAGGTGTCGGTTGAGCTGATAGCAATGGCCACCGTTGATAGGCGCGGGATGATGGGTGATTTGCTCGTACCGTTCGCATGCATAGGCTGCCCGCAATTCATGGAAGCCTTTGAGGTTGTTCTTATGGAGGATGTCCCGTGCGGGGCCGACGATTCCCTGCAAGAAATCGAGGTAGCGTTCGTTCGGTGCAAGCAGGTTGCGGCTATCGTCGGGCGAGACCTTTTCGGCAAACCTCAGTGCGTCATGAATATGATCATCCTCCCTGATCCAGCGAGGTGCTGACGCGCCTGAACGGCCACCTTTGGTACCGTCCTGGATGTTGATCTTGCCGTATTGTTCGGCCTCATGCTTCAAGCGCGGAAGGTCGGCCAAAATCGCCTCGCGTAAGCGCATGCCTGTGGCTCGTGCCAGCTGCACGATGGCAGCCGCGCGCGGCAGTTGGTATTCGCAGAGCGCCTCGACGATCCGCTTCACCTGTTCACGATCCTGGCCTTGCGGGGCTGCGGTGCGGACGGTTGTGCGCTGCAGTCCTAAAGCCTTGCTCGGACTCGACACCTTCACATACTGATCACCTCGCAGCGCGGCCATGGTCCGATTCGCACTGGATAATCGGTTTTGCGCAGTCGCGATAGCGAGCTCACCTTGTTCAACTTGCTGGCGCAGATACCCGGCGTAGTCCAGCAAGGTCTGCCGATCAATTTGTCGCGCATCGTTAAACCCTGGTCCATCCTCCGACCGACACCAGCGTACAAACGCCTGCCAGCGATCACTGTGCGCCTTGACCGTGCCGTAATGCCCACCGCCGAACATGTCTTTCAACGCCTGCGGCCCGGCGTAGCTCAATTGCCGGCCATAGCCAAAATTGCGCTCGTCCCGTTTACCGACCAACGCCATGATCAAACTCCTCTCGAAGTCAAAACGTTGAAGCTTTTCCCCACGTCATCCCGCCAAGAATGTTGAGTGTTATCAGGGATCAAGGCCCCTGCGACCTGTGAGGGTTGTCCACTAGCGCGGGACCGGCGGCTCCTTACGACCGGGAGCTTGGGCATCTCATGATCTGGCCTCCTGAACACCGTTACCGGTGGGCGGGTGGAGGCTGCACTGGCTGACGAGACCAGTGCCGCGAGATCCTGAGTCAGGTGAAGGCAGTGAAGCGATGACCGGGGCATGCCTGACTGTCAGTCAGGTGCAGTCCATCCCGTGGGCTG
>Ga0247815_10000625_pt1 | contig 27699 bp, 18 predicted proteins | sample UWRJL194509B1_FD_181014 | JGI IMG/M metagenome (GOLD analysis project Ga0247815, IMG submission 181014) | Plant litter microbial communities from Arlington Agricultural Research Station in Wisconsin, United States - UWRJ-L194-509B-1 | ecosystem: Environmental > Terrestrial > Plant litter >...
AAATATACCTTCAATTGAACTTAATTTTTTTACAAAAATAGGATTATTTCTCTTTCATTAGAAGCCTAATTTGCTAACTTTGTAACAAATCTATTTAAAATAAAATGGGTACAGAAATAAAACTCAAAGGTGACAAGGTCATCGAACAGATTCCTTCTATAAAAGACAAAGCGTTACGCATTAATTTAAACGAGAATATTTACGGAACATTTGCTGAAATTGGAGCTGGACAAGAAACCGTCAGGCATTTTTTCAGATCCGGAGGTTCATCGGGAACGATTGCAAAAGCAATGTCTGCCTATGACAAAGATTTTAGTGATGCCGTTTATGGAATTGAAGGTGACGGAAGATATGTTACCGAAAACAGGCTGAAAAAAATGCTTACGTTTGAAGGAGAGCTGATCGAAGAACGTTTGAGCAGAGAAAAACACCCTAATAAACTTTTCTTCAGCTACGCCAATACGGTTGCCACAATAGATTTTGCCAAACAATTTAAAGGTCACGGCTGGGTTGGAATACGATACCAGATTGAACCAGACGAAGCTTACAACGAAATTATACTGCACATTCGTTTTAAAGAAACAGATGCACGACTACAACAGGAAACACTGGGAATTTTAGGTGTAAACTTAATTTACGGTGCTTTTTACAAATACAACGATCCAAAACGATTACTTCGTTACTTATACGATCACTTAGACAAAGACCAGCTCGAAATTGACACTATTAACTTCTCAGGACCCCGTTTTGCTGATGTTGATAATCGTTTAATGAGTTTACAGCTGGTTAAAAACGGAATGACGGATGCGGTAATGTTTAATCCTGAAGGAAAAAATGTTCTACCGGCAGCTGTTTTATACAAAAAGAACCTTCTTGCTTTTAGAGGAAGTTTTCGTCCGGTTACCAATGTCAATCTTGACATGTATGAGAAATCATTAAAAATGTTTCTGGATGAAAATAAAGTTGAGAAAGACAATACTTTAGTGGTTTTTGAAATTACACTTTCGAATTTACGTTCGGATGGTGAGATCGATGAGCGCGATTTTATGGACAGGGCCGAATTACTTTGTTCGTTAGGCCAGACCGTTATGATTTCGAATTTTCAGGAATATTATAAAGTAGTGGAATATTTTTCTAACTATACCAAAGCCCGTATGGGATTGGCAATGGGTGTGAACAATTTAGTTGACATTTTTGATGAGAAATACTATCGCCATTTGAGCGGTGGTATCCTGGAAGCTTTTGGAAAATTATTCTACCGGGATATGAAAGTTTTCTTGTATCCGATGCTGGGCGATAATGGAGAAGTTATTACATCAGACAACTTAAAAGTTCATCCTAGAATGAAAGAATTGTATAAGTTCTTTAAATTCAACGGTAAAGTAGTTGACATTAAAGATTACAATCCTGATATATTAAACGTATTCTCTCGCGAAGTGCTGAAAATGATCAGTCAGGGAAAATCTGGCTGGGAACCAATGTTACCTTCCGGTGTTGCTGAAATTATAAAAGAACATCATTTATTTGGTTATCATCCTGCAACTGAGTTGGAGCAAAACGTGTAACAAATATTGATTCAAAATACCTAAAATTCCCAAGAAGAAATTTTTCTTTTTGGGACTTTTTTTAGAATTTCAAGTTTTATGGGACGTGAAACTTTGTCAAAGTTTAAAACTTTGACAAAGTTGCCGCAACACTTTAGACGTTTTACTTCAAAATCTGTGCTGTGTGCTCTTTTGTTTTTACTTTTTCGATAACCTCATCGATAATTCCGTTTTCGTTTATTACGAAAGTGGTTCTGTGGATTCCGTCGTATTCTTTTCCCATGAATTTTTTAGGACCCCAAACGCCAAATGCATTGATTACAGATTTGTCTTCATCTGCTAATAGCGGAAAAGGAAATTCGTATTTGTCCCTGAATTTTAACTGCGCTTTCTGGCTGTCGGCACTTACGCCTAAAAGTTCATAATTATTGGCTTTAAAACGCTCAAAATTATCTCTTAAATCGCAAGCTTCTGCAGTACAACCCGGCGTGCTGGCTTTTGGATAAAAGAAAACCACTAGTTTTTTTCCGGCATAATCTGCCAGTTTATGTGTTTTTCCATCCTGATCTACTCCTGAGAAGTTTGGTGCTTTGTCTCCTTGTTTTAATGTTGTCATATTTGGATTTTAGATTTTAGTCCCGAAGCCTCGGGATAGATTTTAGATTTTAGATTTTTGGATTGCGCATAGAAATGAGAATAATTTGAAAACTCACTCATAACTCACAATTTGTCATTATGCCCCAGATTGCAGTGAAAACCCCGGAATTGTGGCAGTTTACATTTTTTGTATTTAAAAAGCGACCGAAGGAAGCTCTTTTGAATACTTAAAAATGTTACTGGTACAATGAGGAGTTGAAACGGAAAGCTGGATTAGGCACATCGTTAAATTTATGCTATTTTTACGACTCTAAAAATACGGAAATGAATAAAGAAGCTCGCGTACAATTTGTTATAAATACGTTAAAAGAACTCTACCCTACTATACCTGTCCCGCTTGATCATAAAGACCCTTATACCTTATTGATTGCTGTTTTGCTTTCGGCACAATGCACTGATGTTCGTGTGAACCAGATTACGCCAATTCTTTTTGCGAAGGCTGATAATCCGTATGATATGATTAAAATGTCTGTGGAGGAAATCAAGGAAATTATTCGTCCGTGCGGTTTGTCGCCGATGAAATCGAAAGGCATTTATGGCTTGTCGCATATTTTAATTGATAAATATGACGGAAAGGTGCCTCAGAGTTTTGAAGCGCTGGAATCTTTACCTGCCGTGGGGCATAAAACGGCCAGTGTGGTCATGTCTCAGGCTTTTGGCGTTCCTGCTTTTCCTGTAGATACCCATATTCATCGATTGATGCACAGATGGAATTTGTCTAATGGCAAAAATGTGGTGCAGACTGAAAAAGATGCAAAAAGATTGTTTCCGAGAGCAATATGGAATGACCTGCATTTGCAGATTATTTGGTACGGACGTGAATATTCGCCTGCAAGGGGCTGGAGTCTCGATAAGGATATTATTACGAGAACTGTTGGCAAAAAATCAGTAATAGAAGAAGCTGCTAAAAAGAAAATCTAGCAGCTTCTTGTTATTTTTTACATACTGCTTTTTAGTGCATTGTATTCATTTGTCATGCTCAGCGATTTGTAAATACCGAGAAGTGACTTTAAAGCATCTTCATTTTTGGGTTCTAAAACCAATGCTTGTTTTAGGTACGGAATCGCACTTTTTACGATTTCGTCTTTCTGTGCATCAAGTTTATCGTATTCTTTTAGTTCGTTTGGTGTATTTCCGAGCATGTTCATTTTGTCCAACAATGCCTTTTTTAATTGTATTTTGACATATGCAAGATTAATGTAACAGTCCATACATTTTGAATTTAACTGTAATATTTCCTGATAATATTTTTCGGCGCTGGCATAATCATTTGTTTCAAGGTAACAAAAAGCTAAGGAAACCAGAATCTCTTCTTTTTTAGAAGGCGGATATAAATTTCTGGGTTTTTCGTATAACCCTTCTTTGACATTTGATTCTCTCGCACTCATGGACACAAATGATTCTTCTTCTTTTGTTTTTTTGTTTGTAGCCAAAAACAGCACTCCTTTTCCTGAATAATTTATCTTTTTCAGCAATTCATAATATTTAATGGCTGCGGGAAAATCTTTGGCGGTTAAAGAAGAGGAAGCAGCATTGAATAAGTTTAAAGTATCTTTTTTATCAAACATATATACTTCATAACTTTTATCTGCACTTTCTTTGTATTTGGCAGCTTTATAATCAGCATGAGCTCCGTTTACCAGTTTCGATTTCATTTCTTTTAAAGCTAAATTTGCTTTAGAAGCGTATTTGTAATTACGGGAATCATTTTCGTATAAAAGCACGTCACGATAGGCGCCGATTGCCGAAGCAAAGTTACTTGCGGCATCTATATCTTTGGTTGCTAAATCTTTATAGACATTTCCTTTTGTAAAATAAAAGTCGGATTTGACATCATCCGGGGCATTTACAATCAGATATTCTATTTTTTTTAAAATTGTTAAAGCTTCCTGAGCTTTTCCCTTGTCGTAGAAAGACTGGGCTTCTTTTATTTCTTCTTTTTGAGCAAATGCTCCAATGCTGGCCAATAGTAGGAATGACAGCAACTGTAGGTTCTTTTTCATTTTTCGTTTTTTGGTTGATGGTTATAACAGATCTAAGGATTTTGCAGCATTGCCACTTGCATTTGCGCTAAAACTATAAAAGTGGAAAAAAATCCACTTATGCGTTCTGCGGGTTTTGGCAAAACATCAAGACCTGAAATAAACGAAACGAAATAAAGTAGTGTAGTTTTTCTTCATAAATTTTTGGTTAATTGGTTGAACATCTATTCTCTGACATTAATAATAATTGTAAATTTCTAGAAACCAGACGTTTTAATACGAAAAATTTCTCAATTCAGCGGTTTGACTGAATATACAATTACTTTTTAACCAAAATAGAACTAAAAATTGAATAAATAAACAAAAATCGATTAAAAGATGAAATTTTAACAAAAAGAAGGCGAAATCAGGCAAAAAAGCCCCTATTATACTGAAAGTGAAACACTAAGAAAGTGAAGTATCTTTTTTTCTGTTTCACAAAAAAAGCTCACTATTTGTAATTTTCATACAAATAGTGAGCTTTCAACCAAAACGACCATTTGGCTTTCTTTTGAAACAAACATCCGACCAAAGCAGCGGGCTGTTTAATTAGCTATAATATCAAAACTTTTATCTTCAATTTTCACCACAGTTAATGCTTGTGAATAATTGATTAAAAAAGAAACAACTTCTTTTTTAGGTTTTAAATCTTTAGAAGCTAATGCTTTTTTAGAGTAAATTTTCGCCATACTATGAAAATGTTTTATAATAGTATAACGAGGTAAAATCTAAAATAGTATTAGTTGGTTAAAATAATTTGATGTTTATCAATTATTTTTCTCAAATTCATTAATGCATAACGCATTCTTCCTAATGCTGTATTAATACTGACGTCAGTTAATTCTGAAATTTCTTTGAAGCTCATATCCTGATACATACGCATCACCAATACTTCTTTTTGATCTTCGGGAAGTTCTTCGATTAATTTTTTTAAGTCAATTTCGACCTGATCTACAATCATTTTACCTTCGATTGTCAATGAATCATCAGACATTATAGAGAAGATAGAAAACTCTTCAGTTTCTCGATACATTGGCATCTTCTTGGTTTTGCGAAAGTGATCTACAATTAAATTGTGGGATATACGCATTACCCAAGGCAGGAATTTACCCTCTTCGTTATAGGAATTACTTTTTAAAGTTTTGATTACTTTAATAAAAGTATCTTGAAAAATATCGTTTGAAATATCTCTATCGGCAATTTTTGAATATATAAATCCATATATCTTCGATTCGTGCCTTTTAATTAATGTCGCAAGGGCATTTTCGTTCCCATCGATATAATTTTTTACTAATAGAGCGTCTGGAATATGCAGATCAGCCATAATAACTACTTTTTTAGTTTCTGTTTAAAATTTGGAGCAATTTTTTCTAAAAAGTAATTTTATTGTATAGGCTGTCTTTTTTTTTATGTTAATTATATTGTGGTCAAATTTAACAAATATTTTTTTGAATAAGCAAACAAAATCAAGAATAATTAACAATAAATAGTTAAGTTATTTAAACTATAGCCGCATTTTGCCGAAATTTGTTAAATAATATTGAAATGAGATTCGGTTAAAATTGATGAAAAATAGATGTAAATAACTTACAATTAATAGTTTAAGTTACTTTACATCTATTGAATTCAACATTTTTATGGTGCTATTAATTATTGGTACACTCGTACATAATCTACGTAAAATTTTTGAGGTAAAATGGTATCATCTACTTCTGGTCCTCCAAAATTGCCGCCGATAGCCAAATTTACGATGATGTAAAAAGGTTTATCAAAAGGCCATGTATCTTCGTTTTTTATTTCTGGATTAAAAGTATAAACTAATGTCGTATCGACATAAAAATCGATTTTATCTTTATTCCATTCTATTGCATATACATGAAATCCTTCTTCTATATCAGGAAAAGCGGTTCTTTTTGTATTGATGGTATTTCCGTGGCTGTCCTGTGTGTGCAGGGTTGTATAGACCATGTGCGGGTCTCTTCCTATATATTCTAAAATATCTATTTCGCCTGTTTTCGGCCATTTTACGGCATCAATATTGGCGCCTAACATCCAGAATGCAGGCCATAATCCATGACCAATGGGTAATTTAGCCCTGGCTTCGATTCGGCCGTATTTAAATTCTTTTTTTCCTTTAGTAGTGATTTTTGTCGAAGTATATTTCGTGCCTTCTTTTCTGGCTTCAATAACCAGATTGCCATCTTTAAATTCATGGTTGGTTTTGGTATAAATCTGTCTTTCGTTATTGCCATAACCGCATAGATTAGGACAGCCGTCTCCTAATTCGAAATTCCATACCGTTTCATTCAGACTTTTTTTATTGAAATTTTCTTCCCACACTAGCTTTCTTTTTGCTTCTTGTGCAAAACAGATCGTGCTGATCATTATAAGTGCTATTACTTTTTTCATCGGATGATTTTAAGTTGACTAAAAATTAAGAAGGCCAGCCGAAACTGACCTTCTCATTCCATTTTTTACTAATTAATCTATAATCTACTGATAGATTCTTACGTAATCAATCTCCATAGAAGACTGCGTAAAAGCACCATCAATATTACCGCCCAGATTACCTCCCATTGCTACATTTAAAATTAAGAAAAAGTCGCTGTTGAAAGGCAGAGAACCGTCGTTTGCAACAGAATGAAGCAAATCATCATCTACATAAGTTTTAACTGATGAAGGGCTCCAAATTACCTTATATACATGAAATTCAGTCGAAACATTTGTATAAGTCTTAGAACCTGTATTTCCATTTCCTCCTGAGTGGCCAGGATAATGAAGCGTACTTAGAATAACATTCTGATTTTTCCCTACATGTTCCATAATATCTATTTCTCCACAGGCCGGCCATGGTTTTGAAGCGTAGTTTTGCCCCAGCATCCAGATGGCGGGCCAGGTTCCTACTCCGGTTGGAAGTTTGGCTTTGACCTCCACTTTGCCATACGTAAAAGCAAATTTAGCATCTGTTTTTAATCTTGCCGAAGAATAATCAGCGCCTCCGGAGGCTTCTTTTTTTGCTGTAATAATTAAGTTACCGCCTTGTACTTTTACATTTGTTGCGGCATTGGTATAATTTTGTTTTTCATTATTTCCCCATCCGTTATCGCCTTTTCCTAAATCATAATTCCATTTTGCGGCGTCAGGAGCTCCATCAGTATTAAATTCATCTGACCATACTAATTTTGTATAATCTGTCGTTGGATTTTGAGTTGGCTTTGTAGTGGTAAAAGTATGATACCATGCCAATGCCGGATTGCCTCCCATAACAGCTCTTACAACCATTCTGTTTGCAGTGATAGATAAGATCTCATACGAATTCTGTCCAATATAATAGCCCATAAAACCATTGTCAGAGAAGTTCATCGTTGTTCCTCTCGTTTGTGTTGCATGATTTGGATTCGCCATTACGACAGATTCTGACGGACTTAATGAAACTGATTTTTTACCGGCACTATTATAAGTCAAACAGGCATCGTCTGGAGAACTTCCTCCTGCTACACTGGCAAAAGCGGCATTAAAGAAGGTTGCTCCTCCGTTATTCAATTCAAATTTCAATTGGTCTGCTTCCAGCGAGAAAGTCAATTCGTTATCGTATAAACAGCTGCTTGCCGGTGAAGCTGCTTTTTCGAAAGCTCCGGCTGCATAATAATTAGGATAATAATTTTTAGTGGCATCTGCGTCATTTTGACCAACACCCAAATGTCCTGGCTCAGAAGCTGACCAATACCATTTTTTAGAGGTACCGCCGGTTAAGAACTGAACGGCTTCATCATCGCTGAAATCACTCACAACCTCAACGTCAATCGTCGTGTTTGTTGCAATTCCTCCTCTTCCTGTAGCAATTACAGTTACAGTATAGGTATTTGTCCCTGTTTTTGTAAAACGTTTGGTATAGATACCGTTTGGTGCATTTTCTGAAGTTCCGTCGCTAAATACATATTTATAAGAGATAGCATTATCTGCAGCTGCAGTAAATTTTACCGTTCCTGATCCGTCTCCGTTTGGAGCAGCAGCAGTTTTTCCGATAATTTCAGCGGCAACTTTTAAATTGGCCGGTGCTGTTAAGTCGCCAAAAGCATAATCATCTTTTTGACAACTTATCGCTGACAGCAGCGCAAAAAGTAAGACGAAGTATTTATTATATTTTTTCATTTTGTTATTTTTTATAAAATGTAAATTCATTTTAATTGCATTGATACAACTGATTTCTATTTATGGAAATAAACGTTGTCAATATATATGGTATGGCTGCCGCTTGGAGTTCCGGAATAAATAAGCTGTGCAATATGTGCTCTTGTTGTTAATCCTGTAAAGTCGCTTAACGGAATATCTAAACTTACCCACTGTCCTTTTGCCGGAGCTGTAAATTTAAGTTCATGTTCTTTGTCATCTCCGCCTCCGTTATAAACGCCATTGGCTCCAAAATCGACTAGTTTTATTCTGAATTCGGTATAATCAGAAGACCAGACATCTACGTGAAAATGTGTCATGGCAGCTGCATCAATTGGAGCGACTGGTTCTATGCCTACAAAATTCAAATCAGAATATTTTTTTACTGCATTTCCGGCCACAGCTGTTTCTTCTAATGTTGCTGCAGACCAATCTGTACGCCATGTTGCTATAGGTACATTTGTATACGCGCCGCTAAACATAGAAATAACGTCGGCTGCTGGTTTTACGGGAGTCGGTGCCGCAGTGGTTAATGATTCGGTGTCTTTGTAGAAATAAATATTATCTATAAATACAGTTCCTCCGGCCCATGGGGTTCCAACAAATTTCAGCTGAAATATTTGACTGACAGTTAATCCCTGGCTTGTAAATGCCGAAATAGGAATATCAATACTAGTCCATTGATTAGCGATAAGATCTTTTGTAACCGGTTTTTCCGTAGGTCCAACGTTAATTAAAGAGGTTTCAATTTTTTGCAAGTCTGCTGTCCAGACATCCATGTGAATGTAATCCATTCCGGAAACGTCAACAGAGGTACCATCTGCTAAAGCAACTCCCTGATAACTCAAATTGATATAATTCAGCATTTTATCACCATTTAAATCAAATTCAGTCCAGCTGCTTCCTTGTCCTGCTTGTCCCCAATCCGGGAAATAATTAGTTCCGGCAACATTGGCGTATTTCGAACCGTAAATTGAGATTACATTTCCTGCAGGCCTGTTTGGCGGTGCCGGTGCAGCAGTGGTTGGATTCAGCACTAATTTTGCTGTAACCTGTTCTGAATGTTCTGTTGTTTTAATTGCGGCACTTTTAGAAACTACTCGAACAGTATACACTCCGGCTTCTTTATACGTATATGAAACTGATTCTCCATTATTAGCCGAAATAGGTTCCGGTTTTCCTGCTTCTCCAAAATAAACATCGTAAAACAAAGCAAAATCAGCAGTTGCTTTTACCGTAATCTTTTTAGAAACTGACAGATCGTTTGTAATTACTACTTTTAAATTTTGAGGTGCTTTAAAGGAAACTACCACTTCCTGAGATACTTCAGTGGTTTTTCCGTTGATTCCCATCGCTATAATTTTTGACTGATAAACGCCCTCTTTATACGTGTGGGTTGTTGTTCCGCCAGTCTGAAAATAACCAGATTCAGGAGAGCCGTCGCCATAATTTATTTTGTACTGCGTAACACCTTCGCCTTTTGGTAAAAAAGTAACTTTACCAGAATTATCCTGGGTTACGGTGGTCAAAGCAGCTACGTTAGCCGGCGCACTAACGCTGTCTAAATCAATATTGCTGCTTTCATCGCTTGAACAACTCATAAGAATTATCAAAACGAAGAGATTTATAATAATATGTATTTTTTTCATAATAGTTTATTTTTTAGTATCCAGGATTTTGCTGCCAGTTTCCGTTTGCGAATTGAATTTCTTCAATTGGAAGTGGAAATAATTCATTTTTATCTGCTTTAAAACCCGCTATTTTTCCAACTGCTTTTCCTGTTCTTACCAAATCAAAGAAACGGTGCCCTTCTCCAAAAAGTTCTACTCTTCTTTCTGCCCAGATAAAATCAGTCAATCCTGCTCCAGAAGCGGCGATGTCATGATTGTTGTCTCCAAAAGCGCGTCTTCTTACCTGATTCAAATATGTTCTTGCTTTTCCGTCATCAATACCACCGCGATTGTAGGCTTCTGCCGCCATCAATAAAACATCGGCATAACGAATGGCTCTGTAGTTGTTTGGATTGGTTAAGTTTAGATCTCCAGCTGCACCGGAACTTCTTTTTCTCGGAAGATATTTTCTGTTGAAATATCCTGTATCTTCGTTTCCTTTTCCAAAGCTTACGCCTTTACCTCCGTCATATGAAGCATTTGCAGCCGCAAAAGCCACGATATCTAATATGGCAGTATCTTTTCGTTTATCGCCTGCTTCAAAAGCATCTGCACTTTCTTTGGTTGGAATATTAAAACTAAAACCTGATGAAAAAAGCGGTCCTGAATAATTACGAACGCCGCTAAAACCTACAGCAACATTTCCTTCACTGCATTGTAAACATCCAAATCCTGCACCTTCAACATCTGTATATTGAACTTCAAAAACAGATTCTGGTCCATTCTCTCCATCTTGTTCAAACAGGGCATTATAATCTGTTGGCAAGCTGTATTTTCCTGAACCAATTACAGCATCCAGCACTGTTGCTGCCTGTGTAAATTTATTTTGATACAAATAGGCTTTGCCTAATAATGCCTGTGCGGCACTTTTTGTGGCTCTGCCTTTTTGAGATGCTGTTGGAGATAAATTTGCTGCTGCGAAAATCAAATCAGCTTCAATAGAAGCATACACTTCTGCAGCTGTTGAACGTCCGATCAGTTTTTCATCTCCAACTTTAAATCTAGCATCTCCTTTTATCGGGATTCCACCAAACCATTTTACTAACTCAAACTGGTAATATGCTCTCAGAAAACGTGTTTCTGCAATTAGCTGGGTTTTTCCCTCAAAATCGGTTTTACCTTGAAATTCAAGAATATAATTGGCTCTTTGAACTCCTGCAAACATCCAGTTCCAGATATCTCTTATATTGCTGTTTGTCTGAGTATGAATCATGTCATCTACCTGCTGAAAACCAATAACGTCGGTTGGACTTTCTCCTCCTGCCAATGTATTATCAGACGCTATTTCGCCCAATAAAACATTTACATAGCTAGATTGAAGCAAATCATAAGCTGCAATTAATGCATTGTCATAATCTGCTTTAGAATTAAAGTAATTTTCAGAATCGATAGAATATTTTGGTGTAGGAGCTACAAATTCATCTGAACAAGAAATACTTATTGTCGAGAAGAGGATAAGTGTACCTATAGTTGTAAAAATATATTTTTTCATTTTAATTGAAATTAAAAATTAATGTTTAAGCCCAATAAATAGGTTCTTGGAACAGGGTAAAATCCGTAATCGATTCCCGCTCCAATTGGAGACTGAGAAACATTATCCTGATTGATTGGACCAAATGTAGAGCCCGGATCAAAACCTTTGTATTTGGTAAACGTGTACAAATTATTTACACCCGCATAAAGTCTTACTTTACTAATCCCTGCTTTTTGAGTTACATTAGAATTAATAGTATATCCTAATTGAACGTTTTGAATTCTGAAGTAAGAAGCATCTTCAACAAAATAATCAGAAAAAACATTATTAGAAGTAGCTCCTGTAGTCACTCTTGGCACGGAGTTGCTGGTTCCCTCACCTGTCCATCTGTCTAATACATAATCCAGACGATTGGCATCAGAAAGTACTCTTTCGTAATTACGCACCATATCATTTCCGATTGAAGCATACGTGTAAGCTGCAAAATCGAAGTTTTTATAATTTAACTGTAAGTTGAATCCCATTGTTACATCAGCAATCGGGTCGCCAATATCTGTTTTATCTTTTGTATCAATTACGCCGTCGCCATTTACGTCTACATAACGAATATCGCCCGGTGCAGCATTTGCTCCCAAAGCTACCTGAGATGGATGCGCGTCAACTTCGGCTTGGTTTTGAAAAATCCCGTTGGTTTTGTATCCGTAAAAATATCCTAAAGCATGACCGGCTTCCATACGTGAACTTGCCGGCTGTCCTACTCCAAAAGAACCCTGCTCGATAAAACCAGTTCCGTTATTTACTTCTAATACTTCATTTTTAATATAAGTGACATTGTAACCCACACTCATTGTAAATGAATCTGAAAGTTTCTCTTTATAATCAATAGCAAATTCAAAACCTGAATTTTCTACATTTCCGGCATTCATTGTAGGAGCACTCGCCCCAGGTGCACCCGTTCCGTTAATTCCTGAAACCGGAATGCCAGGTATTAATAAATCTTCTCTGGTATCTCTAAAATAATCTGCTACGATAGAAAATCTATTATTGAATAATTTCATATCAAAACCAACGTCAAACTTTTTAGCTTCTTCCCATTTTAAATCCGGGTTTGGTATTTGACCTGTTGCTGTTCCGTTAGATAAAGCTCCATCGAATACATAAGTTGCTTCACCATCTAAAATACTCAAAAACCCGTTATTCTTAATCTGGTCATTTCCTAAAGATCCGTAACTGGCTCTGAATTTTAAGAAATTAAGTATTTTTGATTCTCCAAAGAAATTCTCGTCAGAAATGACCCATCCTCCTGTAAAAGAAGAAAAATAAGCTACTGCATTTCCAGGTCCGAATTTTGTTGAAGAATCACGTCTGATCATTGCAGAAAGAAGGTACTTTCCTTTGTAATCATATTGTCCTCTTGCAAAATAAGAAAGCCTTCTTTGATCGTAATTATAGCTGGTATTGTTTACCGCAGTTGGCAGTCCTTTAGCTAAATTTAAATCTGCATTTTCCCATGCATTATTCGGAACATCAAAACCAGTTGCTGTAAGTCCATTTCCCCATTCTTTGTAAATGGTATTCCCGAGAGTTCCGGTAATATTATGATTCTCTCCTAATTTTGTCGTGTACGTTCCATAAATATCAAAAGAATAATTATTGTCATTGACTGCACCTTGCGTAACAGAACTGCGCTGTACATCAAAAACTTTTCCGCCGTAACTTACTTGTTTGCCAAATATTCGTGACTCGCTGTTTGAAGTATTAAACCCCATTGAACTTGATAACACAAATCCTTTGAAGATTTTATAGTCTAAACCGAAGTTTCCGTTTATTTTTTTATAATTATAATCATTATAGGTATTGGCAAGCTGTGCTAACGGATTGATAATTTCTGTTCCTAATCCGGTTGTGCTTGGCACCAAAGTATAATTTCCGTCTGCATCGTACGGATTAAGAGTTGCCGGTACGTTTAAGGCATTAAATAATACTGAACCTAAACCATTTTCGTTGATTGTTTTTCTGGTAAAATACGTATAGATTACATTTGTTTTTAATTTGATTTTATCGCTTAAATCAGCGCCTAAAGCAATTCTGGCCGTATTTCTTAGAAAACCTGATTTGTCGCCGCCAACAATACCTTCCTGATCTAAATGCGAACCGCTGATGGCATACGTAATTTTATCAGAACCGCCCGAAATAGATAAGTCATTGTTTATAATTGGAACTCCTTTTTTAAGCACTTCTTTCTGCCAGTCAGTCCCTTTTCCTAAACCGCTAACATTTGGGTAAGGCAGGGCTCTTCCACCATTGGCATAACTTTCATTCAATAACAAAGCATATTCTGTAGCGTCAAGCATTGGTAATTTTCTCGATGCTTCCTGAAATCCGGTGTAACTGTTGAAGGTAACTCTGGTTTTAGAATTCTTTTTACCCGTTTTAGTAGTAACCAAAACGATTCCGTTTGCACCAATAGTTCCGTAAATCGCAGCTTGTGCATCTTTTAATACGGTAATGGTTTCGATATCATTCGGATTCAGTAATCCCAGCTCCCCGACATATCCATCAATAATTGCCGTTGGACCGTTTTGACCGTTTGTGGCAATACCACGAATACGAATGTCTAATCCTGCGCCCGGTGATCCGGATTGAGAGGTTACAACTACACCGGCAATGGTTCCCTGTAATGCCTGTTCTACTTTAATAGGTTTAATAATGTCAAGCGTTTTGCTGTCAAGAACTGCGACAGCTCCTGTAACTTCTCTCTTTTTCTGGCTTCCGTAACCAATAACGACAACTTCATCTAATGATTTAGCATCGTCGAGCATTTTAACCGTAATCTTGCTGCCAGAAACCACAACTTCCTGCGTTCGATAACCAATATAACTTAAAACAAGTGTGGTGCCGGTTGAAACACCTGAAAATTTAAAAGATCCGTCAAAGTCTGTGGTTGTACTTTTCGACGAATTTTTAACTTTTACATTTACGCCTGGCAATGATAAGCCTGCGCCATCAAGTACTGTTCCGTTTACATCTATTGTCTGCGAAAACGCAAAAGATGTAAACAGGATGAGTACAATTAGTAATAATTTAGATTTCATAATTAGTTAGTTTTTATTGAAGTTAAATTTATATGTTCCATTTAGGAAAACTATAATTTTAACCTCAACAAAAAACATACATCATAAAAATAATATTGGTAAAATCAATATATCGTAAAATAAACCGCTGTTTGACTATAATTTATGAATGTTAATTTTTTTAACATTATTACATAAAAATCCCAACAAAAGGTTAATGTTGAGGTAATGTATAGTTTTTTTACGCTGTTTTGTCGCAGACTATACAGCGAGTATATAAGCTACTAAACCGTTTTCGTGCTGTAAATCCATTTTTTTTCGCAGACGGTATCTTTTTATTTCAACACTTCGAACTGAAATATTGAATAAAGGCGCAATTTCTTTTGACGAAAGATTCAATCGAAGGTAAGCGCACAAGCGAAGATCATTTGGAGTTAATAAAGGATGAAGCTGTTTTATTCTTTTAAGAAAATCTTTATCTGCGCTGTCAAAAGCTTCTTTAAAAACATTCCAGGAATCTTCTTCGGTAATGTTCTTATTGATCGTACTAATTACTGATTTGATGTTACTGCTGTCATTTTGCGTTGTTTTCTTCAAATCTTCTTTTATAAAAGCCAGCAGTTCATTTTTGCTGTTCAAACTCATTGTCGAAACTGCCAATTCCCGATTTTTATTGTCAACATCCTGAGAAAGCTGTTCGTTTCTCAGTTTCATTAACTGCTGTTCGTTTTCTAATTCTTTAATTTCTAATAGAAGATTATTTTCTTCAATTAGTTTTTCCTTTTGTTTTTGATAGTAATTTTGGTATGCTTTATTGATAAAATGCCCCATTACAAATAGCAGCATAAAATAAATAAACCAAGCCAGATTCGTTAAATACCAAGGTTTTAGAACGACGAATGTATAAGCTGCCGTATTTTGCAAAATTGTATTCGCATATTTTGCACGAACTTTAAAAGTATATTTTCCGGGCGAAAGGTTTTTAAAATTTACGGTTGCTTTTGTACTCCACTCGCTCCATTCGTTCTGAAACCCTTCCAGTAAATACTGATATTCTGAGTTGATGTATTTATTATATTCCGGAACCGTATAGCTTAAGGTTATGTTGTTTTCATTTGATTTAAATTCCCCCTCATTTTGAATAGCAACATTTTTTAAGGTTTCATTTTGTTTGTTAATCATAATGTCACTAATAAAAACGGTATAGTTCTTAAAACTCAAATCCTCGATATTCAAGGTATAATAACCATCTGTCGTTCCGATTAAGTAAGTCGATTTTGAAATTTGGGTAATATTCTCAAAACCTAACATCGAATTGGTTAAAGAAGACGGAATTGGAATTACGTTTTGTTTTAATTGATTGCTGAGTTTGCTCGCGGAGAAATAATGAATATAATTTTTAGAAAACAACCAGATTTTATTCGAATCATCAACAATTAATTTGCCTGACGTATATTCATCTTTTTCAAAAATAGAACTAAGCAGATTGTCTTTTTCAAATCGCTTTGATTTTGAATTCAGTTTAAAAATCCCGCCTTTGTAAGCATAATAAATTTGATTATTGAATTTGGTTAAACTGGCATTTTTTCCTTTTTGTGGAGATTTATACGTATAAAAACCATTAGTTTTAGATAATGATGTATCCACTTTCAATCTAAAAATTCCTTTGTATTCATGACTTACATACACATCAAAATAATTTGAAATTTCAAAATATCGGGACGAATAATCAAATCCCTGAATTTTATTTTTGAAAATCCATTGGTTGTTTATTTTTTCTAAAACCGAAATTCCATAATAATTTCCCTGAAGCAATTGATTTTTACGGTTAGGAACCGGTTCAAATTTCCATGTTCCGGAAGCCGAAAATATACTTTTGGCCGTATCATTATTCACAATAAAAGTTCCTGAATCGTGTCCGCAAAAAAGCGTGTTATCATACACAAAAAGCGACCAAACCTGTCCTTTTGTTCCGTTGATGAATTTGAACTCGGCATTGCTTTTAGTATTTTTACAAAACAATCCCTGATTCGTTCCTACGTACAACAAACCGTTAAAAGTGGCCGAAGCGTACACCGTTCCTAATACTCCCGTATCATCTGTAAAACTATGCACCGGCGACTGAATATTAATACAATTGATTCCGTTGTCTAAACCAACCCATAAATTCTGGTCTTTATCTTCAAAAAGGGACAGTGCCGTATTGTTGCTCAAACCTTTACTCTGCGAAATATGATATTTGAGTGTTCCGGTATTCGATAAGATAAAAATTCCGTTAGAAACGGTTCCCAAAGCAAAACTGCCATCCTGAAGCAGCTGGCTGCTGTACACAAAACTCGATTTTAATTCGCCGTCGACATCGGTAACAAAACGAGTTAATGTATTGCCTGTTAATTTATAAATTCCGTCTAACTGCGTTTGAATCAGTAAACCATCATCTTTGCTAAAAACGTTTACTATGGTGAATTTTTTCAGAATGGGATGGTCTGAAACTAATTTGGCTTTGCCGCTTTCAATCTCGAAAAGTCCTTCTTTTATGGTTTGGAAATAAATCGCATTTTTGGGTGCAAACGATTTGATGACACCATTTTTTGGCGATATGATTTTGAATTTCCCTGTTTTGGTATCATAAATATAAATTCGGTTTAAAGATTGAAATAAAATCCACTGGTCATATTTCAGTATATTCCAGAACTGTTCATCATCGAGTATTTTATTTTTGATGGTATCGCTGAGCGAAATATAGGTAAGCCTCCCATTAGGTTGTCTCGCCCAATAACCAAAATTCATATAACAGCCCGTATAAATCTTGTTTCCAATTACTTTTACAGATCGAATAATGGTTTCATTTGGCGTTGGGTACAACTGCCAATTGGTTCCGTTAAACTCCAAAAGTCCTTCATTATTAGCAAAATACAAATAGTTCTGATTGTCCTGCGAAATCATCCAACTCTGATTTCCTGCACCATATACAGACGATGAATATTTTACGATAGGTGGAAATTCCTGCGAAAATGACAAGAAATTCATCAAAAGAAACAAAAGGCAAAGTTTAGTTTTCAAGTTTGGCTGTGATATTAAAATAATACTAAAACAGTTCTAAAATAGGATATTTTATATTGAAACAATAATTTTTTAGTAAAAAATATAACAATCTCAAAAACATTTCAATATCATTTTATATATCCATTATAGCCCACGGTTTCAACCGTGGGATAAAGATTGCGATAATGAAACGGATTTTTATAATCTATTGGGACAATGTCTTGCGATAATGTATTGTTTCACCAAGGTTGAAACCTTGGGGAGAGATTCAAATTATATTGTATTATATTCCAATGGTTGAAACCATTGGCTATGTTTAGCACAAATGCATTTTTTGAAATATGATATTCAAATATTGTCTGAGGTTTAACTTTTGGCAACAGATTCAGATTATTTTTATTCCAATGATTGAAACCAATGGCTATGTTTAGCACAAATGCATTCTTGCAATATAATATTCAAATATTGCATGAGGTTTCAACATTGGGAGACAAATGCTTATACATGGTAATTCTGTTAAAATTTGGAACAATATCCTTAACAAAACTCAATTCAAAATTGATTACTTTTGTAAAAATTGACTTTTTTTATGCAAATCGATCTTTCTACACTCGACCCAAAACATAATATTATAATTAAAGGAGCGCAGGTACATAATTTAAAAAATGTAGATGTTGCTATTCCCAGAAATAAACTTGTTGTTATTACAGGTCTTTCAGGATCAGGTAAATCAAGTTTGGCTTTTGATACTTTATACGCCGAAGGACAGCGCCGTTATGTAGAAAGTTTATCTTCCTACGCGCGTCAGTTCCTGGGCCGTTTAGACAAACCAAAAGTAGAATATATAAAAGGTATCGCGCCGGCGATAGCCATTGAGCAAAAAGTAAATACTACTAATGCGCGTTCGACTGTTGGAACTTCAACTGAAATTTACGATTATCTAAAACTTTTATTCGCCAGAATTGGCCGTACTTATTCGCCAATTTCGGGACAAGAAGTCAAAAAAAACACTGTAACCGATGTTGTTTCTGAAGTAAAAACCTTTGAGTTAGACAGTAAATGGATGCTTCTTTCGCCAATTCATTTAGAAGAAGGCAGACAGCTCGAAGACAAACTAAAAGTACTTTTGCAGCAAGGTTTCGCCCGTATTTTAGTCGATAACGAAATGGTTCGTTTAGATGAATTTACACCTACAGAACTCCATAAATTAGATAATAAAGATATTTTACTGATCATTGACAGAATTGTTGTAAAAGACGAAGAAGAGTTTTATAATCGTCTGGCAGATGCGGTACAAACTGCCTTTTTTGAAGGAAAAGGAATTTGTTACCTGCAGGAATTAAATTCTGATAAAAGATATACTTATTCGAATAATTTTGAATTGGATGGTATTACGTTTTTAGAGCCAAACGTTCATTTATTCAGTTTTAACAATCCATACGGAGCTTGTCCGGTTTGTGAAGGTTATGGAAATATTATTGGAATAGATGCTGATTTAGTGATTCCAAATACTTCTTTGTCTGTTTTTGAGAGCGCTATTTATCCGTGGCGAGGCGACAGCATGAGCTGGTATAAAGATGAATTAATCAAACATGCCTATAAATTTGATTTTCCAATTCATAAACCATTTTTTGAACTTTCTGAAGATCAAAAAGATTTGATATGGAAAGGAAATCAGTATTTTCAGGGCCTAAACGGTTTCTTTAAAGAGCTGGAAGAAAAAAATTATAAGATTCAAAATCGTGTAATGTTGTCACGTTACCGAGGAAAAACAAAATGTCATGCTTGTCGCGGGAAACGTTTACGTGAAGAAGCTTCATATGTAAAAATCAACGGAAAAACAGTTTCTGATTTAGTCGATTTGCCAATCAAACATTTGGTTACTTTTTTCAAAAACATCGAATTGAATATTTACGAGCAGCAAATCGCCAAACGTTTGATGGTCGAAATCAACAATCGTTTATCATTTTTGACAGAAGTAGGTTTAGATTATCTGACTTTAAACAGAAATTCGGCTACACTTTCGGGAGGAGAATCACAGCGTATTAATCTTGCGACTTCTTTAGGAAGCAGCCTCGTGGGTTCGATGTACATTCTCGATGAACCAAGTATTGGCTTACACCCAAAAGATTCGGAGCGATTAATCAAGGTTTTGCTTTCGCTTCGCGATTTAGGAAATACGGTTATTGTGGTAGAACACGACGAAGATATCATGAAAGCTGCGGATATGATTATTGATATTGGTCCTGAAGCAGGAACTTTTGGCGGGCACTTAGTTGCGCAGGGCACTTACCCTGAAATACTAAAATCAGATTCGCTTACGGCTAAATATTTGAACGGCGATTTAGAAATTTCAGTTCCAAAAAAACGACGAAAATTCAAAAATCATATTGATATTATAGGCGCACGGGAAAACAATTTAAAGAATATCAATGTTACATTTCCTTTAGACGTGTTAACGGTTATTACCGGAGTTTCCGGAAGTGGAAAAAGTACTTTGATCAAAAAGATTCTATTTCCTGCCATGCAGAAAAAACTGGAAAATGCTTCAGAAAAAGCAGGTCAGTTTTCTGAGATCTCTGGGTCTTTTTCGCAGATAAAACATATTGAATATGTAGATCAAAACCCTATTGGAAGAAGTTCGCGTTCCAACCCTGTAACATACATCAAAGCGTATGATGAAATTCGTGAACTGTATGCAAAAGAAAAGTTATCGAAAATAAGAGGGTATCAGGCAAAACATTTTTCTTTTAATGTAGATGGAGGCCGTTGTGAAACTTGTAAAGGAGAAGGCTCTATAAACGTCGAGATGGTCTTTATGGCCGATGTTTCGCTTCCTTGTGAAACCTGTGGCGGCAAACGATTTAAAAAAGAAGTTCTGGAAATTACTTTTGACAATCAAAACATCAATGATATCCTGACGATGACAATTGATGATGCCATTGCTTTTTTCGAAAAAAACAAGCAGACAAAAATCACACAAAAACTGCAGCCTCTTCAGGATGTTGGTTTAGGATATGTTCAATTAGGACAATCTTCTTCTACTCTTTCCGGTGGTGAGGCACAGCGTATAAAACTAGCTTCTTTTTTAGTAAAAGGCGCAACAAAAGATAAAGCATTATTTGTTTTTGATGAACCAACAACAGGGCTGCATTTTCATGACATCAAAAAGTTATTGGCTTCTTTTGATGCTTTAATTGATAAAGGCCATTCTATTATCGTAATCGAACATAATCTTGATTTGATAAAGTGTGCCGACTGGATTATAGATCTTGGTCCTGAAGGCGGCGAAAATGGCGGCTATTTATTAGCAAAAGGAACTCCGGAAGATATTGTTAAAGTAAAAGAATCAGTAACGGGCGTTTATTTAAAAGATAAGCTTTAAAAAACTCAAAACTGAATAAATAAATCAGCCCTAAATTACATCAACTTCATGATGTAATTTAGGGCTGATTTATTTTAAAATGAAAGTGTTTTTTATGCCACTAAACATCTTTCTTCAAACGGAAGACCATCTTCATCAATGGCAACCAATACCTTTTTCTGTTTTGAGGCCTCGACTGTTAAATACAGCCAGGCAAACGACCATAATCCGAGCGTTAAACAAAAAATCAAAAAATTTAAACTATGATTTACTGCTTTACCGCCTTTAGAAAGTACGGCAAAAAGTAATTCATCGTTTCTTTCCTCGAGCGTAAATCCATTATGAACTTTATTTGAAATCATATTAGAAAATATTTGTACGCTTTGTTCCTGGCTAAGGTGATTGTTTTTCATAAACCTTGATCTAAAATTAATCCAAATACTGCTAGACTTACTTTTCATTGTACAATTTTTTCTACAAAATTATTCAATCTGTTAAGATATCACAATACCCACTTTTGGTGATTTTACAACTAACTGTTTTTACATCATTTATCAATGAGCGTTGCATTTTCATGATAAAGTTAATTTTTATAAAATTAATTACAAAATAAAAGACTGTTAAAATGCAAAACTTAACACCTCAATACCAATAAGTTAACTTTTTTTCTTAATATTGAATGCCAAAGCTTTATCGTATTTGGTTAGATAATTTCAGGAATGGTGGTGTTATTACCCTCTTGTAGTGCATTATAGTGTGGTAACATTATCTATTCCGTATTTCATTAAGGCAATCCTAAATTCCCGGTGTTCGATTCTTTTGGATCAACATTCATCTGGTACGAAACCTAAAATCATCTACTTGTCTGCGCTGCAATGTTGCGCCCGTTAATTCATTGCTATCAAAATTTAATTCCAATTTTCTTAAAAACAGAATTGATAACATTATTAATCTCCGGAGAAATTTTGAATTTGTAATTTAGATACACGTACAAAATCGTCACCAAAATAGATTTCAAAGCAATACCAATCAAGGGATATACGGGAAATTCCCAAAAATAAAAAAGCAAAAACAAAACTGTTGTTACAGCAAGAGAATGTACGTTTTGTTTTGTAAAAGGATATAAATCTAATTTTTTGACCACAAAAAGCAACTTGGCCAAACTATAAAAAGTAATAGATAATAAAGTAGCAAATGCAGAACCCATAATACCAAAAAACGGGATGAAAATTATATTTAAAACAAAGGTGAGCACTACTAAACCTAATCCTAAAAATAATACTGTACGGTAATATTTTGTATTAAAAATAATGGCATTATTGTTTCCTAAAATAAGATCAAAATATTTAGATAACCCGATCATAAAAACTACCGGAATACCGCCTCTGTAATCTTTCGGAACTATTTCGTACAGCTGATTTATATTTACAAAAATACATAACATTACAAAACCACCTACGATCTGCAGATTTATAGAGGTTTTCTTGTACAGAATATTCAATTCTTCATGTTTGTTTTCGTGCATCAATTTGGCTGTGATAGGATACACAATTTGGTGCATGGCACGACTTGGAACCGAAATCACCAACGCAATATAGGTTGCCACAGAATAATAAGCGATGTTTTCGATTTCCATATATTGATTCAGGATCAATTTATCACCATCTAAAAGCAAATTGGCCACACTTCCTGACAATATGATGAAGAAAGTATACTCCATTACACTCTTTACATTTTCTGGTATAGTAATCTGAAAATTGGGCTTTTTGATATAAAAGGCATAAAACATGGTAATCAAAAAGGCAGCAAAATAAATGGCTGCTGTAAAATAAACAAACTGAATAAGCGTCATCCAGTGAAAATACAAACCTATTAAAGCGATTGTAGAAACCAAACGCAAACCAACTTCTTTAATAAAATTGCCAAAAACAGAATGCATGTGAACTCTTGCCCAGGCATAAAAAATTTCAAAATATGCCATACAAATCCCGACAAATGGAATCAAAAACATAAATTCTTTTACAACTGGATTTTTCTTCGTTACAAATGCGGTAATATCATCAAAGAAAAAGATTCCAATGATTCCTAGCGGAATACACATTAAAATGGGAAATAATGCGGTAAAGGACAAAAACTGCTCTCTTTCTTCTTCGGTTTTATACTGAGAATAAAACTTGACCAGCGTATTCTGCATACCAATAGCAAACAGCGGCATGATAACATTTGCTGCAGACAAAATATAATTTGTTAATGCATAATAGGTTGCACCTAAATAAATTGGATATAGATAAAGCGTATTTATAGCCCCAATTGCGAAGCCTATATAAGTAATAATTGTATTTTTAAAAGACTGATTTAAAACAATACCCATTTTTGGATTTCTGAATTTAGGTTTTAGATTTTAGAATAAGGAGCGTATTATGCTTCATTAATCAAATGTGCTAATTGTCTGGTTAGATTTTTTCTGGAATATTGCTGCAAACCAACTCCATTAGATTGTAATTTTCCTTCCAAAAATTGATTATAAAAGTCCAAAATTACACTTTTTAGTTTCTCTTTTTCAGAATAATTAAAAAATACTCCGGTATTTGTCTGCGTAATAATATCGGCAAAATCAGAACCCTGCGGACCAATGGCGATTATCGGGCGATTTGAGACCATATATTCGAATAATTTACCCGGAATAATACTTTTGGTATCTTCTGAATTAATTTCGATTAGAAGCAGCACCTGCGATTTTTTTTGATGAGCAATGGCTTCGTGATGGGAAACATATCCCAGCAGATTCAGATATTCATTCAAATTAAATGCAGCAATTGAATCTAAAACTTCCTGACTAACTGCACCAATTAGTTTAATCTCTAAGTGAGATTTAAAATCTGGTATTTCCTGAAGTAATTCCACCAAAGATTCCCATAAAAATTTCGGATTTCTTTCTGATAAAAATGATCCGATGTGTGCAAGCGTAAATTTGGTGTCCAGAACCTGTTTTTCAACATTTTCAATATCATAACCATTGGTAATAACCTCAATAGGCTTATTGGTAATGGATTGAAATTCGGTTTTTGTAGTTTTACTGGTAACAATAATGGTATCAGCAGTATTAAGAACTTTGTGTTCTAACTTTTTATGCTTTTTGGCGGCATAGTCTGATAGACGCAGCGATTTATGGTAGCCTATAGTCGTCCATGGATCGCGGAAATCAGCGAACCATTTTACGTTTAGTTTTTGTTTTAACTCCAGGCCAATTAAATGCAGACTATGCGGAGGACCTGACGTTACAATGGTATCTATATTATTTTCTTTAATATATTTTTCAAGATAAGCTACGGAAGGTTTTACCCAAAATACTCTTGCATCCGGAATAAAAAGATTGCCTCGAACCCAAAGAAAGGTTTTATCTAAAAAAGTCTGTTTTTTTTGATGTGGAAAAATACCGGAACTGATTTTCCTGGTTTTCTTTTTAGAAAATACAGATGCTAATTGATACGGTTCCCAAATTTTATTTTTAAGAACTATTGCTTTATCAGAGATTTCACGAACCAAACCTTCATCTATTATAGGATAAGTTGGATTTTCAGGAACATACACAATGGGCTGAACATTGAATTCAGGAAGATATTTTACAAATTTTAACCAACGCTGCACACCTGGACCTCCAGCCGGCGGAAAATAATATGTAATGATTAAGAGTTTTTTTTGTTCCATTAGGTTTTTTCTGTTTCACAGAGATTCACAAAGGATTCACGAAGTTTCGCAAATATTTTTAAAAATTTTTTTTGAGTTTCTCTGTGAAATCTTTGGGTGACTCTGCAAAATAGTCTTTCACAGAAATCCCCAAAGATTTCACTAAACTTCACAAAGTAAGAAACTGGTAGTTATTACTTAGATTGTTCACTAAATTTCTTTCTCTCAAAATAAATCCCGCCTATCAAAAGCAGTAACATTCCGATAGAACTGGCCAGCGTAATCATACTTCCTGTTTTTACAACCTGAGGTTCAAACTTAAATTCAACGATATGTTTACCACCAGGAATTTCCATTGCTCTTAAAACATAATCAACTGGGAAATGATCTGTCAACTTGCCATCGATATAAGCATTCCAGCCGTTTTTATAGTAGATTTCAGAGAAAACAGCCAAACCATCTTTTCCGTTTTCTGATTGATATTTAATATAATTGGGCTTGTATTCCACTACCTTAATTGTTCCGGTTGTATCCCATTGTTTTTTCATTCGAGCATTTCCAAATTTCTTTCCATGGTCGTGAACGTTGAAAACTGCTGTCGATTTGGTGTCAAGATGATCTAAAGCTTTCATAACGTCATCTGGTTTGTTTACCAGTTTTACTGCACTTACAAACCAGGCATTTCCGTTAGTATTTGGATTTATTGTTGGAAATTCTTTTCCTTCCTTATCTGTTTGAATAATATATTTTACATTCAGCATATCCAAAACTTCCATATTGTTTTTGGCAATTTGGTAATCAAATAATTGCTGCATTCTCCTTGGTTTTGCGGCATGATAGCCTCCTAGTGAGTGATGAAAATAAGAAGCGCGGGCACTCGACATATTGCCACTTACTTCGAAAACTCTGTAATGCGAAGTATCTTTTAAAATTTGAGCATCAGAGGGTGTTTCCTGAAAAGGAGCTGCAATCTGCACCGGACTCACAAAATCTTTTGCTGACACATATTTTTTGTCGACAAAAAACAAATCGAAAATCATTAAAAGACCAACAATGATTAATGTTGTATTTTGAGCGAGTTTATTTTTGATAAACAGCCATAAAATTCCAAAAGTCAAAACAATAAAAAAGCCAGAACGCAGTAAATCTGCTGCATACAAAGTTTTTCTGTCTTCTTTTAAAGCATCAACAAATGCGGGACCATACGATTCTAAGAAGTAACTGTCACTGCTTCCTGTAAAGTGGAACATTCCTTTGGCAAACAATAAAATCAATAAGGTTCCTACTCCAAAAGCTCCCGTTTGTAACAGTGCTTTCTGTTGTAATTTTGGTTCTTCTTTCGCTTTAAAAAAAGATTGTAGTCCCATGACAGCCAAAACAGGAAAGCATAATTCAAGAATAACCTGAATAGACGAAACTGCTCTAAACTTGTCATACATCGGTACATAATCGATAAAGAAGTCTGTTAGTATCGGAAAGTTTTTTCCCCAGGACAGAATCAATGCAATTACTGCTCCTGATACAAAAACATATTTTATTTTTCTATCATCAATAAACAAAGCCAAAACTCCTAAAAAGAAAACCACAACTCCAATGTAAGCCGGAGCAGCAACAATAGGCTGATCTCCCCAATAAGTCGGCATTCCTGAAACAAAATCCTGTGCCTGTTCAGAAGGAACTCCCTGCTCAATCATAAACGAATACATACGACTGTCTGTTCCTACATTTTCATGATTGGAACCTCCAAATAATCTTGGGGCAATAAGGTTAAAGCTTTCTGCAATTCCGTAGCTGTATTCGGTAATATATTCACGGCTTAGTGCATTTTCATTGGTCTTTTTAGATCCGTCAGGATTAAAAGTCAATTCGCTGTTGCTTCTTGTACTAAATTTAGCATACTCGCTTGTAGCCAATAAATTGGTAGCATTGGCGCCAATAGCAAAAATTCCTGCGGCGGCCAAAACTCCAAGCGAAATCAATAGCGGCTTGTATTCTTTATCTTTAATGAAGTTGAAGGCAAAATAACCTGAAAGCACCAATAAGAAAATCAATAAATAATAGGTCATTTGAAAGTGGTTGGCATTAATTTCTAACGCAACCGCAAACATGGTGAGGAGTCCACCCCAAATGTATTTTTTTTGAAAAACCAGAATAAATCCGGCAATAACGAGCGGCATATAAGCAATGGCGTGTGCCTTTGCATTATGTCCCACTCCCAGGATGATAATTAAATAAGTAGAAAAACCAAATGCAATGGCTCCTATAAATGCTTTTAAAGGATCTGTTTTTAAAACCAGTAACAAACCATAAAAGCCTAAAAAGTATAAAAACAAGTAATCTGCAGGACGAGGTAAAAAACGCAGCAAGTCGTCTATTTTTCCAATATAATCGTTGGGATAATTAGCGCCCAGCTGATAAGTAGGCATACCGCCAAAAGCCGAATTGGTCCAATAAGGTTCAGAATGTTCTGCTGCTCTAAAGTCATTTTGCTCTTTTGCCATTCCGGTGTATTGAGCAATATCCGACTGGAAAATTTGTTTTCCTTGTAAAACTGGATAAAAATAAATTAAAGAAACGAGAATAAAGCCCAGTATTACAAGGGCATGCGAAAGATACTTATTTACTATTTTCAATTTTGGCTGGTTTGGGTTAAATGATGATTCCTATTTGTTAGGTCACAAATTTAATCTATTTCTTCGTAATCAACGTAATCGCCCACTTTTTTGGTTTCTCGGGGATTTTTTGCATTGGCAGTGTTAATGATTATTTCGTCATTAGTATTGTTGCGGGCTCTCTGCCATGAATTGTCCTGAGTGTATTGTTGTTGTCTCTGAAAATTTTCTCCAGCTTTGTCTACGGCTTTTTTTACCAATACCGGCAGCAATATTCTGGCTAAAAATTTAAAAATATAATAAAACGCAATAATCCACATTATCGTTTTAAACAAATTTGTAAAAGATGCTTCTTGCATGATCATATAATTTTTTTCCAAA
>Ga0247815_10000626_pt1 | contig 27698 bp, 29 predicted proteins | sample UWRJL194509B1_FD_181014 | JGI IMG/M metagenome (GOLD analysis project Ga0247815, IMG submission 181014) | Plant litter microbial communities from Arlington Agricultural Research Station in Wisconsin, United States - UWRJ-L194-509B-1 | ecosystem: Environmental > Terrestrial > Plant litter >...
AGCTACAGTAAATGCCGAAGCGATCAGCAACGAGCTAAAAATTTTCCCGTCTGCAGCTTTAAGTCATCAGGTAAACAAAGCTGTAAAACTGAAAGTGATGCATAAAGGCGTACTTAAGCCTGAAGCTTCAATCAATGTGTTTTCACCTGCAGGCTGGTCGCAGGTACTTATCTCAGGTGCCGATGGAGAAACAACTTTTACGCCGATATGGCCAGGAAAATATGTGGTAGAAGTAACTGACTACCAAAAAGCCAAAGGTGACCACAACGGTAAACCTTATGAGGCAGTTTGGCAGGGCTCTACTTATAGCTTCGATGTAAAATAATTATTTTTACATCATTAGGAAAACGGCCATGCATCATTGCATAGCCGTTTTTTTTGTTCAGGCATTTTCAAGATCTGCAATTACCAGCTTTTTCATTTGCATTAATGCTGTCATCACTTCCTTTCCTCGTTCCGGGTCGCTGATTAGTTTACCCAATACCTTAGGCACAATTTGCCAACTGAGACCGTACTTATCAGTGAGCCATCCGCAAGCCACCTCCTTGCCGCCGGCCGTTGTCAGTTTGTCCCAGTACTGGTCTATTTCATCCTGCGTGTCACATTCTACAACTAAAGAGATTGCATCGTTGAAGTCCACTCCATGGTCTGCAGAACTGTCCATTGCCATGGCAACGAAACCATTAATTTTGAATTGGCCATGTTTAACTAGTCCTGGGGTATCGCCATCGCCTTCAGCGTACTCCCAGATTCCGTCAACAGATGAATTGGGGAAAAGGCTGGCATAAAATTTCATAGCTTCCGCGGCTTTCCCGGCTTTGGCACCAGTAAACATGAGTGAAGGACTAAATTTAGGGGTCGGGTCACCTTTTTCACCCGTATACAATTGCCAGGATACACCAAACTTATCCTGCACCCAGCCATATTTGCTGCTCCAGTCATAGCTGTCCAGCGGCATAAAAATCTTACCTTCCTTACTTAGCAAGTTCCAGTACCGCTCGGTTTCTTCAACATTATCGCTCACTACCATAAAAGAAATGGAAGCATTTGGCGCAACAGTGGGACCATCGTTCAGCAACATGAATCTTTGTCCGCTCAGTTCTATCTGGATTACAAAAGTATTTGTCTCTAATACCTTACCCTCTCCAAAAGTTTTGATATAAAAATTGGCAGCCTCAGCTACTTTTCCTTTAAGCGTTATACAGGGATAAATCGAATCATTCATGGCCTTTTATTTATGTTCGCAGATTTCTTTTAATTTATTTAGCGCAACAGGCCATGCCTGAGAGAAAAAGTCCGCCAGTTCTTTAATACCAACAGTATCAATTGATAAAAGGGTACCTCCGTTTTTTTCTTCGAAAGTATAATTTTCATAGGCGCCCTTCCAGGCCTCAATTTCTTCGCCCGAAATAATCTCTTCATCGCCCTTCAATAAGCCCTCGTATAAAATGGAAATGAATTTGCCGGGGATATTATCAGCGATGCTGGCGACCATTCCACCTTTTTCTCCCTTTTCATCATCACCTATAAACAGGATTTTAGAACCTTTCTCCCAGGATCCTTCAAAACGTGAAGTGGGGCAGAAGGCGCCTGTCCATACACCGTATTGTTCCGGATCAATCATGGTTGTGTACACATCCCTGACTGGGGCATTGATCTCGATCTCAAAATGGAGTTCAATACGATCATTCAGGGATTCTACATAACTTTTGAAATTGTTAAGAATAGCTTGCCAGCCATCCTCCTGCATTTCAATAGAATGAGTATCTTCAGCCTCGAAAACGGATGAAATCTGGGTTTCTTTTCCTTTCGCAATGAAAGTCGTTTTAACCTTACGTCCATCCCCGATGGTTGACTCGAGGTATTTATTTGGTGTAACTATATCAAACACGCCTTCGTAATCGAAGCCCATGCTTTGATCTTTAGCTTCCATATGGTACTTAAATTTTCCGCCAGGCGTCAGATCATGTTCGGCAGTCGGGGTATGCCAATCAGGCGATGCACTATTCCATTTAGTGATGGCTTGTGTGTTTGTCCAGTAATTCCAAACTTTTTCTACAGGAGCATGAATTTCTGCTTCTACTGTAATGGTGGGTTTAGTGATTGTTTGCATAGGTTTATAATTTGATCATTGTAAATTTACAAAGCTAAAAAGCAGTTGTTAGGGTGTGATTGCGACTAATAAAGGGGGAATCGGGACATATATCCTATCATATCGAATAAAGGCCAGCAGGATGGTAAACGCATTGATCTCTGGCAGTTCATACCCGGCGATATCTGGCTGTTAACAGGGTGATCTCTACATACTTTCGTGTAAAACTGATATTCAGATTATTATCCGGTAAGCTTATTCCGTATTTTAATTGATGTTTTACGTGAATTTTGCAGGTATAGGTATCTAACTTAATTTCCAGGGCATGAACAAACGCACTTACACCAGCCAACTTCGAACATTATCCTTACTGGCGACAATCCTATTTCTTTTTGTGGCGAGGTCATATGCCCAAACGACAATAAGTGGAACTATAACCGACGCAAAAACCAGGGAAACTATGCCGGCGGTAACAGTTTCTTTTGACGGCACAACTATCGGAACCAGTACAGACAACAATGGAAGTTATACTTTAAAAACATCAGGACAGGCCGCAAAAATTAAAGTTTCATTTATTGGGTACAAAACCCAGGTAAAAGATATTGTGGCTGGACAGACTCAGGTGGTAAACATTGCAATAAGCGAAGACGACCGCCTGCTGAAGGAAGTTGACATCAGTGCCGGCAGAAAAGTGCGCTATAAAAACAAAAATAATCCCGCAGTTGAATTGATCCGGCAGGTGATTGCCCACAAAAACCAGAACAGGGTGGAGAATTACGAGTTCGCAGAATATCATCAGTACGAAAAAATGATATTCGCACTCAGCAACCTCACCGATAAATACAAGGACAAACGGATTTTTAAAAACTACCAGTTCCTTTTTCAGAAACAGGACTCGACAGAAATTGGCGGAAAGAATACCTTACCAATTTATATGGAAGAAAAGCTTTCACACACTTTTTTTCGGAAAAATCCATTTGCCAGGAAACAGTTTATTGAAGCAGATAAACAGGTCAAATATGACGCTAATTTTGTAGATAATCAGGGTTTAAGTACTTACTTCAATCGTATGTATCAAGATATCAATATATATGACAATAATGTCTCGATGCTCGGTAACCAATTGTTAAGCCCAATTGCAGATGGTGCGCCAACTTTTTATAAGTTTTATATTACTGATACCCTGCGTGATGTAATCCCAAACCTCATTGAGCTGAGTTTTACGCCGCGCACCAAGACAGACTTGCTGTTTGAAGGCAAAATTTACATTACGATGGACGGCAATTATGCGGTGGAAAAAGCACTACTTTCTGTCAACAAAAACATCAACCTCAATTTTGTAAGGCAAATGCAGGCGATACTTGCATTTGAAAAAGCAAGTGACGGCCGCTATCATTTAAGTCAAAGTGACCTCAAGATCGAGTTTGGGCTTAATAAGAACAAAGGTGGCGGGATCCTTGGCCAGCGTGTGGTAATGATCCGCGACTTCGTGATCAATATACCGCGCCCATTAACCACTTACCAGGGGCCAGCGGAAGTTACTGTTGCGGATGCAACGGAGAAAAACGATGAATACTGGACTAAAAACAGGCCCGATAGCCTGAAAGCATCAGAAGCCAACATTTATAAAAACATTGACAGCCTGCAAACCATTCCTTCGTTCCGTAGAACGATGGATATTCTGACACTTGTTCTCGCAGGATATAAGAGCTTCGGTCCGTTTGAGATGGGCCCAATCAATACCTTTTATAATTTTAACCCAATCGAAGGCTTCAGGTTGAGGCTTGGCGGACGTACCACTACCACATTGAGTAAACGTTATTATTCTGAAACCTACGCAGCTTACGGCTTTAAGGATAAAAAATGGAAGTATTTCTTAAGCGGCACGTACTCTTTCAACAACAAATCTATCTACTCGTATCCACAGAGTTTTATCAGGGCCAGCTTCCAGCACGATACCAAAATACCCGGGCAGGAGCTTCAGTTTGTGCAGGAGGACAATTTCCTGCTGTCATTTAAAAGAGGAAATAACGATATCCTCACCTATAATGATATTTTCAGGGTAGACTATGTACAGGAATTCTTAAACCATTTCTCTTATAAGATAGGTATAAAGAAATGGAACCAGCATGCAGCCGGGCCCGACGTAGGTGGGGCGCTGTACTATCAAAACAGGCTAAACGGCGGCCCTACACCTGTAGACGGGGTGAAAAATCTGGAAGTATCTGCGGAAGTCCGTTATGCACCACACGAAAAATTCTATCAGGGAAAACTATACCGTACACCAATACCTGATAAATATCCTATTTATACCTTTCGCTATCAGCAAGGGATAAAAGGTGCATTTGGAGGTCAATACCGTTACGAGAACTTCACTGCAAATATCACCAAACGGTTTTACCTTTCACAATTTGGTTTTGCCGATATGAGTACGGAAGGTGGCGTTATAGCAGGAAAAGTTCCTTTTCCACTGATGGATATTGCGAGGGCCAACCAAAGTTACGCACTGCAATTGCAGTCTTATAACCTGATGAACTTTCAGGAATTTGTAAGCGATCATTATGGTGCTTTCAATATCGATCAGAACTTTAACGGCTTTTTTTTCAACAAGATCCCACTCCTTAAAAAGTTGAAATGGAGGGAGGTGATTTCTTACAAAGTACTGTGGGGAGGAGTTAGATCGCAGAATGACCCGGCAAAACACCCTGAATTACTTAGTTATCCTGAAAGGAATGGTATACCATTTACCTATACGCTCGATGATGGCCCTTATCAGGAAGGAAGTATTGGTATATCTAATATCTTTAAGGTGCTGCGGCTTGACTATGTGGAGCGCTTCAACTACCTCGATCATCCGGACGTATCAAGACATGGTATACGTGTTTTGGTGAAGGTTCAGTTTTAAAATCTAACCAAACCAGGCTTGCAAACCAATTAATTGCAAGCCTGATTAACTTTGTGATCCCGCTGAGGCTCGAACTCAGGACCCATACATTAAGAGTGTATTGCTCTACCAACTGAGCTACAAGATCCGGTTTCATCACAATCAATTTGTGATTATTGACTACTACTAAAGTTAGTTAGAAATATCATATTAACAAATATTTTTCTTTAAACTGTTGTAATTGTTGTGCCATATATTGCATACTATACACCTAAAAATAAAGCTCAGTTATACATCAACCAACAAAAAGGCACTTTAAACGCGGGTAAAATCATAAAAAATATCTAATGCAGAAATATAAATAAACTCAGGTACTGTTTGAATGAAATAAATATTATCTTTCGAAATCAGCATCAGAAACATACACATGAATAACAGAAAAATAGTCCTCGTCGCTTTGGGAGTAATTGTTCTAATACCAATTTTAATAATTGGTGTAAACAAAATTGCGAGCGTCTTTTATAACGCTCATTATCAAGACATTTCCGGGGGTGCCTTTTCTGATCATTATCAAATAAGCAGGATTAACCTCATGGGGTTTATCAGTAGCCATTCCGCTGATAGCAAAATTATAGATACCGATAGCTCAGTTATGGAGGTAGATACGATCGTAGTTAATGATGATGGATCAATAAGGGAACCACAGCCTCATAAACCGCATTATATTGCTTATTCCGGCGAGGTATACCTGGATACAGTGCAGTTTGTTTTCAGGGTAGAGACAAGAGAAGACGTGGTCAATCAATACCACGACCATATGGAAGGTAAAAGCCATAACATCACAATTGATCCTTATGGGAAAATACTGGCTAATCGTACAGACTTAGGCAGCAACACCAGCAACATCTTCAAGAATTGTATACTGCTGGAAAATATTATTATGCCTTTTCAAAAATGGTCGGATAATCAACTACCAATCCATCTCAGCCATTTTTCCAGGGAAGAGTTTGACAGTGAATGCCTTAACCCATTGCGAGGCTGGGGAAGCCCGAACGGAGCGGGCACATGTTATGTATATATGGGCCATGCCTATATGAATATCAACATTGGTGACGAGCAGCTTAAATTTAAGCTTCCCTGCGGAAGCAAGGGTATGCTCGTAACAGCATTTGACGAATACAGTTTAATGATGAACTTCTCTCAAGTACCAGAAAGATTCCGCTCAAAAGTTAATGCCGCGTTTATGGTATTCGACAACTACCTGTACATGGCCAGAAAAAAAGCTGTCTAACTCTTTTTTGCGGCCGACCATTTTTTGATCATCGGATAGTTGGAAAAACTAAAAAATGTAATGCCTAAAAAGATGGTTATCCAGATATATACCAGTTTTACCCCACTCAGATCATTAGCGACAACCTTAAGGATCACGGTAGGGATGATGGCTACAATGAGGCAAACCAATAAAGATAACGTGAGCGGTGCTAAAAAATGGTCGACTACAATCATCATACCCATTTTAACCAAAACCATGGAAAGCAGGGTAAGTACCATCATTCCGAAAATGATTACGCCAAAGCCGTAAATTAACACCAGATCAGGATTGCGGTTGATCACATCCTCATAGCCAAAAAAATGATTAAAGTTGAACGCCATCATAGGTTTTTTCTTCAGGGAGCACAGTGAAAAGGTTGCGTTGTTTATATCCGAGCAATCCGGCCAGTAATACATTCGGAAATTCTTCAATTCCAATATTATACAGATTCACACTATCGTTGAAAAACTCCCGTCGGTCGGCAATCTTGTCTTCCATTTGCGACACACGTTTCTGGAGCTCTAAAAAGTTATTGTTGGATGCCAGCTCGGGATAGTTTTCAGATACCGCGAACAACGATTTTGTAACTTTGGAAAGCTCACTGGCATTTTTAATTTTATCATCAATTGTAGTAGCGTTCAGGAAGTCGGTGCGCAGTTTGGTCAGACTGGTCAGCATTGACTTTTCGTAGTCCATATATCTGGTTGCAATCTTCACCAGTTCAGGAATTTCACCCGCCCGTTGCATCAGGATCACATCAATGTTCATAAACGACTTTTCGATATTATTCCTGAGCATCACAAGTTTATTATAAATACCGATAAAATAACTGAACAGGATCACGATTAATAGCAGGCCAATAATCAGGGCAATATTTTGTGCACTCATAGGTTTATGTTATAATAATATAGATGATTAATAAGGTTATAAAAAATAAAGTAGTTAAAAATGAGCGGTATAATGGGGCAAACTTGTTTTTGATGGCTACTTCATGCGGAAATGCCGCACCAAAAACTTTATGGTCGTTGTCTTTTTCAATAATGGTTTTTCCATTGTCACTGTTTGCTTTTCCTATCAGCATAATATAGTCGTCGTTTTTCAGATAGGTTTCCATATAACGTTTTTTTCCGCTCTGAATCTCTTTGTCCACACGGTCGATGAAATACTCCAAACCTTCACCGTTAACAGAAACTACACCTGTATCGTCTTTTATCTGAAACATTCCGGTTTTGCATTCCCTGAATATTGTACTCCAGCTGGTTTTGCCATCGTTATCTTTACTTTCCTCCTGGATTTCAATTGAGTAGCCAATACACGGCATATTGAAATGCGGCGAAATAATTGGTTCTGTCATTACCAGATCACCCACCACTTCTACAAGTCCCATAGCTATACCGTTCATTTTCGAAGTGGGCAAAACTGCCTGCAATTTATAAAACCTGGTCTTTTTAGACGGCAGGAAGATTGCATCGAGAATAATCAACACCGGAACGATCACCAGTAAAAGAGATAACTTACCTTGATCATGTAACCAGATACATAGTCCAATGAATGCAAATGCCCCAAGGGTTACAGCCAATTTGACTAGCTTACTTTTTTTTGGGGTTTGGTATTTTGCATCAAATTTCTTTCTCACCGCGCTGTCTTCCTTGCCTTTAATAATCGCTGAACGTATCATCCCTACCAGTGCCAGAGGAAATACAGACGCAAAAAGGCAAACCATAGCTAATAGAGCGAAGCCCGGTTGGTATAAAAAAGAAAGCCCTACAACAATTGGGTCCAATACAAAAAACAACCATTTTGGGCGTATGGTGAGATCAAACAGGAAACTGACAACCAGCGTATGAAAAAGGGCGATACCACAACTGAATACCATCAGGAAAACAAGCAGTGATACACTTACATCCTGATTAAAAAAGAAGGCCATGAATTCATTCATTATAATTAGCTGTTATCTATCATTTAGGTGCGAAAAATAAGTTCCATTTCTGGCGGGAACATCTTGCGTATTAAAGCACGCTCCTGGTCTGAAATTGGATTGTTCGATAATTTCAAGGTAGACAAATGCTTCATCCTGGTTATATCGTTAGGTAGTGTGTTAATCTGATTATTGCTCAGGTCAAGTGTAATCAGGTTTTCAAATTTCAGGATTTCGGCAGGGAATTTTTTGAATCCTTGTCCTGACAGGTCAAGTCCAAATACAAAGTCAGGTGTTAATTTAGCCTCTTCAAGATCGTCAAATTCAGTTTTTCCGTCTTTATTACTCTTATTGCCCCCAAAGATTTTGCCTGCAATAACCATAATCAACACACTCAGGAAGAAAATGCAGATAAAGACGGCCCACACAGGCGCATCATCTTTTTCATGGGTAAATAACCTGAGATAAACAAAATATCCCATACCACCCATCATAACAGCAAGCAGCAGGCCCCCAATGCCAAAAAATACATTTAAAAATATGGCCCAGCTGAATTTTATAGTTTTTGATCTTTTGATATACACAATCGCTCCCGCCAGAATAATCCAAAAGGCTATTATCGCAGCACGAACGGGGAGAGAGCCACCTTCAAATAAACTAAAGCTGATTGAAGCAGGAAACATCAGCAGGAACCAGATTAGCATTGCAGCAAGCCCGACCGAAACGCATCCTGCCTTTTGTTTCCTTCCAGAAAGCCACCAATACGCCAAACCTATGGATAACAGCGTAATTGCAAAAACCACATATCCAACCGGAGTAACTGTTTCACAAAGAGTAATTTTAATCATGCGGAGCATTTGTATAAATGGCTATCTATATAATAACGAAATGATTATTTATGTTTGATTAAAATAACAATTTTATTCCAGCAGCGTAATATATAATAATATTCCTGTACTCTCAAAAGATACCTGGTTAAGGACAGCAGAAATATCAATATAGAATAAGTAGATTTGAATTCAATCAGAACAATATAATGCAACAATATACATATGAAGATCGGTACCGGGGACGGACCAGAAAATTGTTAATTCTATCTGCAGATGATGGAATTGCCTACAGGGTATTTTGCGAGGCTGATTTCTATGGATCAATTACAACTCAGCTTATGGAGGGAGGCGAAAAGGTGTGGAAAACAGACTTCAATATATTAAAACCTATTGTTTCTAAAATTGGTTTATTTATAGAATCCCAATCCGGCAATGATGTCATATGAAGACCAGGCCTTTGTAGAACTACAGTTTTGGCAATTAAAAATGCTGAAAAAACCTTCCTTTACAGATCGCTTGTCGAGGAGCGTCCAGTCAAAAATAAATAACCTGATACCCGAAAAAGTACATACCGTAATTACCGCGACGATCGAGAATATGATTAAGGCAGTATTATTTGGTGCGAAATATACCACGGGGAAATCTCCCGATCAAAGTTCATCCCTGCAATTCAGGGAAGCCTGGGCAAAAAAACAGATCCGCTTGTATCAGAAGACTGCAACTGTAGAGGGGGCAGTTACGGGGGCAGGAGGAATCTTGCTTGGACTGGCCGACTTCCCATTATTACTGACGATCAAACTAAAGTTATTGTTTGATATTTCGTCCTTATACGGCCACGATGTCAAAGACTACAAAGAAAGATTGTTCATCCTCTACGTTTTCCAACTTGCCTTTTCAAGCCAGCATCACAGAAATAAGGTTTACCATGTAGTTTTAAACTGGGAGGAATATGCCGCGTCACTGCCTGACAATGTAGAACAGTTTGACTGGCGTACCTTTCAGCAGGAATACCGGGATTATATCGACCTTGCAAAAATGGCCCAGCTTATTCCAGTGATCGGCGCTGCAGTTGGTGCAATAGCAAACTACAAATTGGTTGCATTGCTTGGTGATACTGCGATTAATAGCTACAGGACACGAAAACTAAATGAAACTCACCGTGATTTGCTTAAAGATCAGCAGGACGATATACCAAAGTTGAACCCATAAAAAAAGACGCCGTGTTGACGTCTTGAACCATAATCTTTTTTCCCTTTTAAATTGGTGCACCAGCTGGCATAGCAATGGCTGGCACTGGCTTAAACTGGTCAGGATCCTTTTCAAACTGCCGGATCTGTTGCAGGCCAAAAAGATAGTCGCCTTTTTGGCCCATATCTGATGTCCCGGCTTCTGCGGCAATTATCCATTTTTTTAACATACTGATTTCTGCCAGTGCAATAGAACGCACGTTTGCGGGTGCTGCCTGATCAGAAGCCAATGTGAGCAGTTGTTTTAGGGTTGCCTGTTTTACTAACTTCTGTAATTCGCCTTTATAACCAGTTACCTGCGCCGTCTTCCAGGTTTGCGCAATTAATTTATCTATAACGGCAATCAGTCCTGGTTGTGTGGCATCGCGCGAGTGGTATTCTATTAACCTTGCTGCACGTTCAGCATCTAAAAGGTAACCCAATGTAACCCCAGCAATAGATTCAGCAGCGCCTAGCGGGTCAAACGTTACTCCGGTATGTCCCTGAAAATTTTCTTTTGTGCGGGAATAACCTTCAGGATAGGGGGCCAGTTGCTTCAATAGTTTTTCTGGAATAACCAGAGCCTGGGGCGTTAAAGTACTCATTAAAGCATCAAATGCTTCCCATTGTTCTTTGGGATCAATCAATTGTGTAGGTATTTGTCCATCGCCACGCAGCGCATACCTGAAGTCCAGTCCCCCTAGTATATGGGCAGTGGCATCAATCTGATACCTGTGCAACAAATAAACAGGTACGAGCACCTCCTCAAGTGTAGCCATCGGCGTCCCTACGGGAATTGCCTTTTCCGAGAAATCTGCCAGCACTTTTTGGCGAACGGTCATCAGGCGGTGGAGTTCCGCAGCAGGATTATTACCATTATCCCATTGTGCAGTTTTTGGATGCACAGTGAGATCGAACATAAAGATCTGGTTCTGACGAATAGATTCCTGCATGATTTTTTCCAGCCCGGCCTTTTCATCACTGCCTTCAGGGAATTCTGCATAGGCCCACATTACAGCCCTTTTATCCCAGGTTCCAATGTTTTTAGCATAGGCGTCTGAAATGTCTACTTTTCCATCGGCTTTTAATGTTACTCTTGGAAAAGGATAGTCAGTTACCGAAGCCCTGTCGTTTACACTGGCCAGGTGGTTGTGGTAAAAACCTAAGGTATGGGCAATTTCATGGGCGGCGAGTTGCCTTATCCTGTCAAGGGCCATATCTACAGCGAGCTTTGGCGCGTTTTTATCATCGCCATAAATCTGCGTCAATCCCTGAAAAATCAGGAAATCCTGACGGTCACGCATGGACCCCAGTGAGACTTCGCCTTTAATAATTTCGCCGGTCCTTGGGTCAAATATGCCGACGCCATTTGAATACCCTCTAGTAGGACGGTGCACCCAGTTGACCACACTGTAACGTATATCCATTGGGTCTGCACCTTCAGGCATCTCTTTTACCTGAAATGCGTTTTTAAATCCCGCAGCTTCGAAAGCCTGGTTCCACCATGATCCACCTTCAATTAATGCCTGCTTAACATCTTCCGGCGCTCCTCTGTCCACATAATAAACGATAGGTTTGACCGCCTCGCTCATTACCTCATTTGGGTTCTTTTTTTCCAGTCGCCACCGCCGTACAAATTTCTTCACCAAAGGCTGGTTAAGGGGAGTGGCGAAATCAAAATAATCCATGGAGTTAAAACCAGAGCGGGGATCATATATTCTTGGCTTGTACTTGTTGTCCGGCAATTCAATAAATGACTGATGTGTTCTGATGGTTACTGCAGATGGATCTGGAGCTACCGCAGCACTCCCTGGACCGCCGCTGAAATAACTTCTTTCTGCCGCACCATTCCCTGTAAAAGTTATCATTGCCTCAAATTCCGTATTTTTAGGAAAATTTTTGGTGTTAGGCATGTAAAGCGCCGACCGTGTTTCATCAATACGATAGGCGGCCCCGGCAGCCGCGGCAGGTCTGCCCGAAGCACCAAAAAATGCAGAAGGACTTTTGCCTATCCTCTCAGCCACTTTATGGCTGTCTCGCATTAGAAATGGGGTGAGGTCAATGAGTATCTTATCATTTTCCACTGCCAGAGGTAAAAAACCCCAGATTACCGACTGTGGGAATGACTCCTCCACCAGTTTACTTTCATAAGTATTTTTGCTTATGGCCCGGTAGTCATAGTTAGGCAGCGTTAGCATAATCTTATTCTCAACCTTGATGAACTTCGCTATTCGGTATCCACCAATATTCCCCCTGTCACCCGCTCCGCCACCGCCCGCAGGAAGAGTATTGACGTAAAGAAACTCCTGATCCAGTTTATCCACTTCCAGAAGTATACGGGAACTTTTTTGATCGTAGTAAAAATTGAAGTAGCCCTCATATTTCTTTAATCCTTGTGTTAGCGTTGAAATAGATGCTGAAGGAGAGGAGCCAGGAGTTTTAACCTGAGCGATGGAGAGCTTGCTAATAATCAGCAATCCCATCAGTAATTTGGACGAGAGTTTCATTAATAGGTTTGGTTATAGTTTAAGTTGATTTTTTTTTGAGATTTTACCGGTTGGGGTAAATATAATCACGAATCAATCAAACTAACCTGAATTAACCTGCAAATATCACTTTGTAAGGTAACATTTATCAAACAAACACGCTATTTTCGCCTCATTAACGAATTTTTATAAAAAATCTTCCCTATGCGGACTAAAAACATCTACCAATACACCTGCCTCAGCACAAACAACACCATGTATAATGTTTGAAGGCGCATAAAAACCGTCGCCTTGTTTCAATAATTTCTTTTCCTCACCAATACTGGTTTCAAATGCACCGCTTTCTACGTAGCTAAGCTGCGTGTGGGGATGTTGATGAAGTACACCTATAGCTCCCTTTTCAAATTTAACCTTTACCATCATTATACGGTTGTCGTATCCAAAAACCTGACGCTGAATACCGTTTCCTAAATCCTGCCATTCAATTTCTGTGGCAATCTGGAATAAATTACTTTCTATCATTTCTTTGTTTTTAGTTATGGGCTCCTGCAGTTTTACCGTGCAGCCCTGATCATTTCAATGTGGTCAATTCCATCCTCATCATATACTTCGCCACTACCTGTAAATCCGAAAGATTCATAAAAGTTCTTCAGGTAGAGCTGTGCGCCAATCCTGATGTTTTTGTTTCCGTAAAGCCGTATGCAGTTTTCGATGGCAAGCGGAAGCAGCTGTTTGCCAAATCCCTTTCCCCTGGCAGCGGCGCTGCTTACAATTCTGCCAATAGAGGGCTCTGTATAAGAAAGCCCTGCAGGCACAATCCGCGCATAGGCCATCAATTCTTTGTTATGATATAACATCAGGTGTTGGCTGGACTGGTCTTTATTGTCCATATCCAGGAACACGCAGTTCTGCTCTACCACAAAGATTTCACTCCGGAGCCGTAATATCGCATAGAGCTCCTTGTTTGTAAGCGACTCAAAAGGCTTACAGATTTCTGTAAATTCCATATTTATATATTAACTACTATTTTCCCGAAATGTGAGCCTTTTCCCATGTGTTCCAATGCCTCCATCACCTGGTCAAATTCAAATGATTCTTCAATAACAGGTTTGATCTCGTTACTGGCAAAAGCCTTGAATACGTCTGTAAGCATTTCTGTGCTGCCTACAAATACGCCTTGCAGCCTGTTCATCCCAACAGTGACCTGGCGCAGGTTTGGTTTCTCATCAGCCGGGCCGCCTACACCACCAATCATAAATATACTGCCACCTGGTTTTACCACCTTCAGTGTGTCGGCAAGATTTCCCACCACATCTATCACATAATCTGCACCGCCATTTAATAACTTTACGGTCTCAGTCCAGTTGTTATCCTTTCTGTAATTCACTACATAGTCTGCACCAAGCACTTTAGCCTTTTCCAGTTTTTCATCACTGCTTGAGGTAATAATCACCGTTGCCCCAAACATCTTTGCAATTTGTAGCCCAAAAATTGACACACCGCCGGTTCCCAGCAATAAAACAGTATCGCCAGGCTTCAGCTGTGCTTGTACTGCCAGCGCATGCCAGGCCGTTACAGCCGCACAGGGAAAAGCTGCAGCCTGCACAAAGTCAAAATATTCAGGAATTTTTACTACAGAACGCTCGTCCATAACAATATATTCGGCCAGTACACCATCTTGTGTGCCGCCCAGCGCCCTTTCGGTTTTCTCCCTGGTATACGGTCCGGACTGCCACTCAGGAAAAAAGCTCGCTGCAACGCGGTCGCCCACTTTAATATTTTTAACGTTTTCCCCCGCCTCGACAACTATCCCCGCTGCATCGCTTAAAGGAATAAAGGGAAGGCTTTCACCTGCATAGGTAAGCTTACCATTTGCAAGGGCCCAGTCACGGTAATTTAATGATACAGCTTTAACTGCTATCTTTAACTGGTTAGGATTTACCGCGGGTTCATCGTATTCACCCAATTTAAAATTCTCCAGGCTCTTTGGCGCATGTAATTTATATGCTTTCATTCTGTATTGGATATATTGTAAGGGATTGCGCCATGTGTCAATTGACGTTATTTAATTCTAAAGCTGCTTCAGCGGTAGGCGCCTGTTTTTCATTTAGCGCAAGCAGCACAATAGTAGTCAAAATTAATGCCGATCCCAGCCAGTCGTATATGCCGAAAGATACATTTAACCATACTACAGCGAGCACCGCTGACGACAGCGGTTCAGTACAACTAAGTAAACTGGCGTTGGTAGGCCCTATAATTTTTACACTGATCATAAATATGCTGAATGCCACCAGACTGCCGAACAGGACTACAAAGGTAATCAGCAACACAGCTACGACATCAAAATGCCCCTGTATCTTCCAGGGTGCGTGAACGAAACTGAAGGTTATACCACCGAGCAATAATGCCCAGCCAGTGATCACCGAGCTATTGTATTTTTTAATGAGATTTAGCGGCAGTAAGGTATAGGCTGCCAATGCAAAGGCAGAAATAATTCCCCAAAACAGGGCAGGGGCAGATAGTGACAGACTACGGAAACTGCCGTGCGTAACTATTAGAAAGGTACCCAGCAGAGTAAACACGATAGCTATTCCCTCTACAGCTGACGGTAATTTTCGCCGCCTTATGGTCAGGTAGGCCACAATGATAACCGGGCCAATATACTGGAGAATGGTAGCGGTTGCTGCATTGGAATACTGGATCGCGGCAAAGTAAGTGTACTGGGCAGCAAGCATACCGAAGATGCTGAATACGACTATAGCACCCACATCTTTTTTATTCTTCCAGATTAACCAGACATCCGTGTTCATTTGTGACTGAGAAAAACTGAGCAGCAGGACGCCTGAAATCAGCATCCTCACTGTCACAAGCCATTCCGTATTGATATTCCTGTGCTGGAACAAAAATTGTACACACGTGCCAGAGATCCCCCACATCATGGCCGCCATCAATGCTAATAAAAAACCTTTATACTGTTTGAAATTGCTCATAGTAGAATAGGCCAAATATAAATTTTACTGGCCTATCTTTTCATAGCAAAGTTTTTTTTCAAAAAATAATCAATAATATCATTAGATAATGGTAGCAGTAATTCTACTAATGAAAGCAGGGGCCGACGAGGAACAAGCCCATTATGGTATCAGGACCAGCAGTATCATCATTTTCTTTACAAACTCACGAAGGCTTGCAAAAGAAGTGATAAGTTGGTTTTGAACTGTTTTCTGGGATATCCCCAGGTGCTCGCTGATTTCCCTCGTACTAAGGTCTTCCATATATTTTAGCCGGAACACCTCCGCGCGCTTTTCTGGCTGCATGGTTAACCAAATGGCGACGCAGTTTTTCAATTCCTTCACATTAAGCAGCGAATCTGCCTCAAGGTAAGACAAAGCCATGTGTTCAAGCGGCTCCTCAAAATACGGAAGGGATTTCTTCTTTTTATAGTTTGTGAAAACGGAATAACGAACCGCTGTGACCAGGTATCGGTACAAATGTTCAATTTGTTTTTTTTCTCTTTTCTCCCAGAGATCAATAAAAACATCATGAACAATTTCTTCTACCAGCTCAACATTCTTCAATCTCCTGTGAGTTTCTGTATAAAGTTTTTGCCAGTAGCGGGCATAAATTTGATCGTACGCTTTCTGGCTACCAGCCTTCATTGAATTGTATAATTCGATATCGCTTACTCCTGATAAAGAGGCCATTATTTATATATATTTGGTTTAGGCACGCATTAGTTGTGACAATTATAATTAAAATAAAATCAAAAAAAAGCGATACGAAATACCCTTTTTTTGTCATTATTAAGCTAAAAGCATTTAATGATTTCAGTTTGCAGATAATATTTTCAAAAAAAATTTACTTAATGGAACAGGATATTCCTTATGGTTGTGGGAGGGTATAAAAAAATAAGTCCATCCCGCTTTTACACGGAATGGCTTACCAGTTTTGATATTTGTATTGATTATTTTCCGAAGGCTTTTAAGCCGGCATACAGAAATTTACGGTAGTTGTCAATTTCATAATCTGCTCCCTGCGGCGGTGTTAAAAGCGCTGTAGTATTTGGATTCAGCAGTACATAAAAAGGTTGAGAATTTGCTTTAAACTTCGAAGCCTGAAGGTCGCTCCATTTTTTCCCAATTGTACTTAATACCTTACCAGCAGGTGTGATTACAACATCTTCTTTAGCAACTTCTGTTTTGTCGTCAACATAAAGCTGTATCAGGACGTAGTCCTGGCTGATCATTTTATATACCTCAGGGTCAGGCCATACATTAGCTTCCATCTTACGGCAATTGACACATGCATGTCCGGTAAAATCAATCAGCACCGGCTTGTTCACTTTTTTTGCATAAGCTATACCCTCGTCGTAGTCAAAAAATGCGTCCAGTTTCAACGGAGCATGAAAGAGGTCGGCATATTTATGCGGACCAGATGAAGGTGTGGCATTTGCTGTATTGATATTTCCCCCAGGAATAAGGGTAGGGGTATAAAGGTCGAAATCCTGCGTATCCTGAGGTGGAAGGAATGCCGAAATGGATTTTAAAGGCGCACCCCAAAGGCCTGGAATCATATATACTGTAAAAGCCAGTATGATAATCGCCATCAACAGCCTTGGCACGGAGATGTAGGCAAGCGAACTGTCGTGCGCAAATTTAAGTTTTCCCAGCAGGTAAAGGCCCATCAGTGCAAAAATGATGATCCACAAAACAAGGAAGATCTCTCTGTCGAACCATTCCCAGTGGTACGCAAGGTCTACATTGCTGAGGAACTTCAGTGCAAATGCAAGTTCCAGGAAACCCAGGACCACTTTGACGCTATTGAGCCATCCGCCAGATTTAGGCAAGGCATTCAGAGCGGATGGGAATAAGGCAAAAAGTACAAATGGAATAGCCAGTGCAAAAGAAAAACCGAACATACCAATGGCCGGCCCCAATAGTGCACCACTTGTAGCCGCCTGAACCAGCAAGGTGCCAATGATTGGGCCTGTGCAGGAAAAAGAAACAAGCGCCAGTGTACCTGCCATAAAGAAAAGTCCGGCAATACCTCCTTTATCTGAATTCGCGTCCATTTTATTTACCCAAGAAGAGGGAAGGGTGATTTCAAAAGCGCCGAAGAAGGAAATTGCAAATGCAACCAGCAGCAGAAAGAAAAAGAAATTGAACACGCCATTAGTAGATAAGCTATTTAGCGCATCTGCACCAAAAATAACGGTAACCAACAGCCCCAGCACTACATAAATGAGGATAATGAAAAATCCGTAAAGTGCAGCGCGGCTAAATGCCCGTCCCTTCTCACTTCCTTTGGTGAAAAAACTTACTGTAAGCGGGAGCATAGGAAAAATACAGGGCATCAGTATTGCGGCAAGTCCACCAACAAACCCTGTGATAAAGATGCCCCATAATGATTGCTGTGGCTGACCATTGCTGTTCACAATCTCATTGGAAGCGATGTTCTGCTTTGTTTTTTGTATTGTATCTTTTTGTATATTTTTTGCGGGCGGAGCTGTAACAGCTGTATCCGGCGCATCGGTGATTTCAGTAAATTCTATACCTGCAGTATCTGGCGATTGGGCCTTTGCAGTATACATAGTAGCTGTGAGGAGTACAAATCCTAAGATAAGGACTGCGACACTTGTTTTGAAGATATTCATTTTTTTGAAGCTATTTTAAACGACAGATTGGGTTATAGTTAAGGAATTCAGTATCAGGGCTGAAGTATCCCTCTTTTACCGGCTCTTCTTTCATAAGGTCGGTACTCAGGTATTTTTTATTGCTGTCGGAAAAAACGGTGACCACACAGCTTTCTATGCCAAGTTCCTGCTGTAATTTAATAGCGCCAATAACATTTGCACCAGACGAAATCCCTACTGCGAGGCCAAGCTGACGGGCTAACTTTTGTGCCATAAGTATTGCATCTCCATCATTTGCCTGTAATACTCCATCAAGTTCCGCAAGTTTCACAATTTTTGGGATAAATTCATCAGAGATACCCTGGATCCTGTGGCTACCAACCTTATAACCTGTAGTTAAAGTAGGAGACTCTGCGGGCTCCAGTGGATGAACTTTTATGCCTGGGTGTTGTGCACGCAGGTATCTTGCAACCCCCATAATGGTACCTCCTGTGCCCACGCCCGCCACAAAAGCGTCTGGACGAAGGTTATTCAGCCGTAATTGCTCCCAGATTTCTACACCTGTTGTTTCCTGATGTGACAGGGGGTTATCTACATTTTCGAACTGAAGCGGCAGAAATGTGTTTGGATTTTCAGCAGCAAGTTTTTCGGCAAGCCCTATGCTTCCAAGAAAACCACCTTCTTCCTTACTGATCAGCACTACTTCTGCACCGAGGCTTTTAATAATGTCAATCCTTTCCTTGCTCAACCAATTTGGCATAATGATTTTCACCGGATGCCCCATGGCTTTGCCTATTGCGGCAAAAGCGATTCCGGTGTTTCCACTGGTTGCTTCAATAATCTCGTCGCCAGGTTTAATCTTGCCATGTTTGTAAGCATTGTACAGTGTAAACAACGCAATACGATCTTTAATACTACCTGTCAAATTGTAGTGCTCGCACTTTACATATATACTTCCGGAATTACCCTTATACTTGTATTGTAACTGCACCATTGGCGTATTGCCTACCAGATGCCATAAATGTTCAAATTTACTGGCCAGTTCGGTAGTGAGACAGGATGGATTAAGTATATCGGCTGCTATCATTGTTGTTATTTTATTCGGTAAAATTGTGTAATACAATTAATAATAACAATGAGTAGGTAAAAATCAAGAAATTTTATGGAAATTAGCACTTTAATTACATTAATGTTCAGTTATAGCTGAGTTTTAACGGCATGAATAGCAGTTTTTTCAAGATGATTTCAAAACACGATCAATGAATAATGAATTAGACCCAACAGATACAGAGATTCTACGAATTTTGCAGAATGATGCAACGCTTACCAACAAAGAATTGGCATTTCAACTCAACAAATCCATCGCTACGATACACGAACGCATCAAAAAACTGAAAGAGCAGGGATATATTAAAAGAATTGTTGCCGTATTAGACCGTAAGAAAATTAATAAGGGACTTTTGGCATTTCCGCAGGTTCTTTTAAAAGAACATGCCGCTGATTCATTGGTTGAATTTGAAAAAGAAGTTTCGAAATTCAGCGAAGTGATGGAATGTTTCCAGATGACCGGCTCATGCGACTTCATTTTGCGTGTGGCTACAAGTGATATGGACAGCTATCACCTTTTCCTGCGTAATAAACTTGCAACTTTGCCTAATATCAGCACCGTACAAAGCTTTTTTGTGTTATCAGAAACAAAAAGTGATACTGCATATCCACTATAAAGGAAACAGTCTTGACATAAATTGTCAGCTGTGTAACGGATATTTAATGTTACATCAGACAGCGATTTGCATAGGCTCTTCTGTAATATTTCCGGTAAATGGCACTATTAGCCGTATATGTTCGTTTAAAGCTACTGATAGTTGTCATTTCCCTATACAAGTTTTGACGAATATTATTTATGTTTACAAAAACAATTAAATTCTAATGAAAATCTCCAAATCCCATTTAGTATTAGTTGCGATAGCGCTATTTACAATGTCTTTACAAGCTTGCAAAACAAAAAAAATCGCAGCGAAACCAGCACCACCAGTTACACGTCCGGTAGAAACACCAAAAGCACCTGAACCAGCACCGGTAGAGAAAAAAGAAGAACCGGCACCGGCGCCAGAAAAACCAAATTACAATTTCAACAATATTCAGTTTGAGTTTAATTCGGGTGTTTTGAGAACGGAATCTTTCGCTGTATTGGATCAGGTAGTAAAAGAGATGAAAAAAGATGAATCGGTTAAGTTTATTTTGAACGGACATTCTTCTGCAGAGGGTACACCTGAACACAACATGTCTCTGTCAGTTGACAGAGCAAATTCAGTAAAATCATACCTGGTAAATGCTGGTATTCCAGCTGCTAATATGCAAATTAAAGGTTTTGGTGAAACTCAGCCAATGACTTCAAACGATACTGAAGAAGGTAAAATCCTGAACCGTCGTGTTGAGATTAAAGTAAAATAAAAGGGGTTCCCTACAGAGGAGGGACCTTATACGAAATGGCCGGATAGTCGAAAAGATTGTCCGGCCATTTTTTGTTTGCGGCACATAGGGCTCCCTGCTAAATCCGTGTTTTGTTCGGAACTGGTTCCTGGTTGACAAGGTTTCCACCAGGGGTCTGGAAGTGGTCCACAAGGTTTTCAGTAGGGCTTGGTAAGGTCAAACGCCTATCAGGAAACTTGGAAATAACTTCCGGATGCCTTATAAAAACCTTTCCAACCCAAAAGAAGGTCCGAACAAAGTCGGGATAAAAATGGTCTTAGGTTCACACACTTTATGCGAATCAATAGTAAATGCCGAAGAAAAAGCCTTTCATTCTGCTAAAACAATCTTTTGCCTCACAGGTTTTACATTGCAGTGTCTGTTTGAACGGTCAAAGCCGCTAAATTTGATCAGTACACCCAGCAATATGTTTAACGAACTAAAAATACAAAAATGAAGTACAGGATCTTAGGAAATACAACGGAAAAACTTTCTGCAATTGGTCTGGGATGTATGGGTATGAACCATGCTTACGGTACTCCTGATGACCATGAGTCTATCGCCACGCTAAACCTTGCCATCGAGCTCGGGGTTACCTTTTGGGATACTGCAGATGTGTATGCCGCAGGACAAAATGAAGAACTGGTTTCACGTGTATTGAAATCAAACCGCGACAAAATCTTCCTTGCCACTAAATTTGGCTTTAAGTCTAATCCGGCAGAGGGAAATACAATATTTGATGGTTCTCCTGCATATCTGAAAGCTGCGGTTGAGAAAAGTTTGAAAAGGCTTGGAACCGATGTAATCGACTTATATTATGCGCACCGCGTTGATCCTAATGTACCTATAGAAGAAACCGTCCGTGCCATGGCGGAGCTGGTTAAGGAAGGAAAAGTACGGTACCTCGGGCTTTCTGAAGCTTCTGCTTCATCGTTAAAAAAGGCTCACGCCGTTCATCCAATCAGTGCATTGCAAAGCGAATATTCGCTGCTCACCAGGGGAGTGGAAAAAGATGTACTTCCCCTTTGTAAAGAACTGGGTATTTCATTCATACCTTTTAGTCCACTGGCACGCGGTTTAATGACCAATACTTTGGATGTAAGCACACTTGCTGAAGGTGATTTCAGAAAAACCCTTCCAAGGTATCAGGAAGAGTATAAGGACAACAATGAAAAGCTTGCCAATGGATTCGCAGCAATTGCTGCCGGAAAAAATAGCACTGCCGCACAACTTGCCTTAGCATGGGTGTTGGCGCAAGGTGAACATATTATTCCAATCCCAGGAACCAAAAGAAGGAAATACCTCGAAGAAAATGCAGCTGCAGTAGATATTAAACTGGATGTTTCGGACCTTCGTACAATAGAAGACCTGCTGGCAAAGTATCCGAATACGGGCGCACGCTACAACGAATCACAGAATAAACTGGTAGATAAAGATTAAGCACATGTTCAGAAGACTGATTTCATCTGGTATAATCACCCTCATGGTCATGCCAGCATTTGCACAAACCGTAAGGGTTGCCGTTGCTGCAAATGCTCAGTATGTAGTTAAAAAACTTGCCACGGATTTCAAAAAGAAAACAGGGTTGACGGTAGAAGTAATCAGTGGATCATCCGGCAAATTGTCAGCACAGATCCAGAATGGAGCTCCATATGACTTGTTTTTATCAGCCGATATGGATTTTGCCCAGAGCGTATATGGAAATGGCTTCGCACTGACTAAACCTAAAACATATGCTTACGGAAGCCTGATTGTTTGTTCCTCAACAGGTGCAGATGTGAAAAACTGGAAAAAGTATATTGCGACCAGTACATCGGGTAAAATTGCAATTGGCAATCCCAAACTTGCACCCTATGGCAAAGCAGCTGAAGAAAGCCTGAATCATTTTGCGCTTTATAAAGCTATTGCTTCGCGTTTGGTATTTGCAGAAAGTATCAGCCAGGTGAATACCTACGTATTGAAGGGAGTGGTGAACATTGGATTTACAACTGAGTCGCTTTTTTACGAGCTTGATGCCTCCCAAAAATTTGTATGGGAAAAAGTTGACCCTTCATCATATGAACCTATAGCACAGGGTGCTGTGTTATTGAAGCATGCAAAAAACAAGAATTATAGCAATAATAAGAAATTTTATGACTATCTTTTCTCTGCTGACGCAAAAGCAATCTTCCGCAAATTTGGGTATAAAACAGCGTAACAAGAATACATAAATGGAATGGACCCCCATATGGCTGAGCCTGAAACTTGCTGCCATTACTACTTTTATACTTTTAATTATTGGGATACCAATAGCATACTGGCTGTCCAGGCGCAGTTCATGGGTGAAGGTGATCTTTGAAGCAATATTGACGATGCCCCTGGTACTTCCACCATCTGTACTGGGTTTTTACCTGCTGCTGACTTTTAGTCCGAACAGCCCAATTGGCAAATGGCTGCTGGATTACTTCAACCTGAGCCTGGTTTTCTCTTTTGAAGGACTGGTAGTTGCCTCGGTGGTATACAGCTTCCCTTTTATGATTAGCCCGGTAAAATCTGCCCTTGCACATTTGCCAGCCTCACTGGCCGAAGCGTCATATACAATGGGAAAATCTAAATTAGAAACTTTTTACAGGGTGTTGTTGCCTAATATAAAGTCATCACTCCTGACGGCCACTGTTTTAACCTTCGCCCACACGCTTGGCGAGTTTGGCGTAGTCCTGATGATAGGAGGAAAGCTTGAAGGCGTAACCAAGGTAGCATCTATTGCAATCTATGATGCTGTAGACAACAATCAGTATGGCCAGGCGCACCAGTATTCGCTGGTGTTGTTCGCCATTACTTTCGCCATAGTGATACTTGTTTTTGTATTTAACAGGAATTCATCTGGAGGGCCGCTGGAATGATAGAGGTTAAAGTCAGTAAAATAATAAAAACATACAAAGGAATAAGCAATCTAACCGTGGAACACAGTTTTCCTCAATTTTCCATCACTAAAGTATCTGGACCCTCGGGTGCGGGTAAGACCACATTTCTAAAGATTATAGCGGGATTGGTGAAACCTGAAACCGGAGTATTAACTGTTAACGGCCAAACCTGGTTAAATACTGCAGACAAGATCAATTGGAGTCCGCAGGAGAGAAGGGTAGGTTTTGTATTTCAGGATTACGCCCTTTTTCCAAATATGACAGTGGTGCAGCACCTTAAATATGCAACTGCAGACCATACGTTGATCGAGAGGCTAATGCATCTTGGTCAGATGGATTCCTTTGCGGACCACAGACCTGCACATTTATCAGGGGGCCAGCAGCAACGGTTGGCTATGCTGAGGGCACTCGCCTTAAAACCAACATTACTGCTTCTTGATGAGGCGTTTTCGGCATTGGACGACGAGCTTCGGGAGATGCTGATTACCGACCTTAAAATTATCCTGAAAGAATTTGATACGACCACCATTATCGTAAGTCACCACGCACAGGAAACAGAAAACTTTGCAGAGCGAAGCTTAAAAATTGAATTAGAGTAATTAATGAAATAAAGACATGATTTTTTATAAAACAGATGACGAAGTAGAATTGATGCGCACCAGTGCGTTGCTGGTAAGCGCAACGCTTACTGAGGTAGCGAAAGTGCTGAAGCCGGGAATGACCACGATGGATATTGATAAGCTGGCAAATGAATTTATTAACGATAACAATGCGATACCTTCCTTTTTTAACTACGGCGGTTTCCCTTATCACATCTGTACCTCTGTAAATGATGTGGTTGTCCATGGATTTCCGAATCAGGTGGCGCTGCGTGAAGGGGATATCGTATCGGTTGATGTGGGAGTGATTAAAAATGGTTTTCATGGCGACCACGCCTATACCTTCATATTAGGTGAAACTTCTCCGGAGATTATTAAATTGGTAAAAACCACTAAAGACTCTCTTTTTGAAGGAATTAAATACGCTATTGCAGGTAACCGTTTAGGTGAAATTAGCAATGCTATACAACAATATAATGAAAAGCAAGGTTATGGTGTGGTGAGGGACCTTGTTGGTCATGGGCTTGGCCGTTCCATGCACGAAGATCCGCAGGTACCAAACTTCGGAAAGAAAAACGGCGGTATAGAAATGAAAAAAAACCTGGTATTAGCTATTGAGCCGATGGTAAATATGGGCACATACAAAGTAACAACGGATAGTGATGGCTGGGTGGTTAGAACTGCTGACAGATTGCCTTCGGTACACTTTGAACATGACGTATGTGTGAAAGCCGATGTTGCCCTAATCCTTTCAGATTACGCACCTATAGAGAAGGCTGAAAAAGCCAATAGCAATCTGAATTCATCTTACTACAACTAACCATTGCATATTTTGCCCTTCCTTTTGTCACAGGATTTTAATGTTGACGAATGGAAGGGTAAAATTAATGTGGCTTCGCTGTCATCCTAAAGGTTTAGCGCTACTTTTGCGGCGAATGAATACCCCACATAAAAATCATCACCAGGAAGGTGATCCGCTAAGAACAGGTACAATTTTACTGATGGCAGTTGCTGCAGGAATTACAGTCGCCAATATTTACTACAACCAACCAATTTTGAAGGAAATGGCCATTTCGCTGCACGCTTCGGATGTGGAGATAGGAAGGGTTTCGATGTTCGCCCAACTGGGCTATGGGCTCGGAATGTTTTTTCTTATCCCAATGGGGGATATGGTAAACCGGAAAAAACTTATCCTGCTTTTGATGGTGCTGCTGGCAGTATCCCTGGTACTGATGGTTTTATCAAAAGGCGTGTTTTTTGTGTGGGTGCTCAGTTTGCTGATCGGAATTTGTTCTGCTCCCGCACAGATTATCCTGCCCATGGCCGCAAGCCTCGATAAGGTTAACCGTGGAAAAACTGTCGGGATAGTTTTCAGCGGTATTTTGGTCGGCATACTGGGTTCAAGAGTAATCAGCGGTTTTATTACCGACTGGCTGGGATGGAGGTATGTATACGGAATTTCGGCAGTAATGGTGGTGGTAATTACTGTGTTGCTGCGACTTTACCTCCCAGATGTAAAACACAAATTTACAGGCAATTATATTGCACTACTTAAATCGACACTATTACTGGTGAGGGAACATAGGATTCTCCGCGAATCGGCCATTTTGGGCGCGTTCACTTTTGGGATATTCTGTTCATTCTGGACTACTGTTACTTTCTATTTAAGCGGCCCGGCTTTCAATTTTCATGCTGATACGATTGGTTTATTTGGGCTGGTTGCGATAGGTGGTGCACTGGTAGCGCCGTATTTTGGCAAGCTGGCCGACAAAGGCAATACCCGCACCTCGCTGATGATGACAGTAGGATTGATCATTTTCAGTTTGATTTTGCTGAAAGTTTTTCCATTGTCCATCATTGTGATGGTTCTTGCAATCTTTGTTTTGGATATTGGTGTACAGGCCACCCAGATTACCAATTTTGCCCGTATCTATTCGCTTGACGAAAATTCACACAGTCGCCTCAATACAATTTATATGACGACCTATTTTATTGGTGGGGGAATAGGTACATTCTTTGGTTTGTTGTGCTGGAAACTTGGCGGATGGGAATTGTCCACCTGGCAGATGCTTGTATGGTCTTTTATTGCATTAGCAATAGTTTTCTTTTCAAAAAAGTAGTTCTCACTGCGAAACAAAAATTTCTCCCGGGTGTTCTAAAATCTAAATAAAAAACATTACAATGAGCGATATATTAAAAGCTGGCACACCGGCACCTGATTTTGCCCTTCAAAGTACTGCAGGCTCGTCTGCAGGGGATGCAGGAGAAATGGTTAAACTGAGTGATTATAAAGGAAAAAATGTAATACTTGTTTTTTATCCGGCCGACTGGAGTGCTGTTTGCGGCGATCAACTTACGTTATATAGCGAACTGTTGCCAATGTTTCAGCAGTTAAACGCAGAGTTGCTGGGAATTTCGGTCGACAGTGCGTTTTGCCATCAGGCATTCCGTGAAAACCGGAATTATCAGGTTACGCTTCTTGCCGACTTTGAACCGAAAGGAGAGGTGGCCAGATTGTATGGCGTTTACAGGTCCCATGATGGTTTTACAGAACGCGCCCTTTTTGTCATTGACAGTGAGGGAATTATTCAATGGAGCTATCTTTCACCAATGGATATAAACCCGGGTGCCAATCATATTTTAAACGCTTTAAAAGAAATTCAGGGAGAAATTCACCATGACTGATAACGGTAACGATTTAACGATTCAGGTAAGTGAATCGGATCATATACAAGGAAACCCCGATGCAGCAATTGTGCTGCTGGAGTATGGGGATTTTGAGTGCCCGCATTGCAGAAGGGCTTATCCAATTATCCAGAAAATACAACGTCATTTTAAAGATGATTTGTGTTTTGTATTCAGGAGTTTTCCGCTGTCTCAATCGCACCCGCACGCTGAACATGCTGCTGAAGCAGCAGAGGCGGCAGACGAGCATGGAAAATTTTGGGAATATCACGACTGCCTCTATGAGAAACAGTATGCATTGGATGATGCCAGCCTTTCAGCTTATGCAAAAGATCTGGGGATACCCCCTGAACAATTTGACGAGGCTATTGCAAAGGGTGTATTTAAGGATAAGGTTCAGCAAAGTTTTATGGGTGGAGTAGAAAGCGGCGTGAACGGCACCCCTTCTTTTTTTGTTAATGGCAGCCGCTATGATGGCTCATGGGACTATGAAGAGTTTGCAGCATACCTTAACACCCTGAGATAATCGGCATGGAAATGTATTGAAATCAGGAGAATTATTATACTTTTATAGTATCTAACCTATTATTGAAAGCTGCTTGGCTCCATGAAATTACCTGCTTCATACAATCCTGTACCGTTTATCCGGGAAAATTATAAAA